>Ga0255751_10000059_pt1 | contig 92405 bp, 88 predicted proteins | sample 071ome_20_FD_179951 | JGI IMG/M metagenome (GOLD analysis project Ga0255751, IMG submission 179951) | Coastal salt marsh microbial communities from the Groves Creek Marsh, Skidaway Island, Georgia - 071412BT metaG (version 2) | ecosystem: Environmental > Aquatic > Marine > Intertidal zone >... | reverse complement strand
GAATTACTACTTCAGTCTGTTCAGCAATTGTCCAACCTTTTTCCGACATATTAATCGAAATCACCTCCCAACCTAGATTTTCTTTGATCCAAATAGGTTTTGAGCCACTAGGCGTACTTTCAAATCCATGAGCCCAAAGAACCTTCATTTTATCACCCTAAATCACAGAATTTTAGTGCGACAAATTCAGTGTCAGTAGGTTCTCTAGTCATGATTCCCGCGTCTACTACTCGTAAGTGCATCTCTGCAACGACATGCACTATTGCATGATACAAGTGACCTCCGTGTACGTTATGTCCATTATCTGATAATAGAGTATGTATGTGAGTAAATGGCCCGTCTGGTCCGGGTGCCAGATTACCCTGTGTGGATAATAGTTCCATTGGGCCTTCATGATCTATGGTTTGATAAATTCCATCTGCTGATAAGTAGCCTACTTGAATATCTCTCACTCTTCCAATACCACTAGTGATTACAGCACAATTAACTCCATGCTTAGATAAACTCTGAATTGAACTATGAATTTCTTCTCCAGGGTCTAATCTCAAAATTATATCATTACCTACTCTAGTGAAATCCATGAATGATGGCAGAGGTTCACAAACTTGAATCCAATGTCTAACGATTTTCTTATTATCCGGCAGTTTTTGTGAAATATTCCAGTGGAAGTGCAATATTTATTTTTTTAATCATGATTTTAGATTGTAATTCCAATGGAAGTAAAGGGGTATTATGAACCATCCAATTTGGTTATAGACTGCAAGTACTTCGGAGCAAAGCCCGGAGATGAGAAAGAATGACTATGGCAGCCCATGACTCGTCTGCACGTTGGAAAACCTTTTTCTTAGAAGCGAAAGAAACAGAGATATTCGCTTTACTATCCAAACAATCAATCACACCTACTCTTTCTATTCCATTTCATGAATTAGAAGCGTTTGATCCTGACTTTGCAGAAGATATTCTTCAATTTCCAAGACAAATATTGAACTCTGGTAAAGCCACACTTAGAGAAATATGTAGAGAACGAGCAGAAGATTTGGACGTTATACTCAGAGTGGGGGAATTACCTAGAGATAGTAGAAGAGCGATTAGGAATATAGGGTCTTCTGATATCGAGAAATTACGTAGTAGTGATGTCCAAGTAATCAAAATTTCCGAAATTAAACCTAGGATGCATATCGCAGCCTTCCAATGTGAAAGCTGTGGTTTCACTCAAGAAATAGTGCAGAATAATGAAAGAGAACTAATTGAACCAATTCGCTGTCCTCCAGCAGATCAAGGAGGCTGTGGAGAAAGTGCAGGCAGGGGAGGAACAACGCGTTTTAACCTAATTTTCAATGTTTCAAGATTGATAAATAATCAATGGATTGAGATACAAGAATTGCCAGAATCCGTAGATAGTGGAGCCCAACCAGGTCGTGCTAAAGTTCTTCTTGAAGGAGATTTAGTCAACAAGCATTTACCCGGACAAAGAATAGTAGCCAACATGATTCCTGTCGTTTACAGTGAGGTCTTAAAGAATAAGAAAACTCCAATGTTTGATATTATTTACCATTTAATTAGCTCCGAACACGAGTCCGTACCATTCACGGAAATTAAAATTACTGATGAAGAACAAGAACAAATTTTAGCGATATCTCAAAGAGAAGATCTTCTGCGTTTGATGCAAAACTCAATTGCTCCATCTATATTCTCAACAGGTGTAATGAATTTTGTTAAGAGATCTTTAGCTCTACAATTATTTGGAGGTGTATCTAGAAAGAATTCGGATGGAACTCGTACTAGAGGAGATATCCATATTTTGTTAATGGGAGATCCAGGAGTAGCAAAATCACAGTTATTGACTTATGTTTCAGAACTGTCACCAAGAGGAAAATTTGCTTCTGGAGGGGGTGTTTCCGGTGCAGGATTGACTGCTGCAGCAGTGAGAGATACTTTCGCTGATGGTAGATTTTCTTTAGAGGCAGGGGTTCTGCCATTATCAGATAGAGGTTTAGCAGCTATCGATGAGTTTGACAAGATAACTGAGGATGATAGAAAAGTCATGCATCCAGCTATGGAACAACAGAGAATCGATATTTCAAAAGGAGGAATAACCGCATCCTTACCATCCAGATGTGCAATTATTGCAGCAGCGAACCCTAAATCAGGTAGGTTCTCTAACCGTGCAGCAAATACCAGTGTAATCCGATCTTTCAAAGAGACTGGACTCCCTCCTCCTTTGGCATCAAGGTTTGATATCATTTGGATGATGAGAGATGAAGTTAAGGCAGAAAATGATGAAATGATTGCTAAACACATTCTTCATAGCCGAACTAGAGGTGTGCCAGAAGCTCTTATTGACGAATTTGTTGCTATGGATCCGGTGGAAGTCGATAAAGAACAGATTCTTAAGATGGGAGTTGATGAAACCGAACACCTCAGCCAGGCATTTCTGAGAAAATATATTGCCTTTGCAAAGAGGAATTATCATCCTAATATTAATGAGGATGTCATGGCATTAATCTTAGAATATTATGTCAATGAAAGACAATCGTTTGGACGTGAAGATTCTGAAGACGGTGAATCTAATGTTGTCCCAATCACAGCAAGAGCGTTGGAGGCATTAATCAGACTTACAGAAGCTCATGCGCGAATGTTTCTTCGTGAAGAGGCTACAGCTGAAGATGCGAAGGTAGCATTAGCGGTATTCAAACATTGGAGAGAGGAAGCAGGTATTGAAGATGAGTCAGAATTTTCGGGTGTATCAGTTAAACAGAGGAATAAGAGTATAATTGTTAAAAATATGATTAGAGACATATGCGCTGAAAATGGAAACATTGCTTCTAAGACCTCGATATATAATATGGCCCTGACTAAGCAAATCGACGAATATACTGTTGATAAAACAATCCAAGATTTACGCAAAACTGGCGTATTATTTGAACCAAAAAAAGATAATTTTAGTTTTGTTTAGCCCGTTCATCCTATGAAAGATAACCTTGTCAGTGATTAATATGGAGCCACGCGGGGACATTGAATCTCCAAGCCTTTTAGACCCTAAAAGTTTAGGATTTATGTGTGGTTTAGAAATACATCAGCAATTGAATACAGGGAAATTACATTCTCGAATGCCTAGTCAGTTGTATGATTTTGCCCTTTCACAAATACCCGAAAATTGGCAACGTTCACATAGAAAGTTACGTGCATCTCAAGGAGAAGGAGGGAAAGTGGATATTACTGCTCGTTTCGAATCCCGTAGAAACCGTTCTTTTGTTTATTTCCAACCTCCTAATGCTGGTTTAATTGAAATGGATGAGGCACCACCATTGCAACATGATGATGATGCTGTAGATGCAGTATTAACCATGGCTGCAATGATGAAAGCCAAACCTATTTCTTCTATGCAGGCGATGAGAAAAACAGTGGTTGATGGTTCCAACACCAGCGGCTTTCAGAGAACAACATTAGTAGCAACAGATGGCGAAATAATCACTGAAGAGGGGATTGTTGGAATTGACGTAATATGTCTCGAGGAAGATTCCGCGAGGAAATTAGACAGCGAGCTAACTACAGATGGAGAAGTGGTGTATTATACATTGGATAGACTCGGTATGCCACTTGTTGAAATTGCTACAGCACCTGATATTCAAACACCTGAGCATGCCAAAGAGGTCGCATTACATCTTGGTACTATTCTGCGCGATACACGTTTAGTTAGAAGAGGGTTAGGATCAATTAGGCAAGATCTAAATGTTAGTATTTCTTGTGGTGTTAGAGTTGAAATAAAAGGTTGCCAAGATTTAGATTGGATACCTAAAATTATTCGTTTAGAGATGGCTAGACAATTACATTTGTATCGATTATGTAATCAATTACGTACAGAAGCCAACCTCCCTCTTTTACCCCCCGATCGTCGTCAGGACTCAAGACCAATAGAGAATCGGGTTGCTTTATCTGTATCAAATCGTCTTCCTTTAATCATTCAAGATTTAACAGAGATTTTTATTAATACTAATTCTCAAATGATTCAGAAATCAATATCTTCTGAATCTGTTGTTTTAGGCCTCAAACTGGAAGGTTTTGCTGGAAAAATTGGTTCTAAAGAAATGGATAGTGAGGGTTCACAATTACCACGTTTAGGTAGAGAATTAGCCAGTTCTGCTAAACAGGCAGGAGTAGCAGGAATCTTCCATTCTGATGAGTTACCTGCTTACGGAATTACGGAAACAGAGGTCAAGATAGTTAGAGAAAAAATGTCTTTAAATTCTAAAGATGCTTTCGTTCTATGTATCGCTCCCACATGGCAGGCAGAGTTAGCACTAGAATCAGTTCTCTTAAGAGCAAGGGCGGCTTATCACAGAATTCCTGGAGAAGTTCGTAATGTAGTTATCAGAAAAGGAGCTCCAGAAGATGGGACTACTACAGCCATGAGACCTCTACCTAGTGGGGCAAGAATGTACCCTGAAACTGATGTACAAATATTGAGTTTGGATTCAGAGAGATGGGAAAAAATAAACTCCAATTTACCAATGGATAAAAATCAAAGATTTTTAAGATTACAGAAATATGATATTTCAGAAAATCAAATTGAAGCAATTCTACGAAGTGAGTTGGATGATATATTCATTTCAGGACTAATGGAAAATGATTTGTCTACTCCAGCCCTTCCAGCAAAGGCATGGGCTTCAATTTTATTAGATAACTCAAGGTCTGAAATTGCAAAAAAATCTAATATGCCATTGTCTAATGTTTCTTGGGATTTATTGGCCCTTTTAGTGTATTCAAGAGAGGAGGGAATTATTACCAGAGAAGGGATGATTCCTCTCGGTTCGAAATATCTCTTAGAAAATGAGATGTTTGATACATTCGATAAGAAACTTAGTTGGATTTCAAAAACTGCTGAGATAGAAGGTTATATTCCCGCAGATAGTTCTTTTGTCGAGGAGGCAGTCAACGAAATAATTGCTGAAAAAATTGATTTCGTCAACAACAAAGGTTTGTCATCAGTGGGACCCTTGATGGGAATGGTAATGTCAAAACTTGGAGGTACTGCCGACGGGAAATTAGTCAATATAATCTTGATGGAGAAGATCAAAGAAATAATCAACGATTAGTTTCTAATAATTTAATCGTAATTTATTATTAATATTAATTTACTTGATTACATCCCGTATGAAATCCATGTCTAACTTAATCATGCTGTCAGCAATAGTAGTAATCGTAACAATCCTCTCTTATTTTGCAGTAAATGAAAAAAATAGGCTAAAGTCCACTTCTGTAGTATTTGTTAGTATGCTTTTAGTTACATTTGGTACAATCTCTGAGGAATTGGGAGAGATTACTACTGAATTGGTTCAAGACGATGGAGATGCGCATTATGGTCTACCTAGCTCGTGGAATGTCACCCAAGTAGTTTGTTTCCATTTCTCTTCAGAATCCAGTCCCGAAGGCTTTGATCAGGGAAGACATCATATCGACACGAGTGGAAGTACTATCTTCGTAGATGATAATTGGGAGAACGGTAATGTAACTGGTGCTTGTATCGGTGGGTTTGAAGGATATGATAATGGTCTCGATTTATTGTACGCAGCAGTAAACGTATCCGGTGAAAGTTTCTCACTAAACACTACAGATTTTGGACCTGATTTTGGATTAATGATAGATTCCATTGGAGGGGTGAGTCCATGTGATGTATATACCTGCACAGACTCATCCGGAGCGTATTGGGAATTATTGAATGATGGAGCCTACTCAATGGTAGGAATTTCAGATTTAGTCTTGAACGATGATACGGTAATCACATGGCAGATTGCAACATGGTGAAAAGTAATTTTGTAAGAATAAAAAAATCTATATTTTCCTCTTCTTTAAGATTGAATCAGAGTAATCATCAATAACATAATCACATTGGAATGCTTACCTATGTTATTCGATGCACACGCTGTGACTCTTTCTCCAAGTGAGCAATTTGTTATTGATTTAGCGATAGTGTCAGTTGCAATAGCATCATTATTGTTTACAGATAGTAAGCTTAAATCAAAAAACCCAGGAATTATTTTCACAATTATTGTGATTCTTGCTGTGTCTGGAAGGTTATTATTAGATCCAATCCCTAATGTCCAACCGGTCACTTTCTTAGCAATAATGGTCGGTATTTATTTTGGTATTTCCTACTCGATAGTATTTGCCACAATAGTTACACTTTCTTCTAATGTTATGTTAGAGCATGGTATTTGGTCTAATTATCAAATTATTGCTTGGGCGTCGATAGGAATACTTGCTGCATTACTTCGAGGGCAATTTATCCAAAATAATAAATTAAATATTACCAATGTCGCAATATTTGCAGCATTTTCAGGATTTATGTTTGATTGGATAGTTTCTTTGAGTATTCTACATAACGTAGATACATCATTCTTCCTTATCTATTTGTTAAATGGAGTACCTTTTGATCTACTACATGCGGGAGGAAATGTTGTATTTGTTGCATGGCTAGCCAATCCACTCAGTGAATTAATGGATAGACATACTAGCCTTACAAGTCCTGAGGTGGTGCCAGAACTTGCCTCAAACTAATGAATTAACAATGGTTCTAGTCACTAGAAGTGACCTTGCTCTATCAAAAGGAAAACTTGCAGCACAGTGTAGTCATGCAACCGCAGAATGTGTACTAAAGGCAAAAAGAACAGCTCCAAAGATACTAGAAAAGTATCGTACAAACGGCGCCAGAAAGATTGTATGTAGTGCCGGTAATCTTGATAGTCTGAAACGTATTTTCGGTGAGGCTAATGAAGCCGGGTTAATTTGTTATATGGTGAAAGATGCGGGACATACTGAAATTCCATCAGGTACGGTTACAGTAGTAGGGATAGGCCCTGGTCCTAGGTCAAGTATAGATCAAATCACAAGTAGCTTACCTTTGGTCAAGTGAATATTGAACCATGAATGCTGAGAGCAATCAGTTTGTAGATTTATTCGGCTGAACTGGAGGGAAACTAATCCCCCCAGTTAGCCTTACGTATCTTTTTATGTTATTTTCCTTATTCCATAGCGCCATCGATTTCAGCGCCAACTCTAGCACCGAGACCGAACATTGCACCATGAATAATCCATGGCATAGCTACATCAGCCATGTCACCAGAATCACCTAGTAACATTGACCCCATATTATGTGCAGAACCAAAGTCCATTAGACTCATTGTAGCGGTTGCATCACCGTTTGCTAAGTAAGCACCTGAAACTGCCATAATAGCTATTGCAGTTACCCAAGCATCACAACTTGCGTGTATCTTACTAACGATAGCACCTGCAGCAATCATTCCAACCATTGCCCATAGCGAGAATTCCCATGCATCAGTTGTAGCAGCATCATATGCAGGTGAAAGATCTCCTAATCCTTCACTCATCATTGCTACAGCAAGAGCTGCACCAATAACTTGCATCAATAACTTCATACCATTGTTCATCCAATGATTAGAATCTTGCAAGTCTCCTGTCATTATGTGCATCCAAGTAACTGCCGGCAAAATGTGAGCACCGCTGAAAGCCATCCAACCTCCAGCCAATACTAACGCGCCGGTCAATGTACCCATACCTTGACCCATTCCACTAAAGACAAGCCAAGATACTACAAAGGCACCTCCTACTTCATTCATCATTCCTTTTTTATCCATTTCCATATTTTTTCCTCCCACAAGTGGGCGCTTTCGCGTTATTCGGCGAGTATATAATAGAACAGGGTCATAAAACAGTAAAAAATATACTTTTAGAGCCTTTTTCCGAATAGCGGTGTAGTAAATTACACTAGATACATTGAAGTAAACTACACTGAATTTTTTTAAAAATAAAGACTTAATTTAATAGTAATAGTCATCAACTAGAGACTATTGTGCGGCATGTGGTTGAACAAGTCGCGCTACACACAAAAGAACGTGACAAGTTGTTAACAGAATGTACGGGGCTATCGAAATTAGTAGATTGGTTAGATAGTATTGAGAGACGTCCTGGACTCGATGAGTTAGAATCTAGGTTGCTTTCAATTGATGTAAATATTCCTGCACTTAAGGAATGTATTGGTTATGCAGAAGATGGCTATCAAAGAAATGTGATTAAAAAAACAGAGCATTATGAATTAGTTGCTATATGTTGGACACCCGGTCAAATGACTCCTATTCATGATCACGTGGGTAGCGATTGTGCCTTCAAAATAATAGACGGCATTTCTACAGAAACAACATACAAACTTAATGATGAAGGTTTAGCTTATCCGGTTGGCATTAGGGATTACATGGCGGGAGAAATATGTGCTGCAGATGAACCTGATATACACAGAGTTTCGAATAATTCTGATGGTGAACTAATCAACCTTCATGTATACACTCCACCTTTACATGCATATAATTTACACAGCTCAGTTGAATGAATTAGTTCTGCAAATCTTTCTTATATTGTTCGAATACTTCTGAAAATAGTTGTATGTCAGATTCAAAAGTTTCAGGTAATAATGGTCCAAAAGAAAATCTAAAGAATCTCGAATATGGGCTTACATAACTTGGGTCTTTCGAATGCGGTCTGGCCATATCACAATCTGTAGCGCATAATATAGCAGCACCTTTCTTGAATAATCTATTATTCAATTCCTTACTTGTCATACCTTCGGGAAGCTCGAGCCAATGATAGAACCCTCCATCGCCAGTATAGACACCCAATCCCATTTTTTTGAAGGCTTCACCATATCTTTCTCGTTGCCAATTGTAATGCTCTTCTACGGCTTTTCTGGCCTTTTTAACACGATTTTTCTCTAATAATTTAACAGCATATAGTTGAGATGGATGACTCACTCCCCCCATTCCAAAACTGGAGTAATTTGACAGTGTTTCGATGTTCTTTTTACTAGCGATGATCCAACCAATTCTTATTCCAGGAGATTGAAGACCCTTAGTGCAAGCACCAGCGATGAAGATATTGCTATTATCTAAATCTTTGACATACCGTATGCCACTAACTGATGGTGAATGAAACATCTCATATGCCTCATCGAGAAGAATTCCATTTCCAGGTTTTTCAGCCAATTGAATTAGTTCTTTGAGTTCATTTCCATAACGAGTTTGGCCAGATGGGTTTTGAGGGTTCGAAATTATCGGCATAATTCGAGTTTTTGCATTCAATCCTGATCTGTCGAAATATTCACTGTTTTCTGGATGGAAATTGTTTTGTTTGGTAAAAGGGACTACCTTGAAATTAGTATTTGTCTGTTCCATAATATCTAGATAAGCGGGCCATTCAATGTTCCCAATTCTGATTTGGATATTGTCTTTCAAAAATGCTAGTACTGTATAAATTCCTGGTCTACCTCCAGCAAAAATCATGACATTATCTGGAGTGATATTAGAACCATAATGAGAATTATAATAATCGACAATAGAATCTCTTAGTTTAGGATGCCCCCATGCTTTTGGATAGAAACGATCTTCCCAAGTAACATCTATGCTATCGGGTAGAGGTGGCCCATCGAATTTTGTCAAAGGCGTGGTTAGAGGAAATCCTTGCGACCAAGGATGTGTACCTTCAGTACCAATAAAGCTACCAAATGAATCTTTGAATGCATAAAGTGTTTCATAAATCCCCATTGGAGGGCAATTTTCCGATAAAAAAGATTCAGCCATGTTAATGCGAACAATATCAAGCAAATTAGTTTGCCCATACCTCAGTTTCAAGTTATATATTGCTAAATTTAATACGCTTCAATGTGTAGGGATTAGTATGAGAAAACCACTCAAATCAGTATTTGTATCAATTTTCATTGTAATTACATTAATTGGAATGTCTTTATCTATGATTACTAATAGTCAAAATAAAGATTTACTAGAAGAAGAGACAAAGTTTTTCTCACATACTAATGTTAATTTCGAGGGCTACCAAGAAGATTCTGTGTATACGTATTCAACATTGAGCTCTGGCGGCTGGACTCAATGTGTAATTTCTGAAGATACGCGAGTGGTCTGTTGGGGAAATAATGCTCAAGGGAAAAGAGGATTGGGAGGAGGAATAGGTAACGCCTCTGAGACCCCTCCAGGAAAGGCGGGTCCTTGGGTTGTTGGTAATTTATCTGGTGGAATGCTTGAAGTTTCAGCCGGTGCTTGGTCCACATGTTCCTTGAAACATAATGGTGAAATATGGTGTTGGGGAGGTGGTGAGTTTGGTCAATTAGGTACAGGTACTGATGTTTGTTTAGATAACATGGTATCAACTTGCAACTCAGCAACAAATTACCCTCCCGCTAAAATTTCTCTTCCTTTAGGGAAAACTGCAGTATCTTTATCTGATGCAAATCAAGGACATTTCTGCGCAATTTTGGACACTGGTGAAGGATTATGCTGGGGTTGGAATCATGCAGGTCAATTAGGAGACGGAACAGAGTGTACGGGCGGTAGTTGGGATTCTAACTACAATAATCCAACTCCTGCAGGATGTAATGCTAACAACGGAAGATATACACCTGTGATAGTAGACGATTCAAATTTCCCTACTAATTCTTCAATAATCTCAATCTCAACTGGTATGGCTCATTCTTGTGCAATTATTGATAATAATGATTTGTATTGTTGGGGAAGGAATGATGGCGGTCAATTGGGTATAGGCTCAACTGATACCGGTGATTTTCCAACTCCTCAATATGTCGATAGTGGTGTAGTTGCTGTCGCTACTGGCAATGAACATTCTTGTGCACTGTATAATAATCAAATGGTGAAATGTTGGGGAAAAAATGATCAAGGACAACTTGGAACAGGGAACTTGTATTATCAAAATTCTCCAACAGCTATAAATTTGAGTTCCAATATTGCTTTAATTTCTTTGGAAACAGCTTACAATCTTAACTGTGTTATTTCAGAAGATAATACCCCGTATTGTTGGGGAGCTAATCAGTGGGGACAACTTGGAAACTATGATCCAAATGACTCAAGACAAGAGAGTCCATTAACTGTTGAAGATAATTTATCAGTGATAGCAATTTCACTTAATGGAGATACAGTTTGTGGAATAAAAACGGACTCTAACTCAACATCCCATAACCATAGAGATGTATTTTGCAGGGGGCAATCATTCAAAGGACAGATGGGGGATGGATTTTGGAATCAGAGTTGGACTGATTATAATGAAAATAACATCAATTTAACATCTGATTATATCGGTCCTCAAAGTTATCAGGGATTGGGTGGAATTCATATAAGTGAGAGGGATATTGATTCAGATTCAATGATTGCGATACTTGACAATCTTCCATATGGGTGCCCAGATGGTAGTTACGATCCTAATTATGATGGTACTTGTGTAGATGCAGATATCGGCCATTATAGTACAAACTCGTTATATCACTCTCAAAATCAATGTGATTATGGTACTTACCAACCTAATTCAGGACAACCTAGCTGTAACGACGCTTCACCCGGTTATTTTGTTAATTCTTTAGCGGCATCTTCACAACAAGTTTGTCCAATCGGAACTTATCAACCCAATCAAGGACAAACTAGCTGTATTAATTCCTCTCCGGGATATGTCCCGAATCTAAATTCTACAGATCAAGTGATGTGTGCTAATGGCTATTATCAACCATCTTCTGGGCAGGCCTCTTGTATACCAAGTTCTCCTGGAAATTATGTTCCAAACGAGGGCTCTTTAACTCAGATAGGTTGTCAACCAGGAACATATCAACCCAACTTTGGAGCCTCTTCTTGTATTGATGCAAGTTTGGGTCATTTCGTAGCAGATAGTAACGCGACAATTCAGGAAGCTTGTTCTCCAGGAACTTATCAATCAGAATTTGGCTCTACTTCATGTATAATTGCGAGTCCTGGTTACTATGTCGATTACTCCGGTGCGCCTTCAGAAACTGCTTGTAACATAGGAACTTATAATCCACAACCAGGCTCTGTTAGTGCTTCAGACTGCATTGTAGCAGATCCAGGGAATTATGTCGATTATGATGGAGCAAGCACTCAAATGGCTTGTCCTACAGGGACGTATAATGAAAATAGTAATTCTATTACATCTGATGATTGTTTATCTGCAGATCCGGGCTACTATGTAGAGAATGTCGGTTCTTCAGAACAAACTCCTTGTGATATCGGTTATTATCAACCATCTTCAGGACAAACATCCTGTTCAGAATCTCCCAGTGGCACCTATGTTCCAAATGCTGCCTCAGATTCAGTAATTGAGTGTTCAGAAGGGACATATCAGCCTAATCCAGGGCAGGGAGGATGTTTAGATACTGATGAAGGTTATTTCACTCCTGCGCCTAGGGCGTCCACACAGACGCCTTGTTTAGTAGGTTCATACCAACCAGAGACTGGATCTACTGCCTGTATTCAATCTGATTCTGGTTATCATGTACCTTCTGAAGGCCAAGCCACGCAAACAATTTGTCCTGCAGGGACATATCAGCCTCAAACTGGGTCTTCTGATTGTTTGGTTACAAATCCCGGCCAATACACCTCTGAAGGAGCAATATCTCCATCTCCTTGTTTGGAGGGGTCTTATCAAAGTGAATCAGGTCAATCAGGATGTGTTCTAGCAGATGCAGGATATTATTCAAGTGATATTTCTTCTACAGAGCAAATAAGTTGTCAACCTGGAGAATATCAACCGTTAACAGGTCAATCATCTTGTATATCAGCTTCTAGAGGGCATTATGTTGACTCTGCAGCAGCAACTGAAGAAACTCCTTGTGAAATAGGAAGTTATCAACCATCAATGTCCTCAACTGAATGTATTCTTGCATCCACAAATTACTATGTTTCATCTCCTGGAATGGCAGGACAAATTGCTTGTCCTAGCGGCGAATCACAGCCTCTAACAGGACAATCATCATGTAATGTTGTCTTGGAAGATTCAGGAATACCTACAATTGCCTTAATTGGTGGAGCGGCTATAGTCGCACTATTGGTTGTAGGCGTTTTGATGAAATCTAAACCTAAGCAACAGGTTAAATCAGGTAAGAAACGTAAGAAGGTGAAAAAGAAGTAATTTTCTTTAGACTATTTTTCACTTTATTTGATATGTAATAACCTCCTCCCCTGTGTATGAGGCATTACCCGAGTGACCGAGTCGACCTTCGTAGTGATACTGTGACTCAACCAACTCCTGAAATGCGTGAAATAATGTCTAATGCTACGGTCGGAGATGATGTTCTAGGTGACGACTCAACAGTTAATGAATTGCAAGATTTTGTGGCTGAAATGTTAGGTAAAGACGCCGCTCTTTTTGTTCCTTCAGGAACAATGTCAAATGCTATAGCAATAAAATCTCAGACAAAACCCGGTGATGAAATTGTAACACATAAAAAATCACACATTTACTTGTATGAGGGTGGCGGATATGCATCTTTAGCTGGTTGTTCCGTATCTTTAGTTGATGGAGATAGAGGTATAATGGATCCCAAAGATGTTAAATCTGCCATTAGAAAGTCCGAAGGAAGCCAATCGCATTATCCAAATTGTTCGCTAATTTGTGTAGAAAACACTGCAAATATGGGAGGGGGTTCTCTGTACCCAATTGAACTATTAGACTCAATTTGTAAGATTGCTCATGATAATAATTGTAGAGCACATTTAGATGGGGCTCGTTTATTCAATGCAGTTATTGCGAGTAATATTAAACCTGAAAGAATGGTTAAAAATTTCGATACAATTTCTATTTGCCTTTCAAAAGGCTTAGGAGCTCCTGTAGGTTCATTACTGGTTGGAGATTCTAAAACCATTGCAGAAGCACATCGCTGGAGGAAAATTTTTGGAGGCGGAATGAGACAAGCCGGAATACTTGCCGCTGCAGGATTGTATGCATTGAAAAATAATATTACTAGGCTTCATGAAGATCATACTAAGGCACTCTACCTTGCAGAATCAATCAACTCTATGAGTAGTTTTGAAGTTGATATTATTTCGGTTCAATCTAACATGGCGTATATCACTTGTCTGGATAAATCAGCATTTGATGTAGTAACAGAATTAGGAGAAATGGGAATTGATGTTCTAAGTATAAGTGATAATGTAGTTCGTGCAGTAGTACATTTACATATCACTGATGAAGATATTTCTAGAACTATTGAAGGATTCAAAGCAGTTAACAATTAACCACCTACTTTTTGTGACAGAACCTTTTCGTAATATCATGCGTAGTTTTTTTGTTACCATGATAGTCTTTCTTCTGGTATTAACACCGCAACAATCTTTGGCTAGTTCTGACAATATTAAAACCTGGAATGATGTAATTTCCAATTATTCTGATACCGGAACCCTCGGGGGAATTTCTGTACCTCTCGATAGTAATAATTCAAGTGATAGTAATACAATGGCTGGAGACGAATGGCCGAGTTTAGTTGAAGTATATACTGCAACTTGGTGTGAAAATTGTGTGACAACTCAAGGCATAATCGACTCCCTTACTCTTCCTGAAGGTAAATCTATGTTGAAGATTCATTATCATCGATTTATTGCAGAGGTACAAGATCCATTTGGATCACAAACTACTGATGACAGATGGATAGAAAGATACGGACCAACCTCTAGATTAACTAATTCATATGGATATGAAAACATAGCTCCTTCGAAAGTATTTGATGGTGAAAGGATACATACAGGAACCACTAAATCATCTGAATCTCTAGAATTTGACTATCAAAATTCTTTAGATAAAGGCTCATCTTTAGATGTATCCGAATTCTCTGCAACTTTATCCTGGACAAATTCTTCTGGAAATAATGAGTTTTCTTGGAATATTTCCACCCCTTCTTTGAACAATAAATATATCATTGAACCCATGATATTGATTATTGAAGACGTCGGTTATTTCCCTGAGGGTGGAAATGGAGAGAAATATTATCATCATATTCTTAGAGACGTCATACCTCTATCAACTATCTATGGAAATATCTCAATAGATTTCAATGATGCATATGACGGAAATGATCTAACTGCAGTACTTATTTTTGATTGGAATTATGACAACCCCGATGATGGAATTATGAGTGCAGTACCTTTTCCTAGCATAGCGGTTTTCACATCATTTTTTATTGCACTATTTTACAACCGAAATGATAAATCAGACTTGATTTGACAAATTATTATCGCTGGGTTCAATAACTGTCGTTGCTGACATCTTATGTCCGGAGGCGGTTAGTTGTATTATCAAGGGAGAGGAATTTCGAATGAGGAAGTTTCTCCCGGGCCTATTCCCAAATGGTTACTACGCCATTTGATTTCGCAACTATCTGAAGATAAATCATTTTCAGATGGTGGAATACCGAGAATCTTAGTTATTTATCCTAATACAGAATCTAGAAGAGAAGTTACAGAATTTATTAGCAATCAAGGTTTTGTAATCGATAATACATTACATCATACTATTTCATCATTAATGGATTCAATAATGTCCGATTTCAGAATGCCAAGAAAATTTAATCATGGGGCATCTTTTCAATTAATTCTTCATGAAGAATGTAAGAAATCCTCGACAAAATTAGGATTCCCGATAATTAATCCACTACCAGAAATGAATTGGAGTAGAGGTAAAACAGCAGCCTTGAGTGAGTTACACACATTTCTTTCTTCTGAATCGTTAGCAAAAAATTGGAATGGTCCAGGAATCAATAATTTTAGGAAAATATTACAATATCTTGAATCCAAACTTAATCGAACTCATGATGATTTCCTTCCAGAGCGCTTAATTGACAAACTAATAGATTCCAAGAAACCATTTTCTTTGACTGATGTAGATGGAATTATAATGCTTAATCATTCTCCTACGATTCCTCAATCTCATATCGATTTTATGAAAGCAATATCCATTCATTGCCCCATTCATCAGTTAGGAAACGTTGGGAAAATACGTCTAGGAAAACACGGTTTGAGACTTATTGATGAGTGGGCAATTTCTAACCCATCTGATTTACCTGCATGGGTTCCTAAACACGAACTTACTTTAGGAAAAAATGATAATTATATAGAAAGAGTGTTACTAAATAGGGAAAATCAATCATTTGAAGCCACCTATTCAATAATATCCAATTTCCTCAAAGAGTCATCAGAAAAAACTGTATTGATTATAGACCCCAATTTCGAAAACAATAAGCTAGTTTGGAAAAGAGGGATGAAAAATCTGGGCCTCCCTTTTTCTCAAGAAGATGAAATAATGACTGGCAAGCCTCTCGGACATTGGATTAATTTTTACTTGAATTTATCTCATGGTGATGATGCCTTTTCTCTTGAGAAATTAAGATCAATCTCTCTTCAAAAGTCACTAATTCTCTTCCCTGAAATGCCAATTCATCCAGTAGACGAAAGAATCAGGCCCGTGCCAGATTCTAATTTATTAGCAAATATTGCGAGATCAAACCATATTCTTGGTGGCCCCGGCTCTCTATCTCAATGGTTACATAGCCTAAGCTCTAATTTTGATTTTGGATTTAATACTGATGAAGATAATATCAAAAAAGAGTCGACACAATGGTGGTTACTTTGTGTTTCTAAGTGGCTTTCTCCATTACTTTCAGGATACGATAGAGAAAATATGAATGATTTTACGAATAAGGGGGTGTGTACTGAAGCCTCCCTCCCTCTACCTGATTCTCCAAAAGACGGTGATGAATGGCTTCATTCAACTATAGAATTATTAGAAAAAAAGATGACTATACAGAATAATATAGAACGTTCAATTGTTTCATTAAGAGTTATCCAATCTCTTTTGTCAGAGCTTTCTGAACTTCGCTCTTTACAAAGCTCTCTCAGGCAAAAATATTCTATCATGGGTCCTTCTTGGGTCGACGAGATATCTACATTAATTCAAAAAATTAAAGTTTCAGATAGTTCTAATTTAAGTAAAAATAGGGTTAGAATTTTATCCTGTGATCAGGCTCTTGGATGTACTGCTGATTTAGCAGTATTAGCTAACACATCTTCTAATTCTTGGGACCTTAGAGTTCCAAAGATGCATTTTATTGGAGATGGTGAAAGGCATGAGAATAATGTACTTAGACCAGATGGACCCATACGAAATGCTAGACATAACTTTGAACATATTTTGAAATGCGCTCCTAAAGTATTTGTTTTAGATTCAGAAAGAGATGACTCTAACCCGCCAGCGACTCCTGTTAGGGAATGGGCTAATACTCATGATTTCAATGAAAGTTTTTACGAATCAACGACTGATTATTCAATAAGCCCTCGTCATTCTCATAGACTTGATGGTTTGAGGTTGAGTAATTATGAACAATCTTCCCGGCCACCTATTAATTCTGATTCAGTCTCGATTTCACTTGAACCATTGTTACAAAGAGATAGAGAAAGAAGACAACCTACTCTTGCAGAAGAAGATGGTTATCTCCCAAATGGGAATAATAATTCATTATTTAGTATTGATATTGAAAATTTATGGCGCAAGCCCCCTTCTAAGTTTAGTCCTCCCCGAGAAAATGATCGGTGGCCTGTAGTTTCAGGAATTACAATTGTTAAGAATAAGAGTAGACCTATTAAGACTCAAACTGTAGATCCAAGACCTTTTTCTCCTAACCCATCGGGAGTACAAGTCAGTGACTTTAGGAATGGTTTCAAATTATTAGATAGTCAGAATTTTGAATATTGGTCTCCTACCAGAATTGAGAAATGGTTACGTTGCCCTCGTTCAGGTTGGTTGACTAGAGGCTTAGGTATAGAGATAGAAGAAACTCAAAAAGAAGATTTAGATGCTAGAACTCACGGCGATCTTTTTCATAAAATTCATCATAATCTATTACTTGAGACTCTTAGATTTCAAGAAGGAGAGTCTAGAGATATTAAGTCGGTATTAGATAAAAAAGAACCAAAAAATATTTCAGAATCTAATGTTGAACCTGAGATTTTAATGCAAAGGGCACTTTCTAATCTAAATGAAATCGCTCCTTGGTTGAATAAAAGTGATGCAGTTTCAACAAATAGAATCAGAATGATGACCGGAATGAGTATCAAAGACTGGGAAAATTGGACCTTGGAGCAAAAGCCTGTACCTTTATCAGGAAGAATTGGACGACTGATAAAAGAAGAATTTCAATTAAAAAATGTCATACCTATTGCTATTGAATGGAATTTACGATACCCTAATACAAAAACAAATGGCATAGAAATAGATTTACCCTCCGAAATAACGTTACCAGATGGAGAATCGGTATCTTCAATTCATTTAACAGGAAAAATAGATCGCGTAGATTTAGTTCCGTTTGATTCCGAAAATAATATCTGGATTAATGAGAATGGTAGTAATGAAGTAGCACCATTAGAACTATACAAACGAGAAGATTGGAAACCCAAGAGATTAGTAATTATTAGAGATATTAAAACAACTGAAAAGACCGATAGAAAAGAGAGACATTACAAAGGACTTCTAGAAGAATTACAGTTGGCTCTTTATGCTAGGGCATGGGAAATCGGGAATCCTGGAGATTTAGTTGTAGGGGCAGGAATATCTATTTTAGGGCATAAAACTTCTCATTTTATTGAAATTTCCAAATATCATGCTGTATCTGACTTACAGATGATAGGTGAAAAAACAGAGGTTACTCATAATCAATTCAGATTCCTTGATGAGGATAATTCCCCCAATAGTGATCCATTTAGAGCATGGCTTGCCTCTCGAATATCTGTTGCATTAAATGTTGCTAGCCGGGCAAACAAAGGATTCACAAATCCTATACCGGAAAAATCTAATTGTAAATATTGTAAAGTTAGCAATCTCTGTGATGTTAAATTGGAAGGTGATTTCTAATGAAGTTAAATCGTGCGCAATTATTAGCACTTAATTTAGATTCACATATAGTTGTTGATGCAGGAGCAGGTACTGGGAAAACTAGTACAATTATTGATAGAGTGATAGAGCACTATCTATCAGAGAATCAGAGAGCTACTAGGATTTTGCCTAAGCCTGAAAGACCATTCGAATTATCAGGTGGGATGCAAATATCGGGGAAATCAGATACACAGAATCTTAGAGAATGGGGTGGGTTATTACCTGGAGAAGTGGTATTACTGACTTTCACAAATAAAGCCGCTGATGAGATGAAAGATAGATTACGAAAAAGACTTACAAATTTGAGACCAGGTCCGATTAGTGATGACGGAAATATTAGGACAGACCCCAGAATTCGCAAAGAAGGTTTCCCTGAGCAGTTATTGACTCTGTTAGATGATGCACCAATTGGAACAATTGACTCCTTTTTCAATCAGTTAGTCTCTCCTTACAGAGGAATTCTTGGTGATTCCTTAACTCAAGAAAATATCTCTGATTCTGGAAGAATACTATTAACGGAATCTGCATTGAACATTTTATGGAGATTATCTTCACAACCTTCACGTCTTTCTGAAGCAGTAGATGCCGGAGTTCCAGCAAATCGTAAATTAGGGCCAAAAGAAGTTTTAGAGTCTCGAGATAGAATTCAACGACATTATGCTGGACGAAATAGGGCGATTGGAGTGATACGGAATTTATCAAAACGTTCAATATTTATAGAAGAAGCAATAAAAGGACTGAGTAATTCAGAAGGTAAAATTATTCCAGAAAAAATCCTTGATACTATTATTTATTCTATAAATCCAGACGAATTAAATTATTTTGTTCAAGAAACTCAAAACATTATATTCAATTTCTGTGATAAAGTAAAACAATATCCCAATGAGTTAGGTTCCAGTTGGGCTAATGAGACACGAATCGGATGTTTAGATTATCTTGCTTCATCACCACCAAAAGAAAAAATATACGATAAATTAGTTTGGTTAAGCTATGTTTACAATTGTGTTGTTACTAGAAAATCGTTATTCAAAAATTCCTCATCAGATAAACCAACAATTTTTCCTCACGGTAATCTGCCTAATGATGAGAATAACTGGTTAAGAGGGATAAACAATTTAGGAAAAGTTAGTAGTATCATTAAGCCAATCAGTGAAGAATTGAAGAAATTATGGAATTCAGAAATTGGAGAAATAATACTTCATTTTGTACGTTTAACAATGGTAATTAACAAAGAAACCCCTCCCTGTACACCTGTAGATTGGGAAAATCCAATCTTCACCTTGAATCATTCAATACCTGAAAATTATCCTGATGTTAATCAAGACATTATTTACGGTTTTTCTTTGGAACATGAAGCTAGAAATTTGGAAGATTTACGCATTGTTATGAAAGGATTTAATGGAATAATCGAGAAATTAAAGGAAGTAAATGAAGTACATGATTTCGATGATATTCAAAGAATGGCTGGAGATTTGTTATTAGCAAATTGCCCCAAAATATGTGAAAAATTTTATCCCGAGGAGGTTATCAATGCGTTGAATAATTGTCCTTCAGATTCTTGGAAAGATGATCATATCATTAATGCAATATCAATTCTTGAAAATCTTGAAAAAGATTCTATGTTTAATATTAAAGAAAGTAAAAATGATTTAGATAGAAGGTATGATTTGTTAAAGAAAATTAGAAGGAGATATAGGGCCTTCATTATCGATGAGGCCCAGGACAATTCACCCCTTCAATGGAAGTTGCTCTCGAGACTTTGGGGGCGCCGTCATTTCGGAGAAACCGAAGCCTATGAAGAACCAGACACTCCATGGCAACCGACGATTTGCTATGTTGGCGATATCAAACAAAGTATCTATGCGTTTAGGCAAGCAGAAGTAACAGGATTTAGAAACTTCTCTGAGATTCTAAGAGGGATTAATATTCATGAATTTAATAGTATTTCCGAATTAACTATTCCGGGTAGAGAGTTGAGAAATAGAGATTTCAGTAGAGATCCAAGAAATTCACACCAAATCACCATTGCCAACGCCAAGAAACATTATGAGAATGGAGGCCAAGATCTTCTTGGCTGGATTCCATTTAATCAATATGATGGCTTAGATGTGGGCTCACAAAAAGAGACGGATTTAAGAAAAGAAGGATATATCAAATTGAAAATTAATTATCGGACAGATGGGGGATTACTAGGAGTAATGAATGAATGGTGGGATGATGTATTTCATACTAGGCATAGACGAGTATTCAACGGTAAGTTCTATGCTCATCCTCAGAGATTAATTCCAGCCACATTCAATTCGAAAATCAGTGGAGATATCGAGTGGATATGTCCACTAAATCATGATTTTTCTATTAATCCATCTACTAACTTAAATGAATATTTAGACGCCTTTGATTCAGGAGATTCCCTAGAAAGACAAGGACTGATGATTGCTAAAAGAATCAAACATTTGATTGAAGGTAAACCTGTTAGAGTAAAATCTTCTAATGGAGATTGGGATATTTTACCCACATGTGAAAAAGTATCTCCAAGCGAAATCATGGTTCTTTTACCTTCAAGAAGAAATATTAGAGACATAATTATTAGATATCTAAATGATTTTGATATCCCTTCACAAGCTGATAGAGAAGGTGGATTATTGGATAGACCCGCAGTGCATACATTGGATGGTTTATTGCAGTTTATTGCTAGACCAAATGATCTTCATAATGCAACTTGGGTTGCCAGATCTTGTTTAATTGGGTTTAACGATGAACAAATAAATGAATTCATCGGAAATAGCAAAAATAATGAGAATTTATTATATCGATTAAAGGATTTAGCTATTAATTCTCGACAGAGAGAATTGGTAGAACATTGGATTGATTTATCTGAAAGGGGATTGGTAAACGAATTGTTAGAAGACACTCTAGATTATTCTGATTTATTACTAACCTATCCCGAAGAATCATCATTACAAGATGTTGAACAATTCATTGATTTAGTCTCGTCCTTAAGTTCAGAATTAGGCGGAGATGCTATAGTAATCGCAGATAAAGTCGGTCAACTTAGAGAAAATGAATCCTCAACAATGGAAGCAATAACTATCCCTCCATCTGACGCGGTAAGAATAATGACTATACATGGCTCTAAAGGACTTGAAGCAAGTGTTGTGTTTTTAGTAGATATTTTTTCTAAGAGACAGACAAACCTCACGATTGACAGCCGTTCCAGAACAATGGTAAGTCCAGAGATATTTGCTGGAAATCCTCTTCCTTGGACCGACGAACAACAAATTAAATCAGCGACTTGGATGCATACTAAATGGCTTTATCAGTCTAGAAAAGATGCTGAAGCGAGACGTTTGTTCTATGTTGGGGCAACTAGAGCGAAGAATAAATTGATAATTGTAGGTTCTCCAAAAGGAACTCTTTGGGATGATAAAGAATCGGAAAATGGATTGAGAATTCCTTGGTCATATACTCGCCCTCTCCCTCAATTAGGACAAATATGGTTAGAGTCTTTAAAACAAGGTTCTATTCGAAGAAATGAAGAAGATTCTGTTTGGATATCGCAAGAATCTATTGACAAATTAGACGAAAAGGAACCTAGATATTTAAATCCATTTTCAATGGCTAAAAATTCTTTTTTAGGAAATGATTTACTTAGTGGAATGACAATATTACATAATGAAGACTGCTTTTCTATTGATGAGTTAGAAACTAATAACGAAATTCATACTGCATCTATGAAAATATCGTTAAAGGATGCTGCAGCCAGACTTTCACAGAATAACAAAATCCAGTCACTAATTCCAAGAGTTGACTCTCATTATAGAGTCAAAACAGCACCACATCGCCTATCTGTATTATCTGAATGCTCTAGGCGCCACTGGTTTGAAACAAGAGGGGGATTGATTTCAGCACCTATAATGCCATTTTCAGAAATATTTGCAGTTGATGACTCAGAAAGTAGTTTTGACGGGGCACTTTTCGGATCAGTAGTTCATCGTATTGTAGAAATTGGTATACCGAATCCTGGAAATTTATCTGAGAATTCCCCCTCCTTACCGAAATCTTGGCTCCAAAAGAATCCGAATAATCTCACAAATTATGAAACTCATAAGAAAATTTATGATGAATTACTTACTGATGAATCGGACATACTAAAATTTAATGATTTAGTATTAGAAATGACCACAAGATTATCCAGAAGTAAACTTGGAAGGTTGGTCTCTGGAGAAATTGTTGATGGTGAAAAAGTTGAAGGACTAAGAACTGAACTACCGTTTAATATTAGTTTCAAAATCCCTGTTAATGGACTGAAAAGAGGACGTTGGACTCCAAATGGTTTAGATCAACTCTCTTTGATTAATGATGTATTGGTTCAAATGGATGGGATAATAGATCTTGTATTATGCACTAATAGCGAATTAGGGCCCTCTGTCCGCCCTATCGATTTAAAGACCGAAGAAGCATCAAAACTATCCTCAGGAGAATTGAATGGATTATTGGAGTCTTTAGGAGATGAATCTTATGAGCCAGCTTGTGAAGCGGAATTATCAATGTTAAATCACCATAGAATGCAGTTAGCACTGTATTACAGAGCATTAGAAAGAATCGAAAGCAAAAAGGAGCATTCTCGCAAGGTCTTACGTCCTGCAATTTGGGTTGGAGTAACTGGGAGATTAGTTGAATATCCTGAAGAGTTATTCTCCAAAGCACAGAAAGAGTTGGATGAGATACTAATGAAAGTTGCTTCAATTGAACTTAATCCACAAGAAGATCTTTCCAAACATCCTCCTTTAGATATATCATCATCAGAACCCTGTGATTATTGTCCTTTTTCTAAAGGTAAAATACCGATTTGTGGGCCAATAAAGCAGGAACTATGAATTAAAGATTCAAAGACTGTACCTTTCAAGATAGTGGTATGTCCGTGGACTTAGACAGACTGATGACAAGAGCAGATGAGCTATGGGAAGAATCAATAATTCCCAGTTTAACAGAATTTATCAGTATTGAGGCTCTTTCACCGAGCTTTGAGCCTGAGTGGAAAAGTAAGGGGGAACTTACTGCGACAATTGACTTGTTCACAAAATGGTTAGTAGAACAAAAATTGAAAGGAATGTCATACAAGGTCCATCAAATAGAGGAGAGAACTCCGGTATTGTTGGTTACAGTTGAAGGAACAGGTCCGGGTGAAGTAATATTCTATTCTCACTTAGATAAACAACCGTCTAGAGCTAATCTTTGGTCTGAAGGATTGCATCCTTTGGAAGCAGTACGAAGAGAGCCTTGGCTGTATGGGAGAGGTGCTTTAGACGATGGATATGGAGGCTATGTATGTGTAACAGCTCTAAAAATGCTCCAAGAACAAGGGATTCCATACCCTCGTTCTCACTTTTTAATCGAAACCTGTGAGGAATCAGGATCTTATGATTTACCACCTTATTTAGATTTATTAACCGAAGACTTAGGTAATCCTGACTTGATTGTAGTCCTTGATAGCGGAGGTCCTGATTATGAACATATATGGGTTACAGAGGCTTTGAGGGGTTTAGTAGCGGGTAATTTATCAGTTCAGGTATCAAATGAGGGTGTTCACTCTGGAATGTCTGGCGGAGTTATCCCATCATCATTTAGGATACAAAGAATGCTTTTAGACAGAGTTGAAGATTCAAAATCCGGTAGAATCTTAATCCCTGAAATGCATGTAGATATTTCTGACAAGGTCCGAAAAGAGGCTAAAGATCTTGGAGACCTTTTAGGAGATGAACTATGGTCACAACTCCCTGTTTTAGATACCTTGAGACCACAAACTGAAGGTGCTTCAGAGATTCTTCTTGATATGAATTGGAGACCAGCTATGGCAGTCATTGGAGCAGATGGTATGCCTTCAACCCAGTCTGCAGGTAATGTTTTGAGAACGAACACAGATCTCAAATTAAGTTTCAGGATTCCTCCAGGTGTTAATTCCGAAAATATTGATATTATATTGAAAGAAACTTTTGAACGAGACCCGCCTTATGGCAGTAGAGTAGAGTATATTCCAGATGCTGCGGCGGATGGTTTCCATGCTCCACCGATGGATGGGAAAATTGCAACAGCGCTTTCAGAAGCATCGATGCATATTACAGGATTACCTCCAATGGCAACCTGGGTTGGAGGCACCATCCCATTCATGTCAATGATGCAGAAAAAATATCCTAAAGCACAATTTTTCTGTACTGGTACCGGTGGCCCTGGTAATAATGCTCATGGACCCGATGAAAAGTTACATATTCCATCATCAAAAAAACTGACTGCAGTTTTATCTGCGACTATTGCAGCACTATCTGAATAAAATATTAGAAATAGCCAATTCTTAGACAAAGAATCCGCCGAAGTTAAAGCGAGGATATGATTCGAGTAAGGTGAGGGAGTCCAATGACTAATAATGAAGGCGAGTCAATTACGCCAGAAATTCGTATCAAACAATTAGAGGAAAGATTGGTTGAAGAATCAGATAGACTAGAGAAATTATACGTTGCTTATCGTAAAGTTGAGCAAGAACTTGAAGAGAAAAATGCGATAATTGATGTTTTAGAAAAAGAAGCAATTGATAAAGAAATTGAAAGAGAAGGTATGGAGACTCTACTTTCAGATAAGGATAATAGAATCCATGAGATGGAAATGGAAGGTGCAAAGGCATCTACGAGAATTAAACATCTTGAACCTAAATTAGAAAAAACAGAGGAAATGTATACCCGTGAAAAGGCTAGATTAGGACGAGTTTTCGAAGTAGCAGAGGAGCTCGACGAAGCACTTCAGACCGCTCAAGTTGAATTAACTGCGAGAGATGATTGGTATGTTCAACATATGCAATTATTCGAGAATTTAAATCAAGCTATACAGACTAGGTATGAGATGATTGATTCTGCAATTGAGAAGAGTGCTGAATTCGCTAAGAAGCAAGAAACTTTCAAATCAAGGATGGATGAAGCTTTGGACGCTGCTGAAGAAGCAGTAGCCCATGCAAAAGAGATGGAAGAAGAACTTCCTGAAGAATCTGAAGACTGATCATTCCGGCTTTGTTCCATCAGCTCGCTTAATGCATTTTGCAGGGATTCCTGCCCAAACCTCTCTATCGGGAATATTAGTCCATTTTGGTACTACTGCTCTAGATGCTACAACTGCATTCTCGCCAATAACACACCCCGGTTGTATCACCGAACCCATTCCAATTAATGCATCGTTACCAATAACAACAGGCGCCATTACTAACTCTCCACTTTCTGTTAGGTGAGCATTGATAATCGCTTTACCTCCAATTACTACCCTATCACCTAATGTTACGGAGCCAGCATCATTTAGATAGGCTGTATTTATCTGTACACCTTGACCTAATTTTGCTCCAGATAACATGTAGTATATGTTACCAATAAATGATGGTACTATGAATGGTAAGAAAAATAGTGCAATTCTATGAAAAACCATAGACCAAGCCCATTGAATGGTTACGAATGATTGTAGTGGATATCTCCCAGGATCTATTCTAGGTCTAAATAATCCTCCAATAGTTCCACAAATTATCACTAAACTAATGCCCCATGTCATCATAGCCATGCCTGTAGCAATTCCCATGAATGCAAATTTTCCAATGGCAATTGAATCAAGATCGATCATCATGAATAAACTTGGATCGGTACTGGTCAATTCTAAAATCTTGTAAAAAACGTAAACTCCAGGTGTTGCAGCCACACCTACTATAATTGCTAAAAAAGGAATTAGTGATGCAGTTAGTACATTTTGGACAATTCTGAAAGACTTCATAGCATCACCGATGTTTACCCGTAAGGCAGTCATAAAAAGATGTTTTTGACGACGGCAGTATCAATAGATGGAGTCCAACCGAAGGGTTATGGAAGGTGCTTCCGGGATATTAGGAGATGGCAAGAAAGCTGTTAAAATCCATCATTTAGTCAAAGCGCCAGAGAATACTCCTCAATCTATTTCTAGAAGAGAATCTTGGGACGCAACCAAACCTGCTACTGTTTACAAAACTCCTGAAATGTTACAGGATGGTACAAGTTGTACAGCAGCCACAGTAATTTTGAGAACTAAGGGATGTGTATGGTGGTGGAAATCAGGTTGTACATTTTGCGGGTATTTTAATGACGTCAGAGATGATGTCACAGCTAACGATTTATTTGCTCAATGGGAGGAAGCGAAGAGATTGACAAATGATTTTGAAGGATGCAAAATGGTAAAAGTTTATACTTCTGGAACATTTTTTGAAGATCGAGAAAATCCTCCTGAATGGCAGGAGAAGGTTTTGAAGGAAACTCATGAAAGAGGGTTAGAATTAGTTGTTGAAGCTCAAGCACACTTATGCAGCCCTGATAAATTATCTTGGGTTGCTGAAAGACATCCGGGTTGCACTGTTGCTATCGGTCTTGAGGCGTATGATGATACAGTACTACGCTTCCATTGTAACAAAGGTTTTTCCACCAAGACATGGAGAAAATCTGTTCAAAATTTGAGAGACGCGGGATTGCGCGTTAAAACGTATTTATTATTCAAGCCACCTTTTATGTCGGAAGGAGATGCTCTAAACCGAACTTGTGAGTGGTTGGAACAGGTTGCACCTCTTTCCGATGAGGTTTCAATTAATCCAATGAACATTCAAAAAAATACTGTAGTAGACAGAATTTTTCGAAATAGAGAATATCGTCCACCATGGCTTTGGTCTTTAGTTGAGATGATTGAAAGGACGCATGATAAAATTGTAGATTCAGGTTGCCGAACCATTGTTCATCCAACTGCTGGTGGTAGGATAAGAGGAGCTCATAATTGTAAAGAATGTGATTTAGAAGTGGTTGCAGCAATAGAAAGGTATTCAGTTTCGAGAGATTTAAGAGAATTTAAGGGACTTGATTGTGATTGTAGGAAGGTTTGGAAAACCGAAATCGAAAATGATTTATCATTACCAGTACCCATGGGTCAAGGTAGAGATAGAAGGTTATCCCGAGTGGATATAGTTCGTGCACCTTGATGTCAAATTGACTGTCTTCTCGGCTAATACTTAAGGCTGAATATCCGTTGGTAATGATATCCTTAACGGGAAATATAGAGGTGCAGTCATGTCAATTAATACAACAGATTCAGTAGACGTTTTTCTCCAAGGTGAAAAAGAACCATCGGGGTCATGGGTATTCATTGTCGTGGGAGTTGTATTTTCTCTTTCTTTTTTGGTACTCTATAGCATACTTTATCCAGGGCAAGACCTACCCGTTATTTCTGATTTAGTACCAGTATTTAGTGGAGTATTTGATTCAGGAATTTGGTTCTTTATCTTAGGTACAATGATAGGCATTTTTGCAATCTTGGGTCGATTATTATTAGAGGCAACTAGCGAATGAGGTGATTATTATGGATACAGTATTAACAACAATGTTTTATTTTTGGATATCATTATTCCTAGTATATTTCTTAGTCCAAAGAGGATTATGGATATTTTCAGATGTGGCAAAAGGCACTGTACATTTTATGCTTGAGAAAGCACTCGGCCCTGGAGCAGATTTAGTCGAGGGTCGTTCTGGGTCTGGAGCTAGGTCTTGGATATTACAAGGAACATTTTGGCTGATATTAGCTTCTATGTTCACGTTCACCAGTATGTGGCTAAGTCATGATCCTAATGCCCTACATTCTTTGGCTTCATGGGGATACACTGCAAATGCAGATGAGTTAGCTTCAGCAGGGGTATATGCTGCATTATATGGATCTGTATCAATGCTAGTGATAGGCTCTGGTTTTCATATAATACCCAAGTTAGCAGGGACTGAATTAGCGAGTGAGACAAATGCAAATTTAGTATCATTTGTTTGGACAATTTCAGTACTAGTAGTAGTTGTAGGAACACAAAATAATACGATTCTAGGGATTGAGATAATTCCTCTAGGAACCGCAATTAATTTCGTTGCTCTCCTAGCAGTAATTCTTAACCAATTATTGACTGTTTCTAACAGAACGAGAAGCCTTGCTCTTCCGGGATGGTTAATATTGGTTGGATTACTAAGTAACCCTATAATAAGTGGAATTTCGATAATTTCCGGTGCTGTAGATGATAGTGTCGGTCAATGGTTATCATACCATTTATTCGGAGGAGCATTCTTTTTCGCTGGAGTAACCGGAGTAGCTCTTTATGCATCATCGGTAGCATCAGGAAACCCACTTTGGTCTAAATCGCTCGTTGCTGCAACCCTATTTGGTAGTATTCTAACAATCAATCCATTTGGAGATACCCATGGCCAGATGGTGATGGAAGTATTCGGACCATTAGCCGGAAATATGGTTGTAGAGTTCTCAAATCAAGATATGTTGGTTGCTAGTTTCTTAATGGCACTAGCATTTATCCCGGTTCTTGCTTTTGCTAGCAACATGTTAGTAACAATGAGAGGTTCTGATGCCTTCATAGACTCACCTGATTATCCTGGTAATGCAGAGCTGAATCTAGGTGCATGGTTAATTGTTCCAATTGCACTTGGTTCACTTTTTGTCCAGACCGATACAGTTAGCGGTACTAATGAATTAGTTGGTATAGCAGATTCGCTTTCGATGATGTCATTATGGTTAATACTCATCCCACTTTCTTTGGGGGCTGCTCTCAGTCTTTATCCAGAACTAACTGGGAGACATTTGTTCTCCAATAATAGAGCAAGAACGGCTTTCTTGATGATGACAGGAGGTGCAATTTCTGGATTATTTATTACGATGATTGCTGATTTTATGGACATGGCTCTTGTAGAGATGATGGTTGAAGATCCAAGCTCTCTCTCAGAAGAATTACGAAAGATTGGCTCTGTGATGTTCTATGGGGTAGTCATTGGTGCAATACTTCATTCGTTGAATATGGTTACTGGAATCTTCCGTGGAAAAATTATATCTGCTGAATCAGTAAAATCTTCATCCATTTCTGTTGAATCTTATTCACTAGTTTCCCCAACCACTGTTAGAAAGATTCTTGCTAGTGGAGCGAATCTTGATACAGAAGTGATTCCTACTAGCGAGAATGATGAGAAAGGCAGTGCTACAAAACTCTGAATTGCAATTTTGTTTGAGGATAATATGCGCATAGGACTAGTTGGAAAACCAAATGTTGGTAAATCGACTACTTTTTCCGCACTTACTGCAATACCTGTAGAGATAGCTAATTACCCATTTACAACAATTGACCCAAATGTTGGGATCGCTTGGTTACCGTTAAGAGAAGATTGTGCCTGTAAAATTCTTCGTAAAAGAAAAGAAGAACAAGGAAGATTACCCGGTATATTGGATAAAGATCCTCTAAGAGGAAGTATTTGTAACCCAAAATCTGGCTCATGTAAGGGATTTCAAAGACTGGTGCCAGTCACTTTAGTTGATGTTGCAGGTTTAGTTCCAGGAGCCCATGAAGGCCGTGGAAGGGGAAATCAATTTCTTTCTGATCTAGCGCGTTGTGATGCTTTAATTCAAGTAATTGATATTTCAGGTTCAACAGATATTGAAGGGAATCCAGTTGGACAGCATGGTTCAGAACCAATTGAAGAATACAATTTCTTACTGAATGAGATTGATGCTTGGATAGTTGGAATTATCCAATCAAGTTGGTCAAGAGGTGCTAGAAGAGTTCAATCAGAAGGCGATAAAGCGTTATCCAGATATTTGATAGATCAATTATCAGGAATTGGCGTCACCGATTTTCATGTTAATGCTGCGATAAATTCGGTTAATGAGAAACATCCTGAATCCGGTGTCCCATGGTCTTGGGGTAATGAAGAATTAATGACTATTGCAGGAACGATCCGGTCACATCTCTTTCCAATATCTGTTGCAGCGAATAAAGCAGATAAGACTGGCAATTCTATATCAGATTTAACTACTATTGTAGAGACTCAAGGAGGGAAATTAGTTCTCACTAGTGCGGAAGCAGAACTCGCTCTGCGCAGAGCATCTTTAGCCGGTCTAATTGATTTGAATCCTGAAAATTCGGATTTTGTAATTACAGATGCTGGTGAAAATAAGTTATCTATTGAACAGCGTAATGCACTAGAAAATATCTCTCAAACTCTCTCTAATTTACCAGGTGATGGGTTGTTAGGTTTACTATCTTCAGTAGTTTTCGAAAGATTAAATCGACGTGTTGCATATCCTGTACAAGATGATTCTCACTGGGTTGATGGTGATGGGAATATTCTTCCTGATGCAATATTGGTACCCGAAGGAACTACAGCCAAAGGACTTGCTTATGCGGTACATTCAGATCTAGGAGATGGTTTTATCAGGGCTACAGACGCAAAAAATGGACGTGTGATAGGTGCAGATTATGAGATTCAGAACGGTGATGTAATTAGTATCAATGCTAAAAAGTAATCACACATTTATTTTATCATTATTATACCTGAATAGAAAAAAGATAGGTGAAAAACTGTATTCTCATTTTCTAGGGTCAAGCATCCGCACAAGCGACTTCGGAAACCGAAGTACAAATTATCTCGCTTCGTTTACAGTCTTATCCGAAGAGTGAACCAAGGCCTTCGAAGCCTCCAGCGTCGTCTTCTTCCTCTTCCTCAACTACTGCTTCAGCAGGAGCTGCTTCAGCAGCGGACGAACCGCCACCAGCAGCTGCTGGTGCAGCAGCAACAGGAGCAGCAACAGCAGTAGCCATTGCTTCACCGATGTCGACTGATCCTAGAGATGATACTAGAGCTTTGACTCGAGCACCATCAACATCTACGCCAGCAGCAGTTAGAACTGCTGTGACAGCCTTATCATCAATTTCCTTTTCAGCAGAGTGCAGTAACATTGCAGCATATACATATTCCATTTTTTCTCACCTTTTTTTGTTTATCCGAAGAGATCTCCGAGTCCACCGAACCCTTGATCTTCTTCTTCCTCTTCTTCCTCTTCAACAACTTCTGTTGTTTCTTCTACTGTATCAGAGGCTACAGCAGATACATTGGTTGCTGAAGCCGCAGCACCAAGTGCTGCAGACAATTCTTCATCCAATGCAGAGGAATCTAACTGACCTGCTAAGGCCAGTGCACGTGCATTTGCACGTGAAATGAACAGAGGAGCCGTTGTATCGTTAGCAACTCCTGCTTCAACAGCAACAGATAATGCTTCTGAACTTGCTTTTGAAAGCAGGGTAGGCATTGTTTCTTTAGCAAACCATTGCACATTACATGCAAGATTAAATGCTCCAGATGTTGCAGTAATAATATCAGAACGAACCTGATCTATATCGATATCTAGTGAAGATGCAGGGAATAAGAAACCGTCTTCAATAGCACCGGTCAAAATAATTCCAATCTCTATAGGGAAAATATCTAATTTCGCTAACATTATACCTAAATCAGCCGAAATCGGTTGCCCTTCTTCAACTACTGTTGTAGTTTTTTGAATCGCAACTTTACCCTTGTCAATTTTTGCAGGGATACCAACAGCATTGAATTCTCCAACAATTGGACCCGGTCCAAAGGATGTAGGACCTTTCTCAACGACAATATCGCTTGGTGCTAATTCTCCTTCTTTAGCTGCACGTCCTTGACGTGTTTTTTCTAATTCTAAGAATAACTCGAATGGATTTAATTTATCGGTTTGAACTACACATGGTTGTACAGCATTTTCTAGTAGCGATTCTAACTCTTCGATATCTCTACCAGAATTTTCCCAAGCTAGTCTAATTAGAGTTTTTTTAGCCATGGTAATCTTCATCGAATCTCTGAGATTACTTCTCATATCTAGCATATTACCAGCAGGTACTCCTCCTACGTCAACAATACCAACAACTCCGTCTGAATTAAGAATATCTGTTAGTTCTTGGACCCGGTCTTTTTTCCAAGGTGCAATCTTAGGAGTAATCATTCAATCACCTCTACTTTAATCGCTGGCCCCATTGAAGTCTTAACGTAACAAGAACGAATATTTCCTGCTCCACGCTCTAGCTTTCCGGTTACTCTATTCCAAATTGCCATAGCATTTGCAGTTAATTCTTCCATACCCTGTTCTCTAGAGCCAAAAGCAGTGTGAAATGTTACTTTATCTCTTGATCTAACAATTGTAGTGCTCTGTAAACCATTTGCAATCATTGCTGGGTCCAAAGTAGGGGGAACTGGTCTAGGCATTTTTCCACGAGGACCTAATACTACACCGAGATATCTTCCAACAGTTCCCATGTGAGGTATTTCAGACAAGAAGAAATCGTATTGTTTAGCCATTTTACGTGCTTGTTGCCTGTTTCCGCCCAAGTCTTCTATTGTCGCAGGATCAATCACACTAATTCCAGCAGCACGCGCTTTGGAAGCCATCTCACTACCTGCAAACATTGCGATACGAACCTCTTTTCCTCTTCCAGAGGGTAAACGAACTTCTTCTTGAATACGATTTACTGGATTCTTTAAATCAACATCTTTGAGTGTAATTGCCATCTCAAAAGATTCTACGAACTTACGTTCTGGGGCACTCTCCATTGCTTGTTGTATGGCGTTTTGAATATTTTCTTGCATTTTCTTCACCTCTGTGGTCAGCGAGGTTTCCCTCTCCCACAATTCGTGATAACTCAGCTAAAATGTTCGCTGAATTCCCCCTTAGTCATTCTTTCAAGTGCTTCCTTAGGTGCGTAGCCTTCAACTTTCACTCTCATTGCTACACATGTACCCATTACCTCTCTACATCGTGCATAAAGATTGGAGCCTGTTAAGCGCTCTTCTTGCTCGTTAGCAATTTTCTTTATTTGATCCATTGTCAGATTTTCTGACGCCTCATCCCAAGAGCCATTACACTTCTTTTTGCCCAACGCTTGAACGACCTTGTGTGGTGTTTCGTTACGTGCTGACATGTGTTTACCTCCTGTAATTGTGTCTCGCCGACCTACCTTCACTATTTGAGTATGTTGCGTTGGTATTCGATCTCCTATGTTTTGATTATTCCACACGTTGTGTGACTCTTACTTGGTCTGCTCTAACTGTTAGAGCCACAGGAACTGCGGCTTCAAACAACTCGACAGTAACTTCTTCCTTTGATTCAGTAACACGAATAACACGAGCAGATTGACCTCTAAACGCTCCTCCATGGATTTCAACAATACATCCTTCTTCAATCCCTGTTGTCGCTGCTTTTGGCTCTAGATATGGTAAGACATCTTCAAGAGGTGATTCTCCGTCCAATACCTTTCTGCAATTCTTGATTGGAGTTGTTGATACTCCTGCTCTTCCAATTAATTTCTCAACATGATGGAATGCAGATGCTTCTACGAAAATATATCCTTTCATGTAGTTTGGACTCAATACCCCATATATCTCATCTTGAATATCCATAAGAGAACCACTTCCAGATAGTCTAGCTTGTATTTCCTTTGCAACATTCTGCTCTTGACCAATACTTGTTTTCAGAATATACAGGAATGAAGCAATATCTCCGTACATGTCTCTTAGGCTTGGTGTACTGTACTCCTTCTTACCTATCATTCCAGGATCTACCCATTCTGAATTTTTGTACAATGTTTTAGGAGTAACAACATTACTTTCTGAAACAAAAAGAATAGGCGTAACTTCTAGAAGTGTATTCCCCATTGCAATTCCTCTAGATTCTCCAGTCCTAACGTGTTGTAACTTGTCAGCAGGAATTCCAGTAGATTCTACAATTCTTGAGATTACAGTATCTAGATTATTATGATCTCCATAACCGTAGACTCCATCCCAGGCACCGGGTAAATCAGCAACTTCATCTGCTCTTTGCATAAGCAGAACTTTTTCTTCATGACGGACAAATACTGTAAATGCATCAGACATATTATCACTCTCAATTTAATTTGTTAACCAATCAAAAAATGAAGGAAGTAGATTATCCATTAGATATAACATAAGGAATCCAATTCCTCCAAGAACAAACATTCCGATTCCGCAAACAATTACTGTCTGACGGAATTCCTCTTTGGAAGGTTTCCTTGCCATCTTCAGAATCCTAGCGTAAGAGCCAGTTTGAAGACTACGAACTCTGCTTTCAATCTCATCTTGCCAGTCTTGGACTTTCTCCTCGACTACGCCAACGTTTGAGTTCTCTACAGCCATGACTTTCCCTCAGAAGTGCCTCGGCGACCGACCGACCTCATTTAAGCACGTCGGGAGGACAATTGGAAGATATCTTATCAACATTGGATAAAATCAATTAATAAATTCTACAGTTCTTGTCTTTAAATTACGCATTTGTGTGTGTAAGGCGGCACCATGTATTTGTTCTGATTTAACACCGGTTAATACCAGTAGTACACGAATTTCATCGCCCATATCTTCATCGGTAGTAGCACCTAGAATTATTCTAGCATAAGGATTAATCCTGTCTCTAATGATTTTAGCACATTTCTCAGTATCTCCCAGCGATAAACCAGGGCCTCCTACAACATTAATTAACGCCCCTCTAGCATCAGAGATATCTATATCTAGTAACGGAGAATGCAATGCTTCATGAGTTGCTTTTTCTGCACGATCAGGTCCATTTGCCTCTCCCAAACCTATCATTGCAACTCCTCCGCCGTTTTCCATTACCGAACGTAAGTCCTGGAAATCAAGATTCACTATACCTTCTTTAGCTATCATTTCAGATACTCCTGAAATAGATCTCATTAGTAATTCATCTGCAACTCTGAAAGCAGCATCGAGAGGTAAATCTCGAACTCCTTCGACTTCTAACAATCTTTCATTTGGTAATACTACTACTGTATCACAAACTTCTCTTAATCTTTCAAGCCCCCATTCTGCATTTTGCCTTCTTAGCGCACCCTCAGAAAGAAATGGGTATGATACAACTGCTATGGTTAATGCTCCTGCATTTTTTGCCAGTCTCGCGACAACATGAGCAGATCCAGTTCCAGTGCCTCCACCTAGTCCAGCAGTAATGAAAGCTAAATCACATTCATCTACTTCTTTTTTGAGTGAAATCTCAGATTCATATGCCGCCTGCTCTCCTTTTTCTGGGTCTCCACCAGCTCCTCTTCCACGTGCAGTTCTACCGATTAGGATTTTATTATCTACACCAACTCTAAGCAAATGTTGAGCATCTGTATTTATTGCCATACCTCTAACATAAGTGTCATCAAATAGACCTTCTTGTTCTAACCTTGCTACTGTGTTAGAGCCACAACCTCCACAACCAAATACACGTATTCTTGGTTGCAGTGATGACAGTAATTGAACTAGTTCGGAATCGCTCTCAGTATCTATAGGTGCAGAGGGTATTCCTTCATCCTCTTGAAGTTCCAATACACGGTCGATGATACTCTTCACGACTCTCAGGCGGATTGTACAGAGGATAACCATTACCCTTGTTGTAACATCTTTAGTAACAGTTTCTTGATATTATTCAGATGACGAATCATGATTCTAATAACTGTCTTCTTGTACTATTAAAACGCACAATAAATGTGTAAATTCCTCCCCATGCGGAGACTGCCAAAGCCCCTGTCATACCGTTGAGTTCATTATTTCCAAGTAGAATATATTTGAACATCTCATGATAATTAGTAACATCTATTCCTGAACCGCCAGTGTATGCTTGCATTGCAGCAATCAATAATCCTAGTAAAGTGATTATCATACGGTCAGCCCGAGAAAACCCTCCATATATCCTATCCAATCCTACAGATTGAGCTTGCGTACCCATGTATGAACCTAGGAGTGTTAGTAGACCCGCAGTTAGACCTGCACTCATGTTACTAACAAAGGCTGCATTCATCCCTATTGCAACTAGTAATCCAACATCTACAATTCTATCAATGGTGTGATCAAGAAAATCCCCATATGGCCCATCTGTTCCTTGGTGCCTTGCAAGAGCTCCATCAAGTGCATCCAATACACCCGCAACTAAAACTAAAATCACGGTGATAATTATAATGATTGAACCGTTAGTATTCATTTCTGCCATGGATAAGATGTAGAATCCAATTATTGAAATTAGTAAAGAAGTCCAAGTAAGAACTGAAGGATCTAAATCTCCCATTTTTAGGACAATTGGTTGTATTGCTTTTGTCCATCTTTCTCTCATTTTTTCTAACATTTTATCTCTCCATAGCTGCAATCCAGTCTACATCTGTGTCAATAGCAGTTGGTTTGAAGTCATCTACTATCCATTTTACAATTTGCTCTTTAACAACATTTTGATTCATTTCGGTAGTATCTAATTCTAGCCATCCATTATCATTTTCCTTATCGTTCCATGGCCCACCGATTAATTCCCATTCGACATTACTTTGAATTTTTTCTTTGGAATAGTTTCTTTTTGTCAGTCTTTTTTCTAACACATCTGGTTTACAACGTAAAATTATAATCTGATCGCATGGTAATAGGTGTGAAAGATGCCCATCAATAAATGTAATATTGTTGGGCGCATTTTCCCATTCATGTTCCAATTTTGTATTAAGTAACTCTATATCTACTGGTTTAGAATTATCTGAATAATCTAATTCTCCTAAACAATTAAATTTTTCAGCCAATTTTTCTAGGGACAATATCTTGAACCCCTCCATCCTAAGAATATCTGAAATTGTTGTTTTGCCAGTTCCAGGGGTACCAGTTAATGCTATCCTACTCCCCCCTCGCATAATTGCTGGGAATTGCTTTAACGAATGAATCCTCCCTTATGTAGTAATAACATCAACTCATAATATTAGTATCATTATTAAAACTAGTAATTATAATAGCCATTGAATCGTGGAAACATTATGGAGATTGGCATAGATAGTTTCGCTGAGGCAAAACAGAATAATGGCAGAACTTATTCGGAAAATAGTGCCCAATCTATATCGGAACTTCTTGATAGAATTGAACATGCAGACAAAGTGGGGTTAGATGTTTTCGGAATAGGTGAGCACTATCGCAGAGAATTTCTAGATTCTGCAAATTCAGTTATTTTATCTGCTGCTGCTTCTAAAACAAAGAGCATCCGATTGACTAGTGCAGTAACAGTATTGAGTGCAGCAGATCCTGTAAGGGCATTCCAGAATTTTGCTACTCTAGATTTAGTATCTTCTGGGCGTGCTGAAATGGTAGTTGGCAGAGGTTCATTTACAGAATCTTATCCTTTATTTGGATTGAATTTAAATGAATATGATGATATTTTTTCTGAAAAATTAGATTTATTATTGAAGATTAGAGATAATGAGAAAGTCAGTTGGTCCGGAAATTACAGGCCTGCATTACACAATCAAGAAATATATCCCAGACCTCTTCAAGAAAAGTTACCAATTTGGTTAGGAGTTGGAGGAACTCCTCAGTCATTTGTAAGAGCTGGATTACTTGGATTGCCCTTAATGATTGCAGTAATTGGTGGAGAGACGCATAGATTTCGACCATTGGTTGATTTGTATAGGGAAGCTGGTGAACGTGCTGGGCATGATCCCAGTCAACTGAAGGTAGGGCTACATTCGTTAGGATTTGTTGCTAATGATTCACAAGAAGCAAGAGACATTTATTTCCCTGGATATGCTAAAGCCTTCACAAAAATAGGACGTGAAAGAGGATGGCCTCCGGTTACAAGACATAGATTTGACGAACAAACAGGTCCATTGGGTGCTTATGTCATTGGTGATCCTGAAGAAGTGGCAGAAAAAATCATCAGACATAGTGAGGCATTGGGGGGAATATCTCGTTTCTCATTCCAGTTAGACAATGCAGGCCTTACACATGAGCAATTAATGGATACAATAGGAATAATCGGAAAAGAGGTTTCTCCAATAGTGAATAGAGAACAATAACAAATGAATCAAAGACTGCATACTTATCGCTTGTATTGTGACTGATGTTATAAGATGGTCTGAAGAAGATCTTTCATCATATTATTCGAGTAATGAAGTAGATCTTTCTTGGTTGAAAAAGTCTTCTCAGCACCAATTTCGATGGAAGACAATTAAGGGGCCTTGGGTTACCTCAGATAGAAGAATATCATCGTCAAAGAAATTATTCGAATTATTTTCTGATTCAATGCCAACAGATGTTTACGTTTCCACATCCTCATGGCTCAACCCAGTAAATCTTCCTAGAATTAAAGAAATAAAAAAACCTTCACCAATTTTATTAGATCATCTTGTTGTTTTTGATATTGATATTAGACCATTTTGTCTTCTTAGACTAGAAGAGGCAAGAAAGGCTACTTTACATCTTAAGAACTGGCTAATTGAAAATTCTGAAATTAAGATTAGACATATTACATTTTCAGGAAGTAAAGGTTTTCACATTATTGCAGAAGATCCAGATAGAGAACCATTTTCTGAGCCGGATCCAAGATTAAGGGAGGATAAAGTTAGGTCACAACGTAAGCGACTCTTAGATAGGGTAATTGAAGCGGGTCACCCTGTTGATAATGTTGTAACGGCAGACACTAGGAGAATTATTCGCCTACCTGGAACAGTCCATGGTAAGACGGGATGGGTTTGCACTATAATTAATGAAGAATGGATAAATACCCCTGTTAAAGAATGGATAAATAAGATTCCAAGACATGAAACCGCTTTAAAAATTCCAAAATGGCCACCGATAAGAATTCCTAAGTTACCTATCCCACAGATAAAATTTAAAATGACAGATAATAAGTTTGAAAGTGCTCCACAACATACTAGTTTGGAGTTAAGTAGTCATGTTTCTGGGACCAAAGATCGTTCTGCTTTTGTATCATGGTTACCTAGAAAATGGGGAGATATTCGCACGTCTATAGAGAAATCACAAGAGCTATTTTCTCATCTCAAACTAGGTCCAGTTGCATATTTTCACGATAATGAAAGAGTACTAGCAATCATTCCGAGAGCGATACCAAAAGATTTTCTGTTAAGTAAATTTTCTCAAAAAGAATTCAAGAATTTTGTTTATGAAACACGCCACATGGAACATAGTTGGACAAGAATTTCGGGTAAACTAGTTGGAGAAGATTGGGAGAGCGAAATTGAACCAATATCAGTACTTGGGTATGATTACTCTGAAAACTGTTTACATCCATGGTCTGCCCCTCACCTTGAGATATGTTCACGCTTGGGGCTACCAATCAGAGAACTCCAAGGCGAAATCTCAGGTAGTGATAAAGTACCAATTAGAGTCGTAATCCGGCGTTGAGTTTATCTGTTAATCATAACACGAAGTTCTGTCCCAATGAAGGAGCCTAGCGGCAATGACTGTGGTTGCCTACGGCAACAAGAGCCAATGAACCCAAAGGTCATGGCGCCGGGACAGCGCCATGACCAAAACAAATAGGTGAAATAATGGGCTTTTTTGATAAAATCATAAAGGCATTTACAGGTAGTTCGAATCCCAGTGATTCCGAGCCCGGTGAAATAAATTGGAATTCATCTAATTTTCGTGATCCAAAAGATTATCCTCGTAGAGACCCTAATCGTAAATTAACCAAGAGATTGGAACTTTCATATAATCGATTAATTGCATATTTAGAACCATTCTCAACTATCGAAGAAGGAATTAACCAATTTCATAAACATCTCGTCTATATTCACCCGGAGCATGCAAAGAATTTCTTTAATCATCCACATGTAGTTAGAGCACTAAACCTAGAGCCTGTTTTACAATCTGAAACACAATCTGAAGCAGTTAATTGGTGGGATGTTAAATCTGAAGATAATTCCACAACTCCGTTATCATCAGTTCCAATACCTAAGAGTGTAGATGTTTGTGCCGATGTCAATTGTTCAAGAAGTGTAACTGCATTCGATTTCAGATGCTTCACTTGTAGGAAAAGATTCTGTGATGTACACAAAGGTACCGGAATTGATTGTAAATCTTGTGAAACTTTGGCTAAGTAAATACGTTTTTACTATGGAAATTACCTCTTGGAGAAAGATTCATCTCTACAGCCCAACGTACTTGTTCTCTTCCGTCTTGACTGTAGCCATAGACTACTTCTCCTGGGCTCACTTCAAAATTCCAATATTTCTGGAAAATAGCAGCATCTTCCTTATTCTGAGCCAACTTCTTAGGCACAGTATGGAACATCATCAATCTATTTTTCTTTGTTCTGAAATATTTCGCTATAACTTCCGGTAGCAGACTACTAATCCAATTGTCAGTAACCATTCTCACTTCTCTCGGAATCATATATCTTGGATTATCTAGTGGGCCGAGAACCTGTTCCATTGCTTCCGTGAATATTTTCGAGTCTTCTTCTGATGCATCTTCAAGATATGCTCTCATCCAACCGCCACCCCTATCTCCTGATGCAATTGTGACATTTGATTTCAGATTTCCAGTTTCTCTTAGTGCACCAGAAACAGCTGTTGCTATTGCTAAAATTAGAGACTCATCATTCCATTCTGGTCTCTGAAATGCTACACTTAGTATAGGCCAACCTCCTGAAAACCCTTCTTCCATTTTCATTTCTATTGCTTCTTTTGGCTTTGCATTGAAGGGCTCTCCAATTCTCCATAGTTCTCTGGTTCTTTCCCTATTTCTCGCTCTCCGAATCATTTCATTATTGAAGACATCTAATGTTTCAGAGATTCCTTCTGGACGAACTTCAGTAAATGCAGCATGTACATGTCCGACTCCCTTTTCGATAGCACCATCATCACAAACTCCATACAATCTCGAATGCTTCCTCTCGAATCTATAATAATCATCAAATCCTTTACTAAATTCTTCTGCCAAGCAGACAATATCCCAATTATTCGCTACTTTATTCGGATTATTTTTATCAAGTCTGAATGAACGTCCCCGAAGTTGATTAATACTCATACTGGTAGTCACAGTTGTCATATCAATAAGGACATTAATTCGGCTAGCATCCCATCCTTCACCTAATAATCCTCTTGTACCTACTAGACACTTTGTGACTCCTTCTTGGAATAATTCTGTAATCATTTCAGTATAGTATCTTGGCTTCCATTGATTCCCTCTTCCTTTAATTTCGTTAAATCCATCTTTCTTTTCCTGTTCAATATCTATTTCTAATTCATTTTCTTCAATCCAAGATTTAAATCTAGGCACAATAATTTCACAAAGATCATCATCAACTAATACCGTAGACCCAGTCATTAATACTGGATTAAGTCGATCTGTTGCTTCATCGACTAGAAGTGAACGAAACGCTGCAATGGCCCCTCCTGCATTCTTATCGAGAACTCCTTCAACCAAGGCAGTTGCAGACGTTTTTTCAAAGTCAGTAACAATCACTGCTCTAATATCTGGACCTAAGGCTTGCATTTCCGCAGTTAAGATATCTCTGAGCGCATCATATTTCGCAGAAGCATATGCCATAACTCGTCCAACAGGTGATGCGCAAGGCCTCATTCCAGTCTCAGTAATCTGATGGCCTAGTAATCTTAGTCTTTGAATGGCAACTTCTGCTAACACATGATCTTCTTTGTTACTTGAACGAAGAAGGCCGTGTCTAATGTAACGATCCAGTAGAGTAATCATAACATGATTTTTTGTTAAATCAGCATCAATTAATTTTTGTTCTGGATATGGTACATTTTCTGGAAGTTCAATCCCCTTGTATAAGAGATATAATCTAGCTGAATCAGCTAAAGATTCATCTCTTCTCGTGAAAGCATTCCAATCTTTTACTGAACCGCTAGGAAGTGATAATGTACCAAGAATATCAGACAACCAGATATCTAGTCTAGGTGTACGATTTTCAGTTTCTTCAGGTCCATTACTTATTTCTTCAATCAGTTCCTCAAACTCTTTGTCAACATTAGCAATGTATTCTAACTCATCAGGATTGGGTCTTACAAAATAAGCTAAATCCTGATAGGGAGATAAATTAGAATCTCTAACCAAAGCAGGAACAGGTACCTCGTAATCTACTTCTCCGAAAAATTCAGTATATCTTTCGGCATCTTCTAAACTGTATGAATTAATATCTGGTGGTGTAGCAGTAAGGCCTAGAACAATTGGATTTCCAAAATATTCCCTAATCTCACTGAGAACCCTCCCCCAGTGCCCTAGTAAGTGATGACATTCATCAAGAATAATCATTCCAATACCTGTTTTTGAGAGATTTTCTAAATTCTTTTTTGCAGATTCATGTAATATCCACAGAGCATTACCATGCGAGGCAAAATCATCTCTGACTTGCTTCCTGTATGTACTAAATCTTTCCGAATAATATTCTTTATTATTATCTTTCAAATCTTCAATCCAAGCTTTAGCAGTTTCTGTGCTATCTGCTTCGTTTTCTGAAATTAGTTTATCAATCCATATTTCCATTGCAGCATCATCTAAATTTTTATCATCACGCTTTGGTAAAGTAACCGACTGATAAGTTAGTGAAGTCAGTAGCCCTGGAGTTTCTGTATTCGTTAGGATTTGCTTATCCTTCCCATCCAAATTAAATAATTCTTTGGCTCTTGCGACCCATTGTGCTTGTATTGCAGAGTTTGGACTTAGCACTAAGGTTGGTAGCCTAACCAAATCAGACCATGTGTAAAGTCCAAGAACGGTTTTCCCTGATCCGGGTGGGGCTACAATATGTAGATTCTTTTCTCCCGCCATCAATTGTTCTCGAATTATCTCTGATGAGGCAACTTGTGAAGGTCGTAATTTCCCGGAGAAGCCGATATCTCCGAACTCAACCATAATTATCTCTTGCATGTTGTAAATAAAGATGTATTGACAAGAGTATTCATATTATTCTCATTGTTTCTTTCTTCCAAGCAAAGATTGACGATAAATGACCTCTTGGGAGTAACATGGCGGTATCCGAGGTCGGTGTTAGAAGAATAACAAATACCCGCTTAATTGATCATGATGGTTTAGTTAAACATGGTAATTTTCTTCTTCATGAAGATGGTAGTTATTCCGAAAGTAATGGTGATGAAGACGTAATTGAAGAAATTGATGGTTCAACTCGTCTTATCACTAGATCATTCCAAAATTGGCACACTCATCTTCCCATGATTTTGAATAGAGGAATGGGAGAAGGTTTACCATTGATGGAATGGTTAGAGAAGTCAATATTTCCTGTTGAAAAGTTTTTAACACCTGAATTTGTTGAAATTGGGACTCGTGCAGCTGCAGCAGAGATGATAGCAACAGGGACAACATTTGCTTGTGATATGTACTTCCACACTCAGACTATAGGGGAAACATTAGCAGAAACAGGAGTCAGAGCGGCTTTGTGTGGCCCAATAACAGATGGTCTTACTCCTAACTTCAAGCCCGGATCTGGAGATGCACTGCGTCATATGGAGAATCTGATTAAGGGGCCCTCTCCTAGACCAGGTCGAATTGAATATGGAATAGGTACTCATTCAGTTTATGTGTGTGATAAAGAGACATTGATTAAGGGTTCCGAATTGGCAAAGAAAACTGGAGCTATGTTACATATCCACACTTCTGAAACTCGTAAGGAAGTTGCCGATTGTCATGCCGAACATGGAATGTATCCAATTGAATATCTCGATTCTATTGACTATTTTCAAGACTCAGAACAAGGAGGCACTGTTTGTGCTCATTGTGGTTGGGTAACAAAGAAGGAAATGAGGATTTTATCAAAGCATGGAGTTCACGCAGTTCACTGTCCGACTTCTAATCAGAAATTGGCATGTGGTGGTACTCTTTCATATCCAGCAATGATTGAAGCAGGAGTTGATGTTCGTCTAGGTACTGATGGTGCAGCCAGCAACAATGGCCTTGATATGCGTTCAGAATCTAAAGCCGCTAGTTTGGTACAACGTCACGATCACTGGGATGCTAGAATTTTAGATCCCATTGAAACTTGGAAATTAGCGACTAAAGGCTCAACAGATTGGATAACATGGGATCTTGATGATATTCGTATGAGGCCTATTGGTAGAAATAACCGTAGAATTCTTGCAAATGTTATTTATTCTGGAGGAGATGTTTTGGACGTTTTTGTGGGTGGTGAAGCCCTACGTCGAAATGGTAAAACCATAACTATAGATGAATCTAATGCATGTAGAGAAATCGAAGAAGCAGTGCTCGATTATTATTCTGAAGTATGATAATCATTCTTTTTTTGAGACATTCACAGCATTAGGGCCTTTAGGCCCTTCACCGACCTCGAACTCGACAGAATCTCCATCCTTGATTTCACCTTCAACTTGAGTAAAATGGACAAACAAGTCCTCTCCATCCTCTTGTTCGATAAATCCATATCCTTTTTTCTTGTTATACCACTTGACCGTACCTTGAGCCATGCACCCACGCTGTGACCATAGTACTTCAAGTAGTGTAATCAAAGTTAGGAAAAAATCTCAATATCTAATGCTAGAAGAAGTTTCAGAATCTATTTTTTGGATCTAATTTCTTCTAGAGCCTTTTTGACATGTCCAGTGACACCTAATTGGCTTGTATGGACAAATGTGATATCTCCTTCAGGGTTTACTATCATTGTCACTCTTGCACGTAATAATCCAAAATTTTTTTTCAGTTTCAGACTTTTAACTAATTTTCCACCTTTATCACTTAACAGAGAATATTGAAGATTATATTTTTTTTTGAAATTTTTATGTGAAGAAACTGAGTCGGAAGAAATACCAAATATTTGTACTCCGAGAGCATCAAATTCTGGAATTTTATCTCTGAATGAACATGATTGTATTGTACAACCTGGGGACTCATCTTTTGGATAGAAGAATATCACATTCCATTTACCGTCTAATTGAGCATTAGAAACGATCTTACCATTATCATTGAGTAAACTGAACTCCGGAAATCTAGTATTCACTAAATATTCATGAGTTTTATTCATCATCATCTCCATTTGCCTAAAGAATCTCTCAAAGCTTCTTCAAGAGTGTTATGAGTGAACTCATAACCAGATTCTTTCAGTCTCTTTGGTAAGACTTTTTGCCCCTCAATTAGGAGTGGTTTAGCAAGTTCTCCGAATAGTATTCTCATAGTAAAGCCAGGAATAGGAGCTATTGCTGGACGTCTCAGAACTTTTCCGAGTGTTTTTGAGAAAGTTTTCTGTCTAGAAGGGTTTGGTGCAGTTAGATTGTATGCCCCCTCACATTGATTATTCATCATTAGGTGATGAATAGCATAAATCTCATCATCGAGTGATATCCAAGACATCCATTGTTTCCCTCCAGCCAGTGGTCCACCTCCACCTAATTTCCAAGGCAGTAACATCCTTCCTAAAGCTCCTCCAGTTGCAGATAAAACAATACCATTCCTCGTATTTACAACTCTGATTCCTGCATTTCTTGCAGAATCAGCATATGACTCCCATTGAATGACAGTATCTGTCAAGAAACCCTTTCCAGGCTGACTTTCTTCCGTAAGCTCTTCATCTCCTCTATTTCCATAGTATCCAATAGCACTAGCAACAATAAAAGCTTCAGGTTTATTTTCAAGTTGACTAATGGTATCCGAAAGTAGAATTGTACTGTCCTTTCTTGAATCTATAATTAGAGCCTTTCTTTTTTTACTCCATCTTTTGTCTCCAATACCAGCTCCTCCCAAATGTATGACCACATCAAAACCTTCGATTTCATCGGGATTCAGAACTCCTTTATCTGGCATCCAAGTTATCTCTTTTGCCCCTTCTTTCACAGGTCTTCTAACAAGTCTCCAAACATCATGTCCACCAGTATCTAAGAATGCAACCAGTTGTGTTCCTATCAATCCAGATGAGCCAGCAATTAGAATTTTTTTCCTATCCAAATTTGAGTATTTTTGGTGTTCTCGCATATCTCTTTGTAATCGAAGTTCTCTCGCTTTGAACATAGATGAAATTCTTCCTGTTACCAATGCTCCTCCTAGAATTTTATCAACAAACATACCTAATGGACCAAATGGAACAGTATATGTCACGTCATCAATAACAGTTGTTACTCCATCTTTCTCAGTTAGATAATGATCATGATCCCATTTCCAAAACGGTCCTTTAACCATTGTGTCTGCAAAATAATTTGGTTTTTCATAACCAGTGTGTTCAGCAACCCATGTCATGTTTACAAGAGGCATACCTGGTGCAGGGAACTTGAAGACTCTTTGTGAACCGATTTCAAGTGAATCATCGGCACGAACTTCTTCAGCAACTTCCCAAGGAGGCATTAATCTTCTGAATGACCCTTCATGCTCAAACCAATCGAAGGTAGATTCAATATCTGCATTTACCACAGTCTCATGTTTGTAATTTGTCATTTAATCACCCATATTTTGCTAAGGTTGTATGCTCATGTTTTGCATACTTCTCAAGATAATTTTTTAGCCTTAATTTTCGATAGGCTGATTCTGATGACATGTATCTTACCTTGCCGAATATAGGCCTCTCTGGGCCCCAAGCTCTATCATGCCTGCCCAAAACCCAAAATATTCCTGTGTAAGAGTTGGGATCTCTGCCATCTAGTGCCCATTTATCATTGATATAAATCATATTTTCAGCAGCAATCTCAGGACTTGGCGACCATTCTAGAATTTTCTTACCCCATAACATCCTCATGTAGTTATGCATTTGGCCGGTTCTTAGTAGCTCTCTTTGTGCTGCATTCCAGATTTCATCATGAGTTTCTGCCCTCTCCAGTTGTTCAAGTGAGTAAATTATTCTTTCATCATCAATATGTTCCTTCATAGACAATTTTGCCCAATTTGGTATAGTTTCAACAGTTGCATAATCTTCTCTATTATATGCGAAATTAAATCCTAATTCTCTCCAAGTAATAATTTGATCTAAAAACGATGATGAAGAATCTGATACGCCCCACCAACCTGTTCTTGTACCTTTACCGGTGTCTTCATGATTCAACGAATTTGGAGTCCAATTTTCTTTGTTTAAGAGACTTTCAATAATTTCAAAAGTTGAGATATGTCCAAAATGAATCCATGGTGAAAGTCCACTTACGGCTGGATTATCAGGATTGTTTCTATCTTGGCTGTACTTGTTCAATCTGTAAGTTAAGAATTTCTGTAAACGAATCCTTGCCTCATTAACTCCCCCTCGTGTATTTTCAACTGTAGGAACACTATGATCAACCGGAAACTCTTCGATTGCCTGTCTACCTACATCTCCTCCTTCAGAAACTCTCCATAACCATTCTAAAGGCGTTGCCTCAAAGTGGAAATCTTTCTTTAGATTCTGAATAATTTTTTTGTCAACTAAAAAGCTCTGTTTCCCCTCTGTAGGATTCTTCTTTGGAATTGTTTGTAGAGCATCAATTAGATTCTTCTGAACATATTTCCTGAAAGAATAAGCAGTTGAAAATTCTTTTTCTGGCCATTTCATTGGGAATATACCATTCGAATCCACTGCATCAACACGCACGTTCAAATGTTTACCAGCCGCATCTCTAATCTTGCTAGGGGTATATGTGGGGTAATCATCTAAAATGACACAAACTGATTTTTTAGATAATGATGAAAGCATCTTACTTCCCGCTTTCTGTTTTATTTCGACCCAAGGAATGTACGAAATCGAGTTTTCTTTAAAATCGTTAATATTATCCATCATTCCCTGCACCATGAAAGATAAGATTCTGTTATTAGCAAACTTATGTGTAATAGAAACTGCTTCTACAACGAGAATGGGTTTTTTCGTCTCAGCAGATAAATTAATTGCGTGTTGCAAGGATCCATTGAATGCAAATCTTCTGCAAGCAGTCATCCAGTAAAGAATGTAGTCTCCATTTTCATTTAGAGGATGCTCATTCATCGTTCTGACACGAGAATCCGTGAGTTTTGATGAAGAGTACATCTGGTACATCACACCTTTCACTTTCTTAATAGCATATAACCAAGTGTTTTGAAAAAATAACCTAAACAAACATTACTTCATAAGTGAATATAGCAAGGCGTGCCTATGACAATCCAAACTAGAAAGTCACAGAATACCAAGATAGGTAAGATTGAATCTGATGCATATTTACCAACCGAAAGTGGTAATTTCAGAGTATCAGTTACTCCGGATGAAAATGGTATGGAACACGCTTTGTTGTATGTTGATGGTTTTGAAGAATCTGAGAATCCTTTGATACGTATTCATTCTGAATGCTTAACTGGCGATGCTTTTGGATCAATGAAATGTGACTGTGGCCCCCAACTTAAAAAATCTATGAAATTAATTCAGCAAGAGGGTGCAGGGGCTATTGTTTACTTGAGACAAGAAGGTAGAGGAATTGGTCTCGAATCAAAGATTCAGGCCTATGCTTTACAAGATAAAGGATATGATACACTCGATGCCAATCTTGCATTAGGTCATCCAGCAGATGCGAGGGATTACTCGATTGCAGCAAAAATGTTGAAGAAAAAAGGAATTAAGAACGTCCGTTTAATGACGAATAATCCTCTGAAAATCAAAGGTTTAGTAGATAACGGCATAGAAGTTTCAGATAGAATTTCTCACATAACAGGACTCTCTGATGAAAATAAAGAATATCTGAAGACAAAGAGTTCTAGAATGGGTCATCTAATTGACCTTGAGTAAGTATAAATATCATAGGAGATGGAACTGTGACAATGTCTGTAGGAGAGGAAGCACCAGATTTTACTTTGCTGGATAGTGATTCCAATGAATTTAATTTCTCAGATTTAGATGGGGAATGGAAGGTAATATTCTTTTATGCAAAAGATGGTTCTCCAACATGTAAGAGAGGTTGTCTAAGCTTCAAAGAACAATATGATTTGTTCCGTTCACTTTCTCCTCCAGTTGAAATAATAGGTATTAGCGAAGATTCTGCCTCTGAACATAAAGAATTCAAAGAAGAACTACAACTTCCTTTTCCTTTACTTTCTGACCCTGAAAGAAGAGTAGCAGATTTGTATGGAGTCCCAGTTTATCTTGGTCAATTTCCAGCCAAGTCTTCGTTTGTAATAGGACCGGATAGGAAAATTCATTATGTTTATGATTGGCTTTTCCGCCCTCGAAATCACGTAGCTAAGATTTTAGCAGCTATGAGTGATGTTACAGAACGGAGAGATTTCCAATGAGTTGGGAAATTATTCTAAGTGATGCAGGATTGAATGAAAGAGAGATAAAAGCGGTTTTGGTCTTATCTTCTAAATCAAATCTGAAAGCAAGTGAGCTGGCCAAGGAGTTAGAAACAACTCGACTAGATGCTTATAATTCTCTGGAAAAACTACAATCAATCGGCTTAGTAAAAACAACTGCAGATAGACCAATGAGATTTTCATGTCCACCTATTACCGAAGCCGTTGAGCATTTAATCGGAATTAGGAAAGTTCAGTTACAGAGAATAGAACAAGCATATGAAGAAGTTAGAGTCAATCCGAATACCCTGAAATTTAATGAATCGTTAGAAGAAGGCAATGAAATCAATCCAAAATTCGCTGTGTTGAAAGAAAGAACTCATATTATGAAAAGAATTGAAAAAATGGCTGATGATTCGACAGAAAATTTAATTCTTCTGTTGGGTAAATTTGGTATCTTACATCTTTGCAGAAGCCCAGCAATTTCTGCAGTTAATAATGCAGCAAATCGAGGAATTAAAATTCGAGTAATTGGTCAATTAGATCGTCGTACGTTAAGGTTCTATGGTGAGTTACATGACGCTATTGAAGTTAGACACACCGACAATTTAGAGGCACAGGGGGCTTTAATGGATAATCTCGAAACAATTCAATATCTAAATATGGAAGAAAATCCTGTTGGAAGAGGTAAGGAAGATGCAGCACTAGTAATTGAATCCCCTGATTTTTCCAATTCTTGGGCAAACCTTGTTGAATCAATATGGTCAGAAGGTATTCCTTTTGATTCTGCATCTAAGAGATATACTGAAAACAGAATTGTTGACCCTCTAAAATTGACATTCGAAGGTGGCTCATTCTTAGAGAGAATAAGAGAGATATTGAATGTAAATGATGATTTACCCACTGAAGATACTCCCTTCGATCCTGAATCAATTCTAAATGCTGGAATGGAAATTAATCAAGCAAGAAAGAAATTAGAAACTGGAGGGGTGCAAAGTTTAGCTGCTTTCGGTATTGACATTGAAACATTATTGAGACAAGTTGGATTGAGAATAGGGGAAGAATTGTCATTTTCAATGAAGGATATTAAAGGAGATGTTGAGTATCTAAACGAGATAATGGATTGGTGGGAATATTCAGGTTTAGGTAAACTGACTTATGACATAGATCCAGTATTCCATATTGAAGTACATCTAAATCAGAAATCCTCTGCAGACACTCTACCTTTATGGGCCTTAGACGATGGGATAATCGAGGGCGCTATATTATCTAGATATGAATCAAGAGACGGTATTGAAGTAAATAGAATAGTAGGAGATGAATCAAATCATTTCCATAGCAGATATGAAATCATGATGGAGAATTAATTTCTCTCATTCAATATAACTTCTATGGAGATAAGTTATACCTAATCTGAATTTCGAATATATATGGTACTAAAACCCGACGACTATGATTTTGGAGACGCTTCGAACTACTCATTTGTAGATTTGATTACTTGTGAAAATGATGAAACTAGAAAAATGTTCATACTCGCATATGGGCACATGCTAAATTACAATCACGAAGAGGCAATAGCCTGTTTTCAGAAATGTACTGAATTAGATCCAAAATGTGCAATGGCGTGGTGGGGTATCGCGTATTGCCTATCTTCTAATTACAACTGGACTCCTGGATTAGGATCTGGTCACGATCCAATTCAGCAGGCTATGACGCTCAAAGATGAATGCACTGAATTGGAGCAGGATTTAATCAATGCATTATCAAAAAGACACTCAGCTGAAGCACGTGATGCAGCAGATCCATCTGTATTGAATATGGGCAACAGCGTGGAATTAAATATTGCTTTCGCTGAGGCTATGGAACCACTTTATGAAAAATACAACGGTAATCTAGATGTGACAGCAATTTATGTTGAAGCCTTAATGAATTTGAAGGCATGGCAACTTTGGGAGAAAAATACTGAAACGGGTGAAATAACTCCTGCAGATGCTAACACTCTTCTTTTAGTCAAAGTTTTAGAAGATGCATTTGAAAGTAGCGATGAAGCAAAAGTTCATCCTGCCCTTTGTCATTTGTACTGTCATGCTTTGGAACTCTCTCCTTTCCCTGAAAGAGCACTTCCAGCAGCAGACGTTTTGAGAACAAGAATGCCTGGTTTGGGGCACTTAGTTCACATGCCTTCTCATATCGATGCTTGGGTAGGACAATGGAAAGAAGCTATAGACTGTAATATTGCTGCAGTTGAAGCAGACGATCGCTATGTCCAGATAACAGGAAACGAATCACAATTTTATAAATTTTATAGAATGCATAATCATCATTTCGTAGTTTGGTGCGCGATGTTTGACGGTCAGTATGAAACAGCTCTGAAGTATGCTCGCAAAGCAGTGGATACACTTCCTGCAGGGGACGCAAATTCAGGGGTGCAGTTTATGTTAGCAGGTGTAATACCAATGGGGGCAATTTTCCTAGAGTCTTATGTTACTATGCCATGGCATGTGATGATTAGATTTGGAAAATGGGATGAAATTCTTAACGAGCCATTACATTCTGACAAAGACGTATTCCCAGCAGCTATTGCTACACAACATTATGCAAGAGGAGTAGCTTATGCATCTTTAGGAATGATTCAAGAGGCCGAGGCAGAGCAAAAATTATTCAAGCAAGCGTTACAAAATCCTGCTTTAGCTGGCAGGGTCCTTCACAATAATCTGATGTATCAAGATCCTAGCGATGGGCCATGTATACTTCTTGTTAATGATGCGATTCTAGATGGAGAAATTGAATATAGAAGACAGTATCTTGCCAAAGAAAGGGGAGAAAATGCTGATTTTACTGTTGCATTCAATCATCTTCGTCGTGGGGTAAATCTTTCTTTGAATCTTGCATATAATGAACCTTGGGGGCAAATGCAACCTGTACGTCATATTTTGGGTGCTCTTCTTCTTGAACAAGGTGAGGTTGAAGAAGCCGAAGAAGTTTACAGGGCAGATATCGAACTTTGGAAAGACAATATGTGGGGACTATTGGGTCTCAAGCTGTGCTTAGAAGCGAGAGGAGATGATTCTGGAGAGCTGGAAAAAGTCACTGCTCTTTTCAAAGAGAGAAGTTCTCGTGCAGATATCATTCCAACTAGGACATGCTTCTGTGCTCAAGAAAGTAAGGATACAAGTTGCTGTAGTGATGACAACTGTTGTTAAAATAAATTAAAGTTTAAATTATGGACAGATACGACCCATTATATCCTCAAGTGCCTACTTGGTAATGTGAGATTACTGACATTCTTGTTCTTCATGCGTGAGATTTTGAAGAAAAAGCCTGCTGATTTAGATTGGATTCAAAAGCAAGGTTTACTGTCAGTTAAATTAGCCCAAATTTTTGCACTTAGATCTGATTTGATTGGAGTTGAAAAATGTAGACAATTACAGCAATTGTATCAGCATGCAGCAAGTATACCAACAGAAGATGTTTTTGCAAACCTCGAGTCCAGGGCTCCTGAGGGTTTTTTCGACGCATTTGAGAATATCGAAAAAGTACCTCTAGCAGCAGCATCGGTCGGTCAAGTACATAGAGGGAAACTGAAAACAGGTGAAGAAGTAGTTGTTAAGATAATTAAAAATCAGAATTCTAAAACATTTAGAAGAGATGTTGAAAGAATGAGGAGATGGTTGAGGATTTTCTTATTCTTCAATAGAAAACTTCGAAGAGTAGGTAATCCAGTTGCTTTATTGAACCATGTTGCAGACTATACTACCAGAGAACTTGATTTGCGAAATGAAATTAAAGGGGCTGAAGAATTAGAAGAAATTAAGAATGAGATTTCCAAAAGTTTCCCGATGGATGAACTAAGATTCCCGAAATATTGGTCAGAGTTGTCAAATCAAGATGTCTTAGTTTCTGAATTTATTGAAGGTAAATCATTGGAAGAAGGAATTGAAGAAAAATCTCTGTCATGGGATACTCTATTACGATTATTCAGAATACACGGAGCTTACTTATTTGGTATTGGAACATTCCATGGCGATTTACATCCTGGTAATTGTATTATAGATGATAATGGGAAATTTGTATTCATCGATAATGGGGCTATATGTCATGCACCATCTAAAGTTAATTTATCACTTTTCCAATTCTTTGAAAATTTATCTTCAAATGATTTTGATTCAGCCTTCGATTCATTGCTAGGGTTATCAGACTCTCCTTTAAAATCCACCAACTTAGATGCTTACTATAAAGAAATGAACAAAATATATGATGGCTTTCAGAATCAAACTGTTGGAGAGAAGAGCCTTACTAGAATAATGATGCAAACTGTCCAGGCCGCAGTAGAGAAGGCAGGAGCCGACTTTGGCGAGGAAGCATTTCCAATTATTCGAGCATTGATGTATCTAGATGGACTAGTACTTCGAACACATCCCGATGTGAAGTTAATCGAATCAATGGGACCTTATCTTGAAGAATTTCGTCTTGGTCTTGACTTAGAAAATAAAATTAAAAATGTAGAGGTATAAATTATGTCTGAAATGGAAAAAAAGGTTATTTGGATTATTGGTGGTTCTGGAGGAATAGGGTCAAACCTTGCTAAACGTATGTCAGATGAAGGTTGGAATGTTGTTATCAGCGCTAGAAATCAAGAAAAACTAGATTTAGTATCAAATCAAAATACGATTGAGAGTTTAATCGTCGATGCTACAGATGCAGATCAGGTACAGGAAATAGCCAAAAAAATTAATGAGAAATATGGCTCATTGGATGCAGTAGTCAACTCTGTTGGTTCAATATTTCTTCGACCACTTCATGCCACTAGTCCAGACCAATTTATAGAAACGATAAATCAAAATTTAGTTACATCATTCAATGTAATTAGAGCTACTGCAAAGATAATGATGAGAGGAAATGGTGGTCGAATAGTACTATTTTCATCAGCAGCTGCATCATTAGGTATGCCAAATCATGCTGCAATTTCTGCGGCTAAGGCGGGAGTTGAAGGTCTTGCTAGAGCCGCCGCGTCTGATTATGCAAAACGTGGTATCAGTGTTAATGTAGTATCTCCAGGGTTAGTTGAAACTCCGTTATCTTCTCATTTGCTAGTAAGCGAACAAAGCAGAAAGATTAGTGAAGAAATGCATCCTGTCGGTAAAATAGGTAATCCTGATGATATTGCCTCTGTTGCAGAGTGGTTGGTCACCAGTGCTCCCGAGTGGATGACTGGAGATATTATTTCAGTCGACGGCGGATTAACTAACCTAAAGTAGATTTTTTCAAATTACAGACATTCAAATGTGATTACGTAACATGAATTGTTATGAAATTACCAATTGATGATGAAACATGGCATAGAGTCATTAGAAGTGAAAAACTAAAATTGGGTAAAAAAAAGATGAGAAATATTGGTCTCAAAAGTGTGATGTTATACAGAGACGACTCCAAAATTCATGTAACAGATGCTCTTTGCAGACACATGGCTTGGCCCCTAGCCTACGGCGGCAAGATAAGTGATGATTGTATTACTTGTCCTTTACATCAGACACGTTACAGTTTAGAGAAAGGAGAAGTCAAGGAGTGGTCTCCATTTCCTCTTTTCCCATTATATGGACGAATAGTTGGCTCCCTAAGGAGGCCGAGCCCCCTCGCCGTCCATGAGGCGAGAGAGCTCGACGGGTGGGTCGAAGTCCGATTATCTACGGCGTGAGCCCGCTACAACCAATGCACTGATCAGTGCTATTGCAGCAATACCGGCTGTGAAACCAGGGGTATTATCATCTGAATCTACTACCGTTGTTGTAGTTTCACTGATTCCAGTTCCAACAATTACCTTTCCATCCATTCCCATTCCAGCATGTGGTTCACAGATGTAATAGAAAGTTTCATCCTTATCAAATGTAATTCGATAATCAATTGTTGTAACTGCAGCACCACTGTACTCACCAGCGACATCTCTTGTAGTATCGCCTTCTGCTCTAATTTCAGCAACGTTGTGAGCCATAGCAGCATCAGTCCAAATCCAGCAAACAGTCTGACCGACATCAATGCTTAGATCTTCATTATCGAAAGCCATTCCATCTTCGGTTAGTCCGATAACATAGTCACATCCCTCAGGTATAACTGGTTCATCAGCTGGTGGCATCAAGACCTTGTCAATTACATGGATTACACCATTAGAAGCTGGTACATCAGCCAATGTTACAGTTGCATCCCCAACCATTACAGTTCCATTACTTACAGTGAATGATGCATCGTCTCCGTTAACCATTGCAACTGTTAGACCATCTGTCACATCAGCAGCATTTACAGCACCAGAGTATACGTGATACAGTAGTATATCGGTTAAAGTAGCAATGTCTTCATCAGTTGTGAAAGCTGCTAAATCAATTCCTGCGTCAGCAAATGCTTGATCTGTAGGTGCGAAGACTGTGAATGGTCCATCACCTTGTAGTGTGCTTACCAAGTTAGATGCAGATAGTGCTGCTACCAATGAATTGTGAATACCTGTTGACATTGCTGTGAGTGCTATGTCTACCGGAGGAGTCCACATGTATGATTCACAGATAGCCTGAGTTGTGTCTGCTAATACATGAGTAGCGGTATTGTAACATCCGGTGATTTCTTGACCACCCATGCTGTAATTTTCAACATACATGTAAGATCCACACTCTTCCATTGAAGCTCCTGCAACAATAGTGTGTGTAGCGGTATTGTAACAAATTCCAATGCCTGTGTATGGCGCAGGAGGCATCAATACCTTGTCAATTACATGAATTATTCCATTTGATGCCATTACATCAGCTGAAGTTACTGTAGAACCTTCAATCATTACTGTTCCATTTGTTACAGTGAACTGAGCGTAATCACCGTTAACCATCTCTACCGCTAGACCATCTGTTACATCAGCAGCATATACTGCTCCAGAATATACGTGGTATAGTAGAATGTTAGTTAATGCAGCAATGTCCTCATCAGTTGTGAATGCATCTAAATCTATGCCAGCATCTGTAAATGCCTGGTTAGTAGGTGCGAAAACAGTGAATGGCCCAGCGCTTTGCATGGTACTCACTAAATCAGCCTTTACCAGTGCTGCAACTAGTGAATCATGAATTCCAGTAGATGATGCTACAGCAGCAATATCGACTAAATCTGCTGGCGGCATTAGTACTTTGTCAATTACATGAATTACTCCATTTGATGCTGCAACATCTGCTGTTGTCACAGTAGCATCTCCAATCATTACAGTTCCATCACTTACAGTGAATGAAGCATCGTCTCCATTAACCATTGCAACAGTTAGGCCATCTGTCACATCAGCAGCATACACAGAACCAGAGTATACGTGATACAACAATATGTCTACTAGAGTAGCATTTTCTTCTTCTGTGTCAAATGTTGATAGATCTATTCCAGCATCTGCGAATGCTTGATCAGTAGGTGCGAACACTGTGAAGGGTCCATTACCTTGCAGTGTAGTTACCAAATCAGCATGTGACAGAGCAGCTACCAGTGAGTCGTGAACTCCAGTTGCAGCAGCATTTGTTGGTATGTCGTCATTTGAATCAGCCATAGCAACAGGCATTGAAAACAGACAGGCAGTCATTAGTAGGGCAATTAATGCATTCTTCTTTAGCATAAACGCGGCGATTTTAATTCTGCTATTTAATAGATGTATAAAATGGAAATACAATTTTTTTTTACTTATATTAATAGTTGTATAAAATAACTAAAAAATTTCAATTTCTGAAAAACGCTTTTTTATATCTACCATTGTGTAGCATGTACCATGGGTGTACACGATTCGCAAGAAGTCTTGATTGTAGGAGCAGGACCCGGAGGACTTGTTTCTGCCCTATTGTTGGCACACTCAGGTGTCAAAGTAACAATGTTAGAAAAATCTTCATCCGTCGGAGGTCGAACAAAAATTGTAGAAATGGATGGGTTTAAATTCGACAGAGGGCCCACTTTTTTCCATTATCCGGAAGTTATTGAAGAAATCTTTCAGGCAATTGGCAGAGATGCTCACAAAGAATTGGGTTTAATGCCTTTAGATCCATCTTACAGATTGACATTCGGAGCGGGCGGTTCAATAGATGCAACATCTAATCTACAAGAAATGACCGAGAGAATTAGAGCATTATCTGGCGACAAAAATGCTGAGGGTTTTGAAAGATATGTTTTAGAAAATAGGAAAAAATTAGATTACTCCAGAGTTTGCTTACAGACACCATGGAAAGGCCCCTCAGATTTATTAACAAAGAGAGCATTAAAGGTAGCAACGATACTGAAACCATGGGCATCTGTGGCCAGTGATTTATCCAGGCTTTTTGACGATGAACGGGTAAGACTAGCAATGTCATTTCAGACAAAATATCTTGGAATGAGTCCATTCCATGCTCCATCTTTGTTCACAATTCTCGCTTTCTTGGAATATGAACATGGTATTTTCCATGCTAAAGGTGGTTTGGGTTCGATATCACAAAGAATGTCTGAAATTGCATTAGAATTAGGAGTTGAAATCAAACTAAATACAGAGGTTGAAGAATTAATTTTTGATAATAAAACCGTTGTTGGTGTTAAGACAAATAATGGTGATTACATGGCTAAAAAAGTAATATTAAACGCAGATTTTGCTCACGCTATGTCAACATTAATTCCCAACCAGAAAAGGAAAAAATGGTCTGATAAGAATCTGAAGAAAAAAGGATATTCATGTTCTACTTTCATGCTCTACTTAGGTATCGATAAATTATACGATCAACCCCATCATCAGATTTATGCGTCCAAGAGATATGAAGAAAACTTGAAAGACATTACTAATCATAAGATTACTTGGAAAGATCCTTCTTTGTACGTTCAAAATGCATGTATTACGGATCCAAGTTTAGCTCCATCCGGACAATCAACATTGTATGTCTTAGTGCCAGTTCCAAATACCGATGATAGCATTAACTGGGATGAAATCAAGGACGATTACAGCGAAGTTATTCTTGATATGATGGAAGAAAAATTAGGCTTTGAAAATGTTAGGGGATCAATTGTTTCCAAGACTATTGTTACTCCAGATGATTGGAACTCCTCTGATATTTATCGAGGAGCCGTTTTCAATCTAGCACATTCTCTAGATCAAATGCTGTGGCGTCGTCCACAAAATAGATTTGAAGAATTTAATAATTTATTCCTCGTAGGAGGAGGAACTCATCCTGGAAGCGGTTTACCTACTATATTTGAAAGTGGTAGAATTACTAGTAAACTCATATTGTCGGATTTAGGTATAGAACCAGACTGGAACGGAATCGATATTTGGTTTGGAGACTTGAAGAAGCCAAAAGTAGTGAATAAATTAGTGGTATAAAGATGAGGGCATCAGTATTTATTTTTTTGATTTTACTTTTTACTGCACTTTCTGGTTGTGTTTCCGATGAACAAATAATTCCTGAGGAATCATCACAAGAGTTTCCTGAAAGATTGTCATTTTCTGCTCCGATAATGAATGGTTCTTCTAACCTAACTAATTTTGTTCTCGAAGAATATGTCTCAGAGGGGCCAGTCTTGATGCTTTGGGTTGCTGCAGGTTGTATGGGGTGTCATTCTTGGACCGATATGCTTGTTGAAGAAGTTAATAGTGGAAATATTAGTAACTCATCTTTACTCAGTATACACAGATACTCATCTTTCGAATCTGAATCATATGTGGAGGAAGTGTATGGAACTAATAATTCTACTAACCCTGTTAATTGGCCCCTTATCCTTCCTTCAGAAGAAACAGTTGTAATTGATTTGGATACAGGAGTTGAAAGTAATTTTGGTTTTTATCAATCGTTTGGTAATCCCTCTACACCAACACTTCAAGTCATGGATGTTGATGGAAAAATAATCTGGTCATCTAAGACATATTGGCCTTCAGCAGATGTACTAGAAGAAATCAAATTTTTAATTAATTGAGATGAGAATATGGATTTGTATGATTTTTCTTTCTTTTTTTCTACAATGTGGGTTGGTCCTTTTTGGATAGCAATGCTGTTTTATCCAAATCATGAGAAAACTCAACAGTTAATGAAAGGGCCTTGGTTTTTCTTAGGGCCAATTTTAGTTTGGTATTTAGTTTCACTTTCCGATATTTCAGGATTAATTAATTTATTTATTGACATGTCGAATCCAAACTTAGTATTACAAAATCTAGCAGATCTACTTGGAACTAAGGCTGGAGCATCCGCTGCCTGGTCACACATGGTAGCTGGTGACATATTTGTTACCAGATGGATATGGAAAAGAGGAATTGAATCTGAATGTGAGAAATGGAAATTATCTCTCTCAGTATTTTTTGGAGTTATGCTGATGCCAATTGGTTTAGTCTTGTCAGTAATCTTCGTTAGAAAATAGATTTATTTCCTTGTAGAAATAGACCATAAACCAAGGGCAGATAGAGCAAATCCTAATTTTTTAATGAATCCCAATTGTAACCTTTTGGATAAAATATCTCCATTTCTCCTTTCTGCTTCAGAAAGAATACTTGAATAAACGGCACACATCATTTGAGGGTTCCTTCTAGAATCTTTTTCAATCAGTGGAATCAAATTTAATGCAATATTTCTATGCGTTTTAGTTCTGTTAATGTAATGTTTCATGAATTTTTTCCATTTTTTACTATTTGCTAAGTTTGCATTTTCTATTTCTTCAGGAAGAATATCAAACATCTCTAATTCATCTTTTGGTAAGTATAATCTTCCTCTTTCTCTATCTTCTTGAATATCTCTTAGAACATTAACCATCTGTAAGAATATTCCCATTTCTTCTGCATACTCTCTAGCATCAGGATTGGAATAACCATATATTTCAATCAAACTTAAACCGACAGTAGATGCAACTTTGAAACAGTAACTTCGCAAATCCTCAAAACTCTGATAATTTGTTGGAAATAAGTCATCTTCCATACCTTCGATTAGCAATCTTAAGTCAGAAATTCTGATTGGAAATCTTTCTAGTGTATCTTTTAGAGCGATGAATATAGGATGTTGAACTTCTTTGCCCGATTCGATAAGATCAAGATTATCTCTGAACCAAAGCAAAGCTCTTACTCTCTGTAAGTGATTTTTATCATCATTGGATGGTTCACACATTCTTTCAATTCCGAGAGCTATTGCTCTGTATTCTGCTCTCTCATTAAGGTCATGCATTTCTTCCTTATTCAAAACCGACAGATTTGGCAACCAGTCACCATCCACAATATCATCTACTTTCCTGCAAAATGCATACAATGCATGAACTGATGACCTTTTTTCGTTAGGTAAAGATTTGAAAGATCTAAGGAATGAAGTTGAAGCATTTCGAGTCATATCTTCACAGATTTGGTATGCTTCAGCGATAGAAATTTTCGTATCAACCTTCTCCTTGCTGAACAAAACCATGTCACTCTGAAATGTACATAGATTATGAAGGAGTGTTTTCTAAGCACTCAGAAAATCTAAATTTTCACCCCTATATTGAAGCACGTAACCTCTTCCGCAGAACCATGAGTGATGGGGAAAAACTCACAGATTTAGAGCGCGGTGATGAAGATTGCATTCTAAGGTTTGGTGATGGAGCCTCATTCAAATTGAGTTATTTGTCTATTAGATCTAGATGTCAATGTGCTAAATGTAAACCTAGACAAGAAAATGAACAGAGGATCATAGAGTTAGAAGAAGAAATATCTCGTTTAATGCTAGAGAAACCTAAGGTAGAGCTTGTTGGAAGATATGGAATTAGGTTTGAATGGCCAACGGGGTGCTCTTCTGGCATACATTCGTTTTCCCATTTGAGGAAAATTTCAGAGGAACTCGGTAAACAAATAGATTAGAACCTACTTTCCGAAGTCCTGAAATGCAATCCTTATCTCCCGGTACTGTCGAATGTACGGGTCGTCCCCGTTTTACGGCTGTGATTGTTATGAGCGAAGAAAGTCATGAAGATGATGTTGACGATGATTCCTGGGCACTTTATGCAGATGCTGGATATGGGGTATCAGAAGTAGAATCAGATGAAAGTGTAGAATCAGAATCTACAGAAAATGAAGAATGGTTTGATGGTGATGATTTTGAGTTTGAAGGGACCACAATTAACTGGGATGCCCCACCTTGTCCCGCACCTCTTGGAATAGAGCATATCATTCGCATAGGTTGTTGTGACTTTTGTGTTCAAAGATTGGCAGGAAGGCGTACAGTTGCTAAGGGGGAAGAAGGAGGAAAAGAAATTCGTAAGGAGGCTTTTCAAAACAATCCCGACTTAGAATCCTCACTAAAAAATGAGTTATGTCCAATGTGTGAAGATTTATTTGATGATGTAGATAATATTGTCAAAAGAATAATTTCTAAAATTGGCGAAGTAGAACACACTACAATACAACTTGGTGTACATTTACCTAAAGATTTAGTTGAGGAAGAAGAAAACATTAGGTCGAGACATGGGTCTCCAGGTTCTCCTCCTTTGAAACCATCCTTTGTGAAAGAAATACAAGAAAAATTATCCTTACAAGTTAATAATATTTCTTTTGTCAAAGAAAGGCCTGATCTAATGATATTGGTAGATGGTTTGACCTTGAATGTAGAAGTTGATATTAGGCCAGTATTCGTTTATGGTAGATATCGTAAACTAGTCCGAGAGCTACCTCAAACTAGGTGGCCCTGTAGAGCTTGTCGTGGTCGTGAGGGGGGTTGTGAATCTTGTAACAATACTGGCTTACAGTATTTAGAGTCGGTTCAGGACTTAATTGGTGAACCTATTCGAATTGCATTACTTGCAGAAGATACATCATTTCACGGAATGGGTAGAGAAGATATTGATGTTAGATGCTTAGGGCAGGGCAGACCATTCGTTATTGAAATCAAAAAACCAGGTACAAGAATAATAAATCTTGAAGAAATACAAGATATTGTGAATGAAAATGCTAAAGGAAAAGTTGAGATTAATAGCCTCAGATGGTCAAATCGTTCGGAAGTAGTTAAGGTGAAAGAAAGTCGCTCAGAGAAATCATATACAATCAGATTTAGAGTAGATGAAATTCCTGATCAAGAAACAGTTATTGAAGCAATCTCTTCACTTTCCGGAGTCGAATTAGCACAAGAAACACCTCAAAGAGTGTCTCATCGCAGAGCAGCAAAGGTTCGAAAGAGAAAAGTCATACAACTTTCAGATATTGTTATTGAAGACGATGAAGTACAATTCTTTGTTAGATGTGAGGCTGGAACCTACGTTAAGGAATTGGTTCACTCTGATGAAGGTAGAACTGTGCCTTCTGTAAGTAGTGTATTGGGTGACAAAGAATGTACAGTAATTTGGCTTGATGTTGAAGAAATTCACTACGAATGACCAATTAACTAAATCCGAGTCCTTAAGAATACGAGGCAGGTCGACGGCTTCCAAGACCTATGGTCTGTAAGGTGATATCATGGTGACAAGAACACATGGACAACGTCAAGGAACACGTTCAATACTTAAGAAAAGTAAGCGTGACAAAGGACGAGTTTTCATTAACAGAGTTATGCATCCTTATGCAGAAGGAGATAGAGTTGCTATTGTCTTAGATGGGGCTCAGCACAAAGGTATGCCTCACCGTAGGTTCCAGGGACGTACAGGAAAAATTGCTGGTAAGCAAGGGCGTGCCTATATTGTTAACTTTAAAGATGGCAATATGAAGAAAACAGTGGTTGCTCGTCCAGAGCATCTTAAACCAATTAAGGAATGATATTTATGACCGAGAAAGAATTTGTAGATTTTGCTACAGTACGTGAACTTCTGTCAGACGCAAGAGAGAGACGTGGAGATTTGTCATATGAACAAATTATGGCTTTACAACATGCAGAATGGGCAGCTTCTGCAAACAGAGGAGGAACAAAAACAGATCCGAAAGTTTTCGCTGCGCTCTACACTGCGCTACTAGAAAATGAGAAATTGTCCCAATATCCAGAAATCTGTTCAAAGATTGCTGAATTAACTCCTCTAAACGTCAAAGGAGTTAGAGTGATTATTTCCAGTAAGAGAATTGCTATGGATACTTCTGAGGTTGAGGAAATTATCACAACTATCAGACAACACGTGCTCTGATGTTAAAAATAGTACTTTAAATGAATTAATTCTTGAATAAAGACCTTTCTCGGGTGGTTGTAAAATATGTATGCGGACACCCCTTCAGATTCCGGTGACGGACCATCTTCTGTCTTCTCAGGTGAGACATATTTGAGAATTTTAGATATTTCAGAAAGGAGACCTGTAGGTCATGAAGTACATGCTCTAACAGAACCATCATTGTATTTAGTTCGTGCTAGGGTTTTGGATAAGGAAGGAATTACAAGCGGTTCACGATTAACTACAGACGAAAATAAGGTAGGCCCTCTATCGATGCTTCGTTATCGAGATTTATCTTCAAATAGCGAAGATATAATCCTCGATGAATTAATCGGCGCGATAAAAGACAACTCCGAAATCCATCTCGGTTTCTATAATCGAGCGAATAATATTTCTTTGAAGGTACATGCTTTCCAATTATTACCAGGTATTGGTAAATCCAAGGCACAGAAGATGGTTCAATCTAGGGGTATGGCTGGATGGATGGATTTTTCAGAGGTAGATGAAGCCTGTGAAATAAACTCTGTAAAATTATTAGCTGAAAGGTATCTCATAGAGATTGAAGACCCATTAAATAATCGAAGTATTTTGGATCATCTTATCCGCTCATCTAATTGATTTGGAATTACTATGGATGATTTAGAACCTAGATTATTGGTCGACTTACTTAGAGATCATATTGTTCCAGATAAATCCTTAGGACAACATTTTCTTCTTGATCAAGAAGTGATTTCTCGCTCCATAGAAATCTGTAAAGAAGAAGGTTTTCCACTTAATTCTGAATCAGAAGTTCTTGAAATTGGCCCTGGTCCAGGTTCTCTAACTTTATCATTACTAAGAAGTGATTCCAAAGTAACTGGAATTGAAATTGATAGTGAAGCAATATCGCATTTAGAAAGGATTTTTGGTGATGCTGATGGAAAACTAAGGATCATCCATGGAGATGTTTTGAAACAGAAATGGCCAAGTGATTTATCTCATATTATTGCAAATTTACCCTATCAGATATCCAGTCCAGTACTTGATTTAATTCAACAGTATCATCATAGAAATCCGCTTAAGATTATTGTTATATTAGTTCAAGATGAGTTTGCAGAAAGAATGTCAATGGATCATTTTGGTCCATTAAGTCCCCTAGGTCTTTCATTATGGCTCGATTTTAATGTAAAATTAGACAAGAAAGTCCCAGGGGGGGCTTTCAGTCCGGCTCCTAGAGTCAATTCTAGATTAGTTACATTGATCCCAGTAAACCGTTTATTGGGGAACGATAAGATTAATCGTAAGATGTTCAGAATTATTACTCAGCATTGTTTTTCAAGTCGAAGAAAAAAAATTAGAACTTTGTTATCGCAAACTCCCCGCAGAATAAGTAGAATCAATGGTTGGCATAAATCCCGATGGAAATCGGCAATTGAAGATTTAATTAAAAATCCTCCAAATGGCTTTACTGAGAATTGGTTTGATAACAGACCTGACATGTTAGAACCTGAAGAATGGGCAATTATAGCAAATAGAATATCTTCTTTTGAGACATAATTGAGACAACTCTGACCGTGACTTGATAGCATACGCATGATTCGGCGGGTTACTGCGAAGCCAATGGCAAGATTCGCATGAGAGGTTTTGTTATGGCAAAAAAAGACACCTATCTCGCACTATTGCGTCGCGGTATAGATGAGAAGACGGCTCAGATTCTATCTGACGGTGGTATTAAAGTCGGCGATTTGAAAACTCTAGATGTTGAAACTTTGGTCAATAATTATGGATTGAAAAAAGAAATAGCAAAGTCCGTACTTGACTCTGTTAAATCTGGTCCTCGTTCATCAGCAAAACAAAGGTATCTTGCTGATGTACTTTCAGATAGTGGTGATAAGAAGAAAGTCGACAAAATTGAGGAGCAGAGATTTAGAAGAGAACAGAAAGATCTCCATGCTGAATTATTAGAGAAGAAAGAACAGTTAAGGATTGCCAAGGTTGAACAATTCCGTGAAAAGAAACTAGTAATGAATAGATTGGGCAAGACTGTAGAATTAATCGTCAAACTGGAGAATACATTTGATGAAGAAGGAAAAGATGAGCAGAGAACCAAGCTCAGAGACCAATTAGAGACTCGTGGTCTCGAAGCAGCTAGAGATCATGAATTATTGGATCTTTCAGGAACTCCACAAGATATTGTTGATTTCCGCCGTAAAATTGCACCTGTGCTATGTATGCATGCTTGTCCAGATTGTGGTGAAGAAATGGACCCTCGAGGAGGTAATGTACTAGATGATATGTCTGATTTCATGTTAATTTGTTGGGATTGTGAAAATGAATTTAGGGCACCGATGGCACAATTTGTAGAAGATAAATTAGAAAATGGTGAAAGAATTCAAATTGATCCAAAAAAAGGTCCAAGGTTGAAAGTCTATCAACCACCGAAAAAATCAGAAAGTCTCAGTGTCGATGATTTGATTAAGAGAGATTTAGAATCCACTGGTGCTTCTGTAGCAGAACTTGAGGCTGCGGTCGAGGCAAGTAAATTGTCTGGCGGATTGATGAGTATTGAAGATTGGATAGATCAGACTATTGCTGCTAAGGGCTATATACAAGCTCAAGAACATAGAGAAGAATTCATTCTAGCAACTGGTGCAGGTGCTACTAAATTTAACAAATGGATGAAGAAAGCAGGCCTATATTTCAACAAACAAACGGGTCGCTGGACACGTTGGGAAGACCGTTAGTTCTTTCATTTTTGCATCTTTTTTTAGATGGTTTGAATAAATTCATCTTGTTGGGTCAATCATGGCAATCATTCGTTTCTTTCGCGGTGGGCTCCCATTGGGTTCTGCTGAAGTTGAAGAAGGAGACTTCATTGTAGATGTTGCAGACAGGATTGGAATTGAGATCCCTCGTAATTGTACCTCTGGTAATTGTGGAACCTGTCTTGTGAGGTTGATTTCTGGAGATATTGAATATCCCGAACCCTTACCTCCTGGTTTGGATGAGTTCTTAATTGAAGATTGTGGAGTTCTTTCATGTTGTATGATTCCTCAAGGTTCTTGTGATATAGATATCATCCCCCCTATATGAGGAATAAAAATGGTTGATTGGAGTAATGAGTTAATTTTTCTTTTAATATTTGATGTTCTAGCCCTATCATTTGCACTTTGGTGGCTGTCTCGGAGAGTGAAATCAAAAATATTGGAAGTTAATGAGAGACAATTCAAGAGATGGAAAAGAGAAGAAGACTAAAAATTATTCATTAATGGCTGCAGTCCATCTTTTTGCTTGCGGTATTTCTACGATTTCAATGTGGCATGCAAGAACTCCTTTAATTTTTTTAACATCATTCCGTAGCTCGATTAAGTCGTTTAAACAACAGGGGCAATACGGGTGAGTAGGAGTTATCCAAAGCTCAATAATTCCTGAGTCACTTACTTCAACTCCTTTTAGAATATCTTTATTTTTCATTAATTTCCCATGGGGTTCTTTTCTCTCTCTTAGTATCTTAGCCAATCTTCTTTCAATCGCGCCGGAGGACTGAGACACAAATAGCGCAAGAGACCAGTGAATTAGTATGTTGCTTGAACTTAGTTCCAATCTGTAATAAAAGGGAATTTATCTCCCATAGTAATGTATTCCATTCCATTTCTTGTTCTAACAAATGTATCTTCAGTACCTATACAACCATTATCATAAATTACCTTTGGTTCTATCGCCATAGTTCCACCATAATTTAGTGGTCTATCGAAACCTTTTGCAATTACTGGAGTTTCATCTAGCTCTAATCCTACAGAATGACCTAAGAAACTAGATTTATCCGGACTCATCCCCATCAAATTATTTTCATATCCCATTTCTTTTGCCAACTCACTTCCTATTTCCCAAGTTGTTGAACAGTAATCTCCTGAGCTTAAGCTTGATACAACTTTATCTCGAATTTCTATCATATCGTCAAGCCTCTCCATCCATTTATTACTTAGTTTACCTGCGCTAAACATACGTGTACAATCTGAAACATATCCTCTGTGTAAATGTACAATATCGACAGTAACTGGTGAATTAGCCTCCACTTTTGCATGCCCCGATCCTAATGATGAAATTGGACTTGCTCCAATACCTCCAATTGCTGAATCAAAATATGAAGGCACAGATGCAGACTTCCCAGCGACAATCACCACTCTATCGCAGTCCATAGGCCATTTCCTCATTCTTATTCTTCCTCCAAAACCAGCCTTCCTACTGACTTCATCTGCAACAGAAGCCATTTCTAATTCGGTTTTTCCTAATCCTCCTTTTTCTTTGACAGCCTCAAACATTTTTTTATTAATTTCTCCACTTTCTCTCAACATTTTTATTTCCCAATCAGATTTAGTTTCTCTTAATTGATACAATACTTTGGTACAATCTTTCGATTTTCCTTCCAGAGAGCTTAATTTTCCGTTAATAAATTTCCAGCGATCATAGGGTATTTTTCCTTCGAGCATTGCTGGTTTCTCAGTCCCTCCCTTTTGTATTATTTTTTCTGCAAGTTCAGACATTTTTGGCTGTGAAATGACCGGGTCAGGACAGTTATCTCCTCCTGATTCGAATTTTGCTCTCTCTAAAGATCTCTTTACCCAATGCGTGGTCTCAACATCTGAATCCCTTGAGCCAATCAAAATCATACCATTCTGTCTTCCACCAGTTAACCAGTAAAGTTCTACCGGGTCATCTATCAAAACAGATTCAATTTGTAATTCTGCTAATAATTCTGAGAGTAATTTTCTTCGATTTTCTAACTCAGACACTGGTACTCTCCAATCAACTCCATTGGGTCCGGTTAAACTCTCCTTATCCCACGCCATGTTAATGCGTAGAGATGTTAATAACAAAGGTGTTGTGTATGAGATGTTTGACCAATTCTACCATTACGGTCAAAGAGTGTTAGCCTTTGGGCCATAACGTGAGTGACGTCCTTACACTGGACGATGTCCGCCTCGGCGGCAAAGTAGTTCTCTACCGTGTAGACGTAAATTCTCCCTTAGAACCGTCTTCTGGGGCTTTTCTTGACGATAGTCGACTTAGGGCAATTGTTCCTACTCTTCGAACTTTACAGAATTCTAAGGTTGTAATTATTGGTCATCAGTCACGACCTGGGAAAATTGACTTTACAAATATGGGACAGCATGCAGATAGAATCTCTAGATTGATTGGAAAAAATGTTAAATTCATACCTGATATTTGTGGAGAAAAAGCACTCTCATCCATCAAAGAAATGAAAGTTGGTGAAATAATTTTCTTAGATAATATCCGTATGCATGATGATGAAAATTCTATGAAAAAATCATCTCTTGAGGAAACAGCAAAATCTGAAATAGTTAGTAAATTATCATCTGTAATAGATGTGTATGTTACTGATGCTTTCGCAGCATCTCATAGAAACTCTCCTTCATTAACTGGATTTTTTGATTCAGTCCCTTGTATTGCTGGGCATTTAATGTCGAAAGAAATAGATAATCTTCAGATTGCAGTTTCTGATCCACCACGCCCCTACATTGCAATACTCGGAGGTACAAAATGTGATGATTCATTGAAGGTAGCGAAAAATCTCATAGATAAGGGTATCATTGATACAATTCCAGTAGTAGGAGTTGTAGGGAATATGATGCTGTGGGCTAGTGGAGTTGACATTGGTGAAGGAAATAAATTATTCATAAAAAATGCTCTAGGAGATGCCTTTGGAGAAACTTGGGATATGGCTGAATTTTTGTATCATAATCATAAAGAATTCTTTCTTTTACCGAGTGATGTAGCTGTTGAAGTAGATGGAAATAGAGTTGCAATGAATATCTCAGAACTGCCTACTAAATATCCAATCTATGATATAGGAATTAGTACACTTCAAGAAATCAGGCCATTAATGATGAATGCAGGTTGTATCTTATGGAATGGTCCAGCATCCTACTTTGAATTGCCTGGCTTTGCTTTCGGAACCATCGAGATTCTTAACATGTGTACTGAGTCTCCTGCAGTTACTATTGTTGGTGGGGGTCATACAAGTTCATTAGTCAGTAATAGAGGAGTTGTAGATTTAGTCACACACAATAGCACGGGTGGTGGAGCTTGTTTGACAATGCTATCTGGTGGGGCTATGCCAGTGGTTGACTCATTAGAAAAATCTAGCCAAAAATATCGTTCAATTTTATCTTCAATTGATCTTTAAGACTAAGTTTTTGCCGTCTCAAGTATTATCAACAAAGATGTACAGGGTGTATTATGAACGAAGAAGACAATGATGTATTTTCTGGTTCCGTAACATCTCAACCTCAGATGGTGAATGTTTCTTCATCGACGCCAATGTATATGGTACAAAGAAGTTCAGCCCCACAAGTAATTGGAATATTAGTGATGATATATTATGTCATTACTACTTTCTTAGGAATAATCAGTTATTTCAGTTTAGAATTTTTATCTGATATAGATGAAACAGGACAAATGGATACATTACCACCACTTCTACTTCTAGTTGTGATTTTACTTACTCTAGTTCCTGCAGTTATTGGGATCTTTGGAGGTTTCAGAATCTTCCAATATAAAAAACTGGGAATATGGATAACACTGGGTGCTATATTTACTGGCTGGATTATTAGTATTGTTAACTCCGCTTTAACATCGGATTATGTGGGCACAGGAGAGGCTGGTATAGATGCGGCCTTCCAAGGAGTATGTGGAATATTTTGTGTAGCAATTTGTGGAATAATCGTATGTATTCCTTTATTCATGGCTAACAGTGGTTTGGAATAGAAATGATTACAAGTTGTATCTTAGGCTTGATGGAATTTTTGTAGATCTATAAGTGAACCAAGCCTTTTTTCAACATCTTTTTTTATTTTAGATAATCCCTCGATGTCTTTTGCTTCGGCTCTCATTACCAAGATTGGTTCTGTATTACTGGGTCTGCATAGGAACCATCCGTCGGAGTATCTTACTCTGATTCCGTCAACTGTTGAAAATTTCATATCCGAAAATATTTGTTTTACAGATTTCATTGTTTTTTCACGATCAAGAGGTAGTGGCACTTTCGCTTCACCAGTTGATGCATAATTTGGTAAATCCGTAAACCAATCTGAGAATGAAGGCCCTCCATCACTAGGAGATGGTTCTCTGGCAATTATTTCCAAGAGCCTGGCAGTATTGTATAAAGAATCGTCAAATCCTGGCCACCTATCATTCAAGAAGAAATGCCCAGACATTTCGCCTGCGAGAGGAGAATCGGGGTTTTCTCTTAGTTCTTTTTTCATGAATGAGTGTCCAGTTCTTACCATTATTGGTATTCCTCCCGATGAATAAATGGTCTCTTCTAGTGCCATGCTACACTTGACATCAAAGAAAACAGTTCTTTCAGATTCAGTTCCTCCTTCTCTTTCACCTAATATGTCTTTAACAAAAATAGACATTAATCTGTCAGGATGAATGAAATTACCCTTCTCATCTACAACTCCAATTCTATCTCCATCCCCATCCATTCCAATCCCAAATTCAGCGTTGTTCTCAATCACAGCTTTGGAAAGATCAGTCATATTTTCAGGCCTTGTAGGGTCGGGGGGATGATTTGGGAATTTATTATCCCAATTACAGTGTACTGGAATTAATTCGACTCCTAACTTCTCCATCAATCTGATAGTAAGAGGTCCAGGGACTGCATTTCCACAATCGATTGCAATTTTCATTTTTCTTTTTGGTTTTCCTGCATTTGAAACAATTGTTTCTAAATACAGTTTTTCAAAATCTGAACAATCCTTTACAATTCCGTTACCCTCTCTAAACTCTTTTTTATCAAAAGTTTCCTTCAAATCTTGTAATTCTTTTCCAGCCATTGGTAGTTGACCATTACAAATTTTAAATCCATTATATTCAGGAGGATTATGGCTAGCAGTGATTACCACGCCAGCATCTACAGGCAGGTCTACAGTTGCTCTGTAAAGAACACCTGTTGTTGTGATACCCAAATCCAAAACATCTACTCCTGATGAGGTTAAACCTTTCAGGAATGAATCATGTAACTCCGGCCCAGATTCTCTGATGTCACGAGCTACTGCAATAGTCTTTACATCTAGATGAGCGGCAAGTGATTTACCCAACCTTTCAGCAAAATTTCCATCTAATTGAGAACCAGCAAGGCCACGAATATCATAAGCCTTGAAAACACTCATTGTAACACCTCAACATTAATTCCCTGAGCCTCTAAATGCTTCACATATTATCTCAATCAATGCGTTTCCAGGCAATTTACTAACTTCATATGCGGCTCTGGCAGGCGGCATTGAGTCACCTAACCATTTTCCATAAATTTCATTCACTTCTGAGTAATTACCTATGTCAGTCAGTAGGATTGTTACCATAACTAAGTCATCTCGTGAACTATTAGCAATCTCTAGTAAATTATCAATTTTCTTCAAGGCCTCTAGGGTTTGAGAACCAATATCTTCTCCACCTTCAATTCCAATTTGTCCAGCTAACCAGATATGATCTTTCACAGTAATTCCAGGACTGTAGGGCGCCCAAACCTTCCCACCATTGTCAATCTTTATCTTGCGAGTCATGAAGTTCGCAGGGTGTTCTTGCTGATATGTTTATTCACGAAGTAATTCAATTACTTCTGAATGGTCACCAGCAACATTTGCTTTTGTTAGTTCATTTATTGGTACCCACTGAGCATCAATTGCATCATCTCCACCTACCGGTTCCGAATCATCGTTTACTTCAACTAAGTAAAAAAGTCCAATACAATGTTTTCTAGGATCTCTGTTAGGTTTACCCAATATTGTTAGTGATAAAGGATATTTTCCCACAACTCCGGTTTCTTCTAACAACTCCCTGATAACTGCATCTTCTGGATCTTCTCCATAATCGACAAATCCTCCTGGGAATGCCCACTTTCCTTCCCATTCAATAGGATCTTTACCTCTTTTAATCATCAATAATTCTAATCCACTGGGACCTTCTCTTGTTGCAACAGCATCTACTGTAACAGATGGATTTTGATAATCGTCTCTTCCACACTCATCACATCTTTTAGCCACCAAATCTCCTCCTCCTGTTCTGATATGACTCTATTGCTTCATAGAGATCTTTTTTGTTGAATGATGGCCAATGAACATCTGTAAAATGTAATTCAGAGTATGCGATTTGCCAAAGCAGAAAATTTGAAATTCTCTCTTCTCCACTGGTCCTAATTACTAAATCAGGATCAGGTAAATCTGAAGAATATAAGTTGTTAGAAATCTTTTCAGTATTTATCTCTTCTAACTTGATTGAGCCGGTAGCATACTCTTGAGAGACTTTACGAACAGCATCAACAATTTCTTCCCGACCTCCGTATGCTAGACATACCGTGAATAGAAAATCAGAGTAATCAGCAGTTTTTTCTTCAACATTATTTATTGCTTCACGAACATTATCTGGTAGCATTTCTAATCTTCCAACGGCTTGAACTTTGACTTTTCTATTATGAATTTTAGGGTCCGATGCCATTTCATTTAATCCATTGTAGTATAGTTCGTATAACCTATTAAGTTCTTCTTCGCTTCTTTCATTAATATTTTCAGTGGAGAGGGCATATACGGAGAGATAAGGTACTCCCAAATCTAGTATCCAATCCATCACTTCTTTCAGTTTCTCTTTACCTTTTTCATGACCAATGTTAGTATCAATTTTTGAGTTCCATGCAAATCTTCTATTTCCATCCATTATAATTGATACATGATTTGGGATAATCCCTTTTTTTATCCTATCTTTCAATCTATTTGCTCTAATCCTATCAGTTCTAGACACAAAGCTCCAAGCTACACTAGAACTTGCAATGAATCTTGCTGGAATAGAGATTATTCTAAAATTAAGAAGCCATTTTGCTAATGAATCAATACGTCTGCCAGTGGCTCTCCGTATACGACCCATGTAATAGCGGATATATTCTGTATCTAATAGTAGTTGGATTGATATTCCCTCATTCAAATACAATATCTGCCCTATCATTTATCTTTTCTAATAGATTATTTTCAGGATTAACAACGATTATTTGACCTGAATGCTCCCATACTGGTAAATCGTGATGACTATTTCCAGCATACCCAAATTTCATATTTCCGTATCTAGCAATCAATGCTTCTGCTTTCTTTTTTCCTCGAAGATTATGCGTTGCATCCGATGCCATTACGTCTGAGAATAGACCTACATGAGCCGCAACTTGCTCGGCAACAATTCTATCTGAAGCAGTTGCCAAAATTAGGGTCCTTCCACGTGCATGTTCTCCAGTTAACCAATCAAGAAAGACTTCATGATATTCAAGTTTAGACGGGTCAAAAACTAGCTTTTTTGCTAGATCTCTTTTCCACTGTGCTCTTCTATTGGTAAATTCTTTTGTAAGAACTCCTAAAATCATCCATGGCTTTCTTAGTAGCACCTTTTTGATACTGATATAACTCATATCACTTAGAATTAATGTACCATCCATATCGACAGCCAGTGGTATGTCCGATACCTCTCCCATGACACTGCCTTGACCAACACCATATCAAAGATTCCCTGACCGATTGCATGAAGTAAACAACTCCCTCGTAGATACTGAGTGACTAGTATGCCGGAGGATACGATTGCTTGGAAACCTGCGGCAATGTCAAGGGTTGAATCTACTGATGAAGTACCGAAAGGATTCCAAAGACTTGTTTTTGTTGGCATTGGTTTGAAGTCCACAATGATGGAACCAATTAATTCAGAAAATTGGAAAGAAATAATTTCTGAATTAGAATCATGGGGAGAAGTACCTTCAAACGATTCCTCTGTAGAGGAAATAATTCATACAGATAGAGGTATTAATCTCAAATTAAAAGATAATGAAACTTTTTGGTTAGCAGAGTTTTATCCATGGGGTACCGATGGTAGATTAAGAGCTAGAATTAGTTTGGCCTCAGAAAAATGTGATGTTCCAATTGGTGGATTCATATGGATGAATAATGATATGATTACATTAAGAAAATGGGAAGATAGGACTCCCTTAGTTGAGTTGAATCTTAATTCATCAATTAATTCCAACGATCTAGAAAAATCCAAGGAGATTATTTTCAATTCTGCCGCTGCGATAGGTAGATTTCACAAAAATGCAGCAACGGCTAGAGTAACACCTCGAGATGCTAAAAAATGGAATAAAAGAGTTGAATCTCTTGAAGCCCTATTACGCGCAAATACAATTTGGCGAGCACCACACACAAAAGATACTGTCTGTATAATCAATATCGGAGATGTTAGATTTTCCGATATGATTGATTCTGAATCTGGAGAGTATGGAATATATCTGCCAAGACCACGTTTAGCGGACAGTATTGCAAAGCCCGATTGTGAGTTTCCAGCAATGAGAGATTTTTCTTCATTACTTCACGACTTAAATCGAGTATACTATTCATGTGATACAAAACTTTCAATCAAAGAGTTAAGAAAAGCTATGATTGATGGATGGAGATCAACTGCTCCAGAAAAATGGTCATCTGAAAAATCATTTTACACCCCTCGTGGTGGAGTATTTTTTTGGGAATATGAGCAGTGTTTACTCGATGTTATTGAAGCAGTTTCTCATCAGTCAGGTAAACCCGAACCTGCTGTAGCGATGCTCAGAGAAGTTCCAAGTATCCAGAGAACTATGTACAATCATAGAATTTACGCCGCATTTTCTTTCATGACTGGCTTTTTCACTGTAAATGGAATATATCAATACTTGATTGGTAATTCTGATGATGTAACATTATCATTAATTTTTGCTCCAATTACGGCATTTATTTATTATTCATACAGAAAATTAGCCCCTGAACCCGAATTATCAATCCTAAGAATATGGAATGAAATTTAGAGTATCTTTAGTCTAGAACTCTAGTAAAGTTATCTTCTTCAAAAACGTAAGTTCGTGGAACTCCAGTTTCAATTTCTAATTTTACAACATCTTCTTTAGAGATATTTTCAATATACATGACAATAGATCTTAACGAATTACCATGTGCTGAAACTAACACATTCTTGCCCTTCTTCAAATCCTGAATGATATTTTCTTTAAAGTAAGGAATAGTTCTTTCAGCATTCATCTTGAGACTTTCGCCATCAGGAGGAGGGACATCAAAAGATCGTCTCCAGATATGTACCTGTTCTGCTCCATATTTTTCGGCAGTTTCTTTCTTATTGAGGCCCTGTAAAGAACCATAATGTCTTTCATTCAACCTTTTATCTTTGTAAACAGGTATTTTTCTTGATTTTTTGTTTTTCTTAATTATGATTTCAGCTGTTTTTTGTGCTCTAATCAATGCGCTAGTATGAACAACATCAAATGGAACATTCTCTAATTTTTTCCCCGCATCTTCTGCTTCTTCAATTCCCTTTTCAGAAAGTCCAATATCTGTCCACCCTGTGAATTTATTTTCGGCGTTCCAAAGTGATTGTCCATGTCTAATTAATACAAGAGTTGTCAAAATCACACCTCACTTGTTATTTCTTAATCTTGGTTCAAAGAAAATAAGTTCTAATTCCTCAGCAGTTTCTCTAGCCATCATCAATATATCTTCATTCAATTCTCTTTGTGTTGAAGCTGATGAAACACAGTAGAAATTACCAGCAACTACAACCATGGCGGTTCCAAATGACTGAACTCTAACCCACGAATCCTCTTCCTTTATTGATCTAGCATCTTCAGATACTCTGTTCAACAAAACTTCGCAGAATTGTTTCAATTTCGCTGGATTACTATCTTCTTCAAATTCAAATTTTGGTAGTATTCTCCTAAATCTTCTCTTACTAAAATTTTCTACAGGTGAATTAACCATATTTGAATTAGGGACGGTAATCATTGTATCAGCAGAAGTTCTAATTAGAGTAGTTCTGAGGCCAATATTTACGACTTCACCTTCTACTCCATCTACAATAATCCAATCACCTACATTGAATGGTTGATCTACAAGAATTGATACTGCTCCAAATATATTTGATACTGAATCTTTGGCAGCAAGTGCCAATGCTAAACCTGTAATACCTAAACCTGCAATTAATCCATTCAGATCAACTCCTGCATATCCTGCAATCACGAATGCACCGATTACAACTACTGCGACCCTTCCAACAGATTCAGCAACACTGGCTAGAGAACGTCTGGAAGCAATATTGTCGTCACCTTCAACAACAATAAAAGCATCAAGATAGTCTACTAATCTGTAAGCTGCTATCAGCATCATAATTATGAAACCTGTAAATACAATTTCATTTAGATTAGAAACCATATCTTGATTCCAAATAGGGTTATAATTCTCAGTAACATAATCTATACATTGTGTGAAAAATAGAGTTCCAATCATCCAACCAAGTGAGCGTGGGGCGAACAGTGTTTTTCCATCGATTCTTTCTGTCTTAGAAAAAAGATTCATCAAGGCTGGAAAAACAAATCTCCTAGCCAGGACTCCAAGAATAATTGAAAGTGAAACAATTATTAGAAAAATAATCATTGTTCCTTGTGAAAAACCTTCGAAAACTACCTTTCCATCCATGAAGTCATCTAATCTTCCCATGATTGGCCGCTCGGACTACCACTTATGAATCCCTCTCCGGTACTTCGTACCATAAATCCGAGGCTTTCAAGACCTTAACACTACTCGAAGGGTTGATACTATGGCGGGCAGGAACATGAAAACCAGTCAAAAATTTCTTTCTAATCCAAGAAGAATTCCAGCATTGGCACTTTTAATGCCTCTAATGCTTTCAGTTTTAGCTCCAGTTTCACTGATTGCTCCAGTGGGCGCACAAGAATCAGATAGTGGTCTTGCTCCAGAAGATATTTGGTCTGAAGAATATACAAATCAGATTTTCCCATGGGGAGGCAATGATAGGCTACAATTCCGAGAATACCATGATTATTTTAGTATGAAAGATAGGATGCAACAGTTAGCAGATCAAAATAGTGACTTCATGAGCTATCACGAAGGTCTTCTTGGTGGCGTTAATGCTAGAGGGCAAGAGATGAGTGCTGATAATTACGAAGGATGGTACTACGGTCATGCAAGCCCATGGATAAAAATGACTGGCGGCGGTGAAGATCTAGAGGGAGTTTCTGGAGGTGATTGTAACGACTTTGTAGGTGATTGCGGAAATTACGAAGAAATACCTGATGTAATGTTAGTAGGAAATCATCATGCTAGAGAATGGATGTCCTATGAAGTTCCAATGTTTTTCTTAGAAACTGTAGCCTATTACTACGGAATGGCTGGAATTGACAATGATGGTGACGGACTCATTGATGAGGATGGTTGGGATGGAATTGACAATGATGGAGATTGTTTAAGACTCAATTCCAGCTATCAAGACAGTAATGGAGATGGAATACCTTGTGGGCCTGGTGATTTGGGAGTGGATGAAGACTTCTCAGAGCAATTTATCACTAATATGGTCAATACAAGGGAGATATATCTAATTCCAATGTTGAATGTTGATGGCAATCGATACGACAGAGAAGAGTATTGTGGTGAATCAGCTTGGGAAACTTGTTATCGTAGTGGTTGGAGGAAAAATTTGAGAGACAACACAGTTACAGGTGTGACTCCGCTTCCAGATATTGATGAACAAGTAGATCCATCTTGTGACGGTGTAGATCTAAATCGTAACTATCAGTATGAATGGGGTGCTCCATTAGGGGCAACAGGACCTCTGATTCCGGGAATGTGTTATGCAGGTGAGGCAGGGCCGAATAATGATGTATACAATGGTCCAGTTGATACTGTTGACCAAGATGAGGACGGTAGACTCAACGAGGATCATGTAGATGGAAAAGATGACGATTCCGACGGTCTTGTAGATGAAGATTGGTTGGGTGGAAATAGCGAGCCTGAGACTAAGTTTATTCAAGATATGACAGAGATGAATGATGATGATGGCGATGGTGCTTCAGAATTCAAGTCTACTTTGACTTGGCATTCATTTTCTGAATTAGTATTATGGCCGTGGGGCCACTGTCAGAACTGTGATAACCCAGATCAAGAATATCTTGAATATCATGGAAATTTAATGGGTGAGATGACTGCTTACGCTCCAATGCAATCTTCTGATTTGTACCCTACAACTGGTGATTTTTGTGATTGGCATTATGGTGTACATGGTTCATATTGTTACACTATGGAAATAGGAATTGCATTCCACGAATATCCTGAAGATATAGCACATATTTCTGTACGTAATTTAGGAATACCGTTTTACATGATAGAAATTGCAGATGATCCAAGATATAGAGCAGTGGTTGGAATTGAAAATACTACAGCATCTCAGTGGCTATCTCCACCAGACCAAGTTTCTGTACCATCTAAGGGTAAGATACCAATTGATTTCTGCCTTGATAGCACCTTCCCATACACAACTAACATGACGTATACTCATTTGATGTGGAGATTGGTTGAACCAACTAGACAACAGGATGATTTCGGCCCTACTGAATGGATTACTGTACCTTGGGAAATGTCAGGCTTTGAAGAAGTGGGGAGTTCTTGTGAGTTGTTAGATGGTAGTAATGGTACTGTTTTACAGGCAAACATTCCTGTCCCGGACAGTTCTGTTGGAAAGATACACTACAAGGCTATGCTTGGTACAACAAATGGTGCATTCCCATTTTCTTATCCAACTGTAGCAGAGGGTGCGAATTATTACGAATTATCTATCCCGTATAGGGCGTCTTTCGGCTCATCTGTTCTTGCTCTTCTGATGTTTGCATTCATTGCAACTATGGTTTGGGGAGGGCTTGGATACACACTCAAAGAAATGTTCAATGATGAAAGAGATGTTCTTGGTTTACCTCCCGAAATGCGTAATTCGGAGGAAATTTAATGTCTTCTTCAGATGAATTCAGTGGAAGGCTTGGACTAATCTTCGCTACAATTGGTGCGGCAATCGGTACAGGAAATATTTGGCGATTTCCTAGGATGGTAGGAGCGAATGGCGGAGGGTCTTTCTTAGTTCCATGGCTTATCTTTCTTTTCCTATGGTCGGTACCTCTAATAATTGCGGAATTCGCTTTGGGTAAAAGAAGTAGAACAGGTACAGTTGGAACGTTCAGAATATTTGCTGGAAACCGCTTTGCTTGGATGGGATTGTGGACTGCTTGGATTTCAACTGCAATAGGATTCTATTATGCAGTTGTAACTGGCTGGTGTATAAATTACTTCCAAACTGCAATTCGTGGAGGTCTTGGTTCAGAAGTTGACACAGTCCAAGTATGGAATGATTTCTTACAAGATCCTACGCAAGTAATCTTCTTTCAATCATTATCTGTTTTGATTACAATGGCTGCTATTTGGAAGGGTGCAAAGGCCATTGAAAAAGTAAATGTGACATTGATGGTATCTTTGTTTATACTATTATTTGCTGCTTTATTCCTATCTTTTGTTATGGATTTAGATGATGGGACATTGGATGGATTTGTTTACATGTTCAGTATTCAACCTGAATATCTTACTCAACCCGAAACATGGATCAACGGTTTATCACAATCCGCATGGTCATGTTCTGCAGGTATGGGTATGGCAATCACCTACTCAGTTTACATGCGTAAAGATGAGGACACTACATTGAATGCTGCAACAATGTGTCTTGCTAACAATAGCATTTCCATTATTGCAGGTCTCACTGTAATGATGGCAGTATTCTCGGTCAGTGATGATCCATTAGGAGCGGTTAGTGGCGGAAGTAGTGCAATCACTTTCTTAGTTCTACCAGAAGTTTTTGCTCAAGCACCTGGGGGTCCAATAGTTCAATTATTAATGGTTACAATGTTCTTCTTAGCACTTTCATTTGCTGCTCTGACTTCCATGATTTCAACAGTAGAACTCTGTGTTAGAAACTTTGTCGACCATGGAATTGAAAGACAAAAGGCAGTTGGTTTCACAACTCTAGCAATTTTCCTGTTTGGCTTACCGAGTGCTGCGCTTTGGATATTGGTAGATCCTGATACAGGTGTAGCATTTCCACAGTTCTTAGAAGTACAAGACCATATCTGGGGATATGGATTAATGTTTAGCGGGCTGTTTATCGCATATTCAATCTGGAAATATGGATGGAACCGATACAGAGCATGGCAGATTGAGAATGATATTACTGGTTTTGATTTCAGAGATTATTTGGATAACGGAGTTTCTTCATTCCGAGATGACTTCATCAATACTGGAGATAATGACTGGTGGATTGGAAAATGGTGGGATTATATCATGTATCTAGGATTCCCAATCATGTTTAGCGTTCTAATTTTATCATACTTCAGTGATTTAATATTCAATGTCGCTAATCCATGGGACCCTACAAATGCTGATGGAATTACAATTATCCTATTATTCTGGGGAATTACAGCTGGATTATTCATTAGTATGAATAAGTACATCTTAGTTAATCGCGTTCTTTCAATGAATGGTTCAATTTGGCCACCTAGCTGGGACTTAGAACCACGTCCTCTGTACAGAAATGTACCTGAAGGCGCTGATGTATCAATTGACACATTACCTGGCGGAGAAGATCCGTTTATTGTAGAAGTTGGTAATTCATTGCCTGAGACGTTCGTAAATGATTATGGAGAGACACAAACACATACTCTTCATCTTCAATCGTAAAATTTGTGAATGAAATGTCTAAGATTGTAAGTGACGAATACCCTTGGTCTAAGTTACTACGAGAGTACGTAATGTACTGTGCAGTTGGTTGTATTAACGTCGGAATATTTGCAGCTCTATATTGGTTTTTTTCCAATCATCTCACATTCACTAGCTCACCTGAAACCTTTGGATGGGCTGTTTCGTTCGCTATAAGTTCCGCACAGGCTTTCGTTTTACATCGTTGGTTAACTTTTGAATCAGACTCGGATGTACGTGCCAGTTTTACAAAAATGATGATCGTATATACCGTTCTTTGGATAGTTTCTACTGGTACTTTCTATGTCTTAGTTGAGATTATCGAATTGGGTGAATTGATATCTTGGGCAATCAATACAACCGCATTTGGTTTCTTTACTTTCTTAGGTCTCAGATTTTATGCATTTCCACTTTCTGACGGACGCGTTACACGTAAAGAAAGGCTAGAAAATTTCCGAGAACGACGTAAGGCTTGAAGTGGCTTTGTTTGTTGGAATAACCATGGCACAAGGCGTTCGAGGTACTCGAGACTTTTATCCAGAGGATATGAGACTTCGAAATTGGCTGTTTGATAATTTCGATAATGCGGCTCTATTACACGGTTTTCAAGAATATGATGCCCCAGTATTAGAGCATGAAGAACTCTACACTAGGAAACAAGGAGAAGAAATAACTCAGCAATTATACAATTTCCAAGATAAGGGTGACCGTAAAGTAGCTTTGAGACCAGAAATGACCCCTTCACTCGCTCGAATGGTTATGTCAAGAGCTGGTGCTCTTCCTATGCCAATTAAGTGGTATTCAATACCTCAATGTTGGAGATATGAAAGGACTCAACGAGGCCGTGGGAGAGAACATTATCAGTGGAATGTAGATATTTGGGGTACTGACGAAATCTCTGCAGATGCTGAATTAATTTCCGTACTTGTAACCTTTTTCAGAGGTGTCGGACTTACTGAAGAGGACTTAGTAATCAAAATGAGTAGTCGTAAGGTATTGGAAGAGGTCTTGGGTTCTCTTGGCATTCAAGGTGATACATTTGCCAAGACTTGTATCATTGTAGATAAGATGGATAAATTACCAGTTGATGTAGTTAGTGAACAATTGTCCGATTTAGGGTTAGAAGAAAAAGCAGTTCAAACAATTCAGGATACACTCGTAATCAAAGATATGGCATCTCTAGAAAAAATACTCGGCAAAGATAGTGAAGCAGTTAACGAATTAACATTATTATTTTCTGCTTTGGATGCTTACGGGATTTCAGAATGGATAGAATTCGATGCATCAATAGTCAGAGGTCTAGCTTACTATACCGGGCCAGTCTTTGAGGCGCATGATAGAGCTGGAGAATTAAGGGCAATTTGTGGTGGAGGAAGATACGATAAATTACTTTCAACATTGGGAGGTAAGGATTTACCAGCTACAGGATTTGGTTTTGGAGATATGGTAATTATGGAATTATTGGCTGAAAAAGGATTAGTTCCCGAATTATTTAGTGGAATTGACGATGTTGTAATTTCATTAAGTCCAGAACTGAGAAATGCAGCAATGTCTGTTGCATCATCACTAAGGGAAACGGGTAGATCTGTTGATTTGGTACTGGAAGATAAGAGGCTTAAGTGGGCGTTTAAACATGCAGAAAGATCTGGAGCCGAACGTCTTGTCATGGTCATGCCCGAAGAATGGAAAGATGGCAAAGTCAAGATTAAAGATTTAGAGACTGGTGAAGAAGAAGAAGTTTCTGTAGATTCTTTGTAAAACATAGGAATGTCCAATATGTCAAAAATAAATATACATCCGACTGATAGAATAGCTACATTTCAAGAAGTTTTGAAGCAATTTGGAATGGTAACCGTAGGACTATTAATCTTTATTTTTGCATTCTTTATTCCTATGTCTCAAGGTACGTTTGCTGGAGAAACTTGTGATGATGTTACTTTTGAATGTGAAGTAGTAGACGATGATATCTTTTCTGTTGTCATTGGTTATGCTCTTAGTGGATGTTTTCTACTCATTTTGATTGCTATTTGGTCTCAGGTATTCATGGTAATTATCGGAAAAGGTAAGTTTGTTATAGATGAAAATAATAGTGTTACACTTAGGACTTCGAAATCAGGAATACGTAGTTCATCATCAATTCAAAATATGATAATGAATCGTATGGCAAAGGGCTTTATGAGTTCAGCAGATTTAGACGGCGATGGCAAAATATCATATGAAGAAGCACTTGATATGTATTTTGATGCTCAAGATAAACCTTGGGAATGGGATTTTAAAGAGGCTTATGAGAGAATTTCAAATGAATTTGATTTACCTCCAGGAAACGATCCAATTTCATTTGATGATTACTGCGTGTATACCGATTCAGAAGATAGAACAGAATTCGATAAGGTAGACACAGATAATGATGGCATAATTACTAAGGAACAGTTTATTGAAATGTTTTGGAAAGGAGGCAACTCTGAGTTGAACGAAATTAGAACACACTTTGATGCATGTGATGAAGATGGAGACGGTTTTCTTTCAGTAGAAGAACTTGCGAAATTCATGACTGGACAAGATAATTGGGCTGAAGAAAAGCCAAAGTTAGATGAAAAATCAGATAACTGGTGGGCTGGAGAAGAGGATTAAGAATTAATCATTCTTCTTTCTTAACTCTTGAACCTGCTACAGCAGCCATTGCAAGTGCGGCCATACCAGCCATTAGTCCGAATCCTGGTAATGCGTCACCAACAGCGCCTCCAATACCTCCTTCATCATCATCTGTCACTGGCATTGATTTGTTAATTACAGGAAAATTTACTTCTGCCAAATCATTTCCAGGTGTATGATAATACATTCTAAATGACCCTCCACAGATGAAGAGAACACAGTTTGTGATAGTATCCTGTGCTCCTGGCTTGGAAAACTCAACTCTTAATTGGGGCTCTTCACCACTTCTATTAAATCTAGTCATATTTCTATCAATATCAATATTCCAATTGATAGAATCATCATTTCCACTTGTGTCAACTGCTGGGAATTCCTGCCTCGCTAATTCAATCCCACCTTTATACAGAGTTAGGTTTAGATTTTCACAAACAGAATTTACATTGCATTGCCCTCTTGCATCTATGTTGAAGTTGAGGACAATATTGATTGTTCCATTAGGTTCTAGATACATGTCTTGCTTAAAGTTCTCTTGTAATCTGCAAGTATAATCCATATCTATTTGTTGCCCATTCTGTTCGGGCCAAACCTGCTCTCCATAACCTTCTTCAGCAGATCCAGTTGAATCATTTCCATCAAAGTGCATGAAACAATTAGATAAGTCGCTGGTCCCATAAATGTACATGATATTGTTATCTACTGTCGGTTGTTTTGGGTCAACGAAGGAACTTTGAGCAGTTGCAGGAGCCCCAATATAACTCAAAAGAAGTAAGGCGACCAATGCCGCTGACTGTAACCTAAGGTTGGTTGCCATGCATTACCGTCGATACCCGTATGGTTTGAAACTTACCGACACTCGATTGGCAATTAATCGAATCTTTGAAGCCCTCTATTTTCTCTATTTGTGGCTTTTCTGGCGATATTTAGGGCATCTCCGAGCATATCTGCACTAATTAATTGCCCATCTAATCTCTTATTTGCTACTCCAGTGATAATCGACATCACCTTGATAGTGTCTCCAAATGCAGGATCATGTCTTGCTCCAAATATTACTTGAGCTGTTGGTGAAAGTTTTGAAGTCATTAAATCACAGACTTGATTTGCTTGTTCTAGAGTCATGTACGGCCCTCCAGTTACATGAATCAATGCACCAGTTGCACCTTCAATATCAATATCCAATAATGGATGATTTAGAGATTCATGAACAACTTCTTCAGGCCCTTGGTCAGACTCACCGTAAAGCATCATTGTAACTCCTCCACCTTTCATTATTGTTCTAACATCAGCGAAATCAAGATTTATCAGACTTGGTAGTGTAATTGTTTCTACAACCCCCTTTACAATTTCTGCAATTAATTGATCCATTATACTAAATGCCTCAGTAAGAGGCATGTTTGGTACGAAATGTAACAGTCTATTGTTATCCAAGACAAGAACTGCATCAGTTTCTTTCTCAAGTAGTTGAAGTCCTTCTAGAGCTCTGTTCATTCTTTGTTTTCTTTCTACATCAAAAGGAGTTGTCACGATTGCGACAACCAAGGCCCCTGCACGCCTTGCTTCCTCTGCCACAATCGGAGCAATTCCTGTGCCGGTTCCCCCTCCTAATCCGGCAGTAACGAAAACTAAGTCAGCTCCACTAACAATTTTCGATATTACATCACGTCCTGCTTCGGCACATCTTCTACCCATTATTGGGTCGCCTCCAGCTCCAAGTCCGCGTGTAATATGCCTCCCTACAAGCAATTTTTGCATTGCTCTTGTATGATCTAAATGTTGTTTATCGGTGTTTATTGCTACAGTTATTGCACCATCTACTCCGATATGAGTAATTCTATTCATGGTATTATTTCCAGAACCCCCACATCCACAAACAAGTATTCTTGGATCCGGAGTTCCAAAGGATTCTAACTCTCTATCACGTAGTGCAGTTTGTATTCTTCCGGATGATGGAGGACGTTCATTTACGCCCACTGAACTATGAGGCACTCCTGTCATAACATCCCCCGCGCATCCCGGCATTACTGCCTTACAATTGTTCATTGGTATTCTTAGCATTATTAACAGTTGAGGATAACTTGAGGGTCTAGAGGCCGATTATCGCAGTAGATTATCAGAACCAAAATGATTTTTTTTCATAATTATTTTTTTCTGATTTTCCGAGGTTCGACCGGAAATTGACATAAGTAAAAGGTCACTCGAAGGCTCGTCCCGCGCTTAGCTCAGTTGGCTAGAGCACCTGACTGTAGACTGGAAACACATGGTTGTAGGCAGCCATCAGGGGGTCCCCGGTTCAAGTCCGGGAGCGCGGACCATAATATCATCAACTACAACATAAAATCTTGAAACAAACATACTAATCCAAGATATTATGTCCCAAGAATAATAGTATGATTGCAATGATCGATAATGTCCTCTGGAGATGTAGAAGACGCGCTCCTTTTCTAAATTCTTTTGATGGCCATTTCCATTGCATCATTGATCCACTGAACACAAGAATCCAAACACAGGCCATGCCAAGCCATAATGTCCAGTGCCATTCAAGTAGAAACCCATGAATAGTTCCCATCGTTGCACTACCAAATCCTAACCAGATGTGTACTTTCATAAATCTTCTATTGAATACGCCCAATTTACGTTTGAAATCTCTTGGTTCCTTACCTAAAAGTTCGGGTCCATTTTTTCTTAACCAAATAAATGTAGGTTTCCATAAAATAATGATTAATGTACCTACCATAAGGTATAATGAAATATTCCCTAGATCTTCTGCGTCAATTCCGAGAATTTTCGAATCATCTTCGTCTTCTTCATCACTATCATTATCAGCCAGTGTACTCGAAGATAACAATAAAACCAAGAGTAAAATGAGAAGATTTTGTCTTAAAACCATTAGATCCTAACCCATTTAGAAATTTTGTTGACTCTTTCGTAAGCAAGAAAGTAAACCTAAAATCATGGTATCCTTTATTGAATAAATAATTACATTGCCATCTCGTCTTGAACAGAGTATCCCTTTACTTTTCATTAGAAGTAAATGCTGACTAGCAATTGGCTGAGATACGTCTACAGATTTCATTATCTCAGATACGGATGCGTCACCTTTCTCTAAATATTCAACGATTTTAATCCTTAAAGGGTGGCCTAAAACTTTGATTTTATCGCAAACTTCCAATAGAAAATCATTCCGCAACACTACAGTCATAAATTTGGTACTGAGCATGTTATTATATAATTATCTATATATAAATATATACATATTTAAATATTGAAACCTTTTCGCAATATCATGGTATGGAATATATTTCGTAACAGTAATGATATTTCAGCAGCAGAAGTAAAAGCTCGTATGGAAGAAGGTTGGTCTCCTTTTATTGTAGATGTCCGGTCTTTGGCTGAGGTTAAAAAGTTTGGAAAAATAAAAGGAACTAAACTAATACACCCACATTCTAGTATAATTAGTGTCAAAAATAAGATTCCGGAAAATGTTGATGTCTTAGTCTCTTGTATGGGTGGAACGAGATCAAAAATCGCTATTCAGAAACTTAAGTCTGAAGGATATAATTCCGAACGTCTTTTCAACCTTAGAGGAGGATTTAATTCGTGGAAAAAATCTGGGGGAAAAACCAGTTAGAAATTTGCTAGTAAAGTGAGATTATGATAGTTGAAACTCTGCATAATGATTCTTGGGCTAAAACCTATTTATTAATAGATAAATCCTCAAAAAAAGCTGCTATTATTGACTCAGTTTTTGGTCGACACGAACAAGATTTAGATTTTATTCAACAGAATAATTTGGATCTAATCTACGCAATAGCAACGCACACTCATGCCGATCATGTGACTGCGTGTTTTGATTTACGAGAAAAAACAGGATGTGAATATGTGATGTATAATAATACTGTTTCATTGGGAGTTAGTAAATATGTTCAGAACGGTGAAAGTTTGAATTTAGGAAATTCTGTTTTAACATTTTATTTTGCTCCTGGGCACACAAATGATTCAATGGTAATTAGGGCGGGAGATAATTTATTCACTGGAGATTTCCTATTTACCGGTGAAGCAGGGGTAGGTAGAGATGATCTACCTAGTGGTCGTCCTAAAGTACATTGGGATTCGTTAAGATTATTGGATAATTTTTCTGATAATCTTATGGTTTATTCAGGGCACGACCCTCCTAATACAGAGATGAAAAGTTTGGGTTGGAACAGATTGAACAATCCAGTATTAAATTTTAATAATTTTGAAGAATATTTGTCATGGCAAAAGAAGCAATGGGAAAATCTTGGTGAAGTTACAAAAATAAAAACCGCTATTCCTGCGAATATATTTGCAGACACAAGCTCAGGAACAAATTGAAATCATGTTAAAGGTGAAATATGTTGAAGGGAAAAATTTATCCAATTTTATTAGTATTTTTACTTTCAGGTTGTTTATCTGATACATCAACTTGGGACCGAGTAGATGCAGATACTTTCAATCAAGAGATTATAGACAATGAATCTGCCTTTATATTAGATGTGAGAACACTTTCAGAATGGAATGAAGATGGTTACATAGATAATGCTACATTAATACCTCATAATGAATTAGAAAATAACGAAGAAAATCTTCCTGAGGATAAGGATGAGTTAATTCTACTCTATTGTCGAAGTGGGAATAGATCTGAAAATGCGGCTCAGACTTTAATAGATATGGGGTACAGTAATATCATTGAATTGAAAACAGGTATCAATGGATGGAAATCAGATGGATATCCAGTTATTTATACTTAAATTATCAATTTTGGATTATAGTCATTGTTTAACCCCTGAAAGTAAAGTCAGTAGCTGCTTTATAATTCCAGTTTTACCTTTACGAATATCCTAAAAAACTGCATAGATATCTCCTTCAGTAAGAGAAAAATCTCCTTACTGCAGGACTTCGGTTCAAGTCCGGGAGCGCGGACCAAACAATCATACCAACTACATAGTTCATATTTTATCATTAAACAATTATAATATGCTTCTCCTCATTGGTAATGTCATGAAGTCAGCTTCATATACACTAATTCTTATTTTTTTATTTACTAATCTGTCAGGATGTTTTGGCGATGACTCCATGAATTGGCCCGAGAGAGTGGATTCAGAATGTGATTTTGACTTTGATAATTTAACTTGTGAAATTTTTACTAAAGAAATGAATTACCCAATATGGGGAATGAATTCGCCTAATAATGAGGGATATTGGATTGCTGACCAATCGGGAGTTATTGTCCAATTTATCAACTCCACAAATAACACGATATTGGATATTAGTAGTATTATTTCAAGATGTCATTTCGAGCAAGGTTTACTTGGTTTTGAATTTACAGATAATTTCTCATCTGATGGCTTAATATTACTGAGTTACATAGAAAAAGGCTCTTGTGACGGAGATAACAAAGCTGATTTAATTCTCAGCTCGGCATATTTTGATGGCGAAAAAATTGACATAAATTCTATCACTCGCCTAACCTCTGTAGAACAGCCATATCGAAATCATAACGGTGGTCATTTAGTCTCAATAGGAAATAATAGTTATTTGTGGGGTATCGGAGATGGAGGTTCTCATGCAGATCCTCATTCAAATGGTCAAAATTCAGAAAATGTACTAGGTAGTATTCAATTATTTAAATTTAATAATAGTGAACTTTTGGATATTGATAATGATGGAACGCCTTTGATTAAAACCTTGCATCATGGTTTGAGAAATCCATGGAGATTTGATGTAAATAATTCAGGATATCTTTGGATCACTGATGTGGGGCAAAACTGCTGGGAAGAAATTAATTTAGTCAACTTGTATGATTATTCTAATTTTGGCTGGTCTGATAAAGAAGGATACAATATTTTCTCACAAAATTCTTGTTCAATTATTGATACGGATTTACAGAATTTTACCGACCCAATATACGTTTATCCTCATGAGAATGGCAATTGCTCCATAACAGGAGGTTACTGGATTGACGATAAATCACATCCTCTAAATAATTCATATATTTTTGGAGATTTCTGTACAGGTAGTATTTGGCTTTTAAAATATCAGGAAGGAATTTGGGAGAACGAATTATTATCTACTACAGGAACCATGATTACGAGTTTTGCTGAAGGCCCATCTGGAGAAATATTAATATTCACCTGGGGGGGAACTGTTTATTCTTTAGCCGAATAATGTGAAATTATCTTTTTCCTCCAAGGCTCTTCATAATTATCATAAACATATCGAGAGATTGGTATCACAAATAATAAATTAATTACTATAAATTCAGGACTAAATCTTATACTGCTCCCATTAATCAATATTATCATTGCCGATAGATAATTGGCAATTACGAGATGTAAAATATAGAAGCTATAACTTGCTACGCCTAATGAATATATAGGTCCATTACGCAAAAAATTTAATATTTTATCTTTCCCAGAAGATGAAGATAGAAACAGTATTATGAAAAGAGGTGTCAACAATCCATTATGAATATAATTATCAAATTGCTTTGGGAGGAATATAAATAATAAAAGAATAATAATTGAGGTAGGCAAAACTAATTTATGAGATATCGTTAAACTTTTTTCTCTAACAACAATCCAAGTACCTATACTGACACCCATATAAAACTCAAAAATTCTGATAAATGGAAATTTATGAATAATTTCTAATTCGGTAGAGTAAATATCCAATCGTGCCTCTAGTACTAGCACAATAGCCTGTGACATTACATAAAAAAATAAAAAATAATATATTAATTTTTCAGAAGTACAGGATATTAAATAATTGTGGATTAAAGGGAATGTCAGATAGCATGTTAAGAAAACCCCTATTGTCCAAGAAGGACGGTTTATGTACCAAGGTTCTGGTATATGGGGAAAGAAGGATTGAAAATTAAATATATTTATTAAAACTGCTAAGATTCCTTTTTCTAAGGAAGAGTCATAAATGTATATGGTCCTGTAAATGAATATAGGTAGAAATAACAATAATGCAATGTAATACAGAGGGATTGTTTTTGCAACTCTTCTTATGAGAAAAGATCTAGCTCGACTTTTCGTCCAATTTTTGTTGCCAGTGCCTATTGAGATTAATAATCCCGATAAAACGAAAAAAACACTTAATGCGGCAGTTCTTTCAAGAAGGATGTTTTCGATTTCCGAAGCCCCATCAATTTGATCTGGTAATTCGTGGAGCAGGAGTACATGGAGGGCAGCTAGAAATCGTAGTCCGGTAAGTGCCCTTGTATCGACCAATCTTCGATGGTTCACAGTATGAGGACATGGGTTACAGTTTTGAATGCTCTTTGCTTGAGATAATTTATGAGGAAGAATATAGGTCACAGATTAGGGGGGCAAAATAAAGAAAATGAAAACACTATTCAAGCTTTATATTCAACTTTAAATCTAACAGGAAGTAAAAATTTTAGGTACTGGGAAGCAGACGTTAGGGAGTCAAAAGATGGATTTTTATACTGTTTTCATGATGATTTTATAGAAGGTAAAAACATTGATGAATTGACTTGGGATGAAATTTGTATTAGTGGACAAAATTTAGGGATTGAAATACCTTTATTCGAAGAGGTAACAAATGTACTAAAAAATAGAGATGAAAAATTTATGATCGAAATTAAATTTATTCACTCTGATGAAGCAAGGGGAATTTTATTATCCAGAGTGTCATCTAATGATAATTGGATTTTAATGTCTACTCCAAGTAGATTTTTGCGTTCATTCCCAAAAGGGAAAATTTATTATTGGATGGAAAAATTTCACTCAGAAAATGAAAAAATTGTTAGAGTAGGTCGTCATTCAATTGATCTTTTTAAGGCATACAATAACAGGATTTCATGGTCATTTACAAGGTTTAATTGGTTTTTTGGTTTCTGAAAGGATTTAATTGAATTTTCTATCATTCCATATTTTTATTCGAAAGAAGTGTCAATAGTTGCTTAGTAGTCGTGGTTCTGCCCTTATAGATATCTTCCAGGCAATGTTGTGACAATTCCCTTAGAAGCGAAAATGCCTCTTCACCACCGGACTTCGGTTCAAGTCCGGGAGCGTGGACCAAAAAATCATCAAATTGGATATCTTGAGGTATAATTGATAGATTTTGATGTATTTTCATGTTCAAGGTCTTAGATATACACTCATAAAGGGAAGGCAAGTCGGCGACTCGCTACGAGGGATAGAGATGGGAGTGACAAAGTACGTACGTTCGGCTTGGAAGAATCCAAAGCAAAGCATGGAACCCCGTCACAGAACAGGTAGAATGGCCGAATGGCGTCATCAACCTGTCTTCCAGAGAATCGACAAACCTACTCGTATAGATG
>Ga0255751_10000040_pt1 | contig 111975 bp, 137 predicted proteins | sample 071ome_20_FD_179951 | JGI IMG/M metagenome (GOLD analysis project Ga0255751, IMG submission 179951) | Coastal salt marsh microbial communities from the Groves Creek Marsh, Skidaway Island, Georgia - 071412BT metaG (version 2) | ecosystem: Environmental > Aquatic > Marine > Intertidal zone >... | reverse complement strand
CTCAAGTCTCTAGGAATGATCCCACTCGTCTAAAGTATGAGAATGGATGGATCTATGAGTCTCCTGATGGTGGTAAGACAGTCACTAAGCGACGTGTTGGATCCTTGCAAAAAGAGATTGTCAAAGTAGATGGATACAGTACATCTGAACGCAAGCATTGGACTCTTCCTGTAGAAGAAGTCAGAGATGAAGACACTGGTGAAGATGAATACTGCATTACATTCCCTGACGATCTGTTGGAAGCGGCAAACCTCAAAGAAGGTGACAGTATAGAGTGGATTGATCGTGGTGATGGTTCTTATGAACTCCGCAAATACCCCCGCTGATGTATACTATTAAACTTCTTGCTCCTTTTGTTGCAGCAATGTGTCTTGAAGGAATTGCCACTGGCCAGGGGGACTATTGTGTAGTTGACACCCCAAAACCAAATGTGTTAAAATACTATGAACCTGGAAAGTCATGTTATGTAAATGGAACTTTCTATTCTAAATGTGAGGATCGATTGAATGGCTCTATCTAAATCTGTTGAAGAATCTTTGAAAGAAGCAGAATCATCTTTGCGTAATGCACTTGCATTTGCTGCAAGAGGTGAACGTCCAATCGTGTGTACTCAAATTGCAAAAATGATTCACGATATAGAACACGTCCAGTCATTTGATGGCATTATGGATATGTTGGATGACAGGAAACCTGGTAGTAGAGGAAACTTCGGACCTTTTACCGACTAAAGTTAACTAGATATTATGTGTATGTAGACAAAGTATGGATCATCCCATAACTCCCTACCAAACAGTATTGGTTCTAAATTCTAGTTATGAACCAATAAACTTCACAAGTTGGAAAAGAGCAATAGTCTTATTACTCAAAGAAAAGGCCCAAGTCCTTTCTGGTAGAGTAATAAGACTTTTAAATTATGTAAAACTTCCATTGGCCAAGATTATGAACATCACTCCATCTCGTTCTATGATTTACAAACGAGATAATAATACATGTCAGTATTGTGGTGCAAAATCTAAACTAACTATTGATCACGTTATTCCCAGATCTAAAGGTGGTAGTGATACTTGGGAAAATTTAGTAGTTGCATGTAGTTCCTGCAATACCAAAAAAGGTAGTATGTTATTGGAACAAACTGGTATGAAGTTGGTTAGAAAACCAAGAGCTCCTGTGAACAAAATGATTTTTGATATTCAGAAAACTAATGTTGAGGAATGGAAACAGTATAACTACACTTAAAATTTCTTAACACAATTCTAAAGAAAATATTAAATTTCTACATAGTTTTAGATTCTCATGTTAGAATTTGAACACATCGCAAGAAACTCATGACTCTGCCATCTGAAGGACGCAAACTTGACAGGAATGAAATTTACAGTATTGAAAATGCTGTGAAAGATGCAGGTATCCAACAGATTCATCCAGAAAAAATGGAAGCTTTTGCTAAGTACCTTGTAGATCAAATTAAAAATTTGCAGAATGAAAGTTGACTTAATTAATATAAAGTTGTAAAATATTTCCAAATAAATTATTAAATAATGAGTTTTATTGTCTATTCAAAACCAAATTGTCCATACTGTTTTCAAATTAAAACAGTACTAGAACTTTGTGGTCAAAATTATAAAATTCTCACTCTAGATGAAGATTTCACAAGGGAAGATTTTTATTCTGAATTTGAGGAAGGTTCTACTTTTCCCCAAGTAATTTTTGACAATAAACACTTGGGTGGATGCACTGATACTATCTCATACCTAAAATCAATTTCATTAATTTAAAATGGGTCAGGATTTGAAGATAAATAAAGGTGTGGAATTATTGTTACGAAAAGGGAGGAAAGAGCCTGAAGCACCAAAGACTTTTGAGTTCAGTTTTGGTAAGATGGTTTCTCTCTTCCGAAGAGAGATTCATGTATATCTAAACTTCTCATTCAATATTAAAAAGAAGTAAATCTCTCGGAGGAAAGGCTATGACAATGCCTATAGTTGCCATTTTTTGTATGGTATCCCTAATGTTCTTGATGATTGGTGGTATAATTGGATGGTTATGGAAAGAACATTTGCTCCTCAATACACCTCAACAAGTTTTCGCTCATCCAGAAATGTTTGACGAAAATGGACACATCATTCCAGATGAAGTAATTGCAGTACGATTTGAAAACAGTTATGACGACTACGAAGAAGACGACGACTAAAAAAAGATCAACAACGACAAAAACACCGGCAAAAAAGACTACAATTAGCCGCAAGCCCGCAGAAAAGATTGAACTGACTTCTAGTTCTCTAGTTCACGAAATCTTTTCTGCTGTTTCCTCAGAGAGACTTAAAGCTAAAAAGATTGAGATTCTTCAACGATTTAATGAAAATTTTGTAAAATCTCTTTTAATTTGGAATTTCGATGATTCTATCGTATCCGTAATTCCAGAAGGTGAAGTTCCTGTTCAACCCAAGGAAGATTCTGAAGGCAATCCATCTTCAAATATTCGAAAAGAATGGAGTAAGTTCTATAATTTTGTCCGAGGTGGTAATGATGCAATGAATAAACTTCGTAAGGAAACGATGTTTATTAATATTCTAGAAAGTTTACACCCTGGAGAAGCAGAAGTTCTTTGTTTAGTAAAAGATAAAAAGTTAACAACCAAATATAAAATTACAAAAGAACTAGTTACCGAAGCGTATCCTGATATTCAATGGGGTGGTAGGTCTTGACATGGGGAAGGGTATTAATATTATTCATGTAGATTGTGATCCATCAGCTAAACTAGATGGGAGTCTCCCCAGGGATTCTTATCTTGTCACCTATGGTGACAATGGAGTACAAAAGTGTGACATTGTTCAAGGACTTAAAGTTGACATTTTTGATCAATACTGGGATAAATATCGTGATTTTAGAGGAATGGAATGGACAGATGGGAAAGTGAATCCGAAGATGTGGGGATATCAACCTTCGGACAAGAAAAAGAAAAAGTAGCTTCTGGAGATATGAACATCCAAATGAATTTGGATGCTCTTAAAGATGTTAAAAAACAATATAAGAAGATCAAAAGATATATGAGATCTTCCATATATACTATTGCAATGATGGACGGTACTGAAAAAAGAGTATCTGATCTAGTTCGGGATTCGGAGGATAATCCTACATAAATGGGTAAACATTATTTGCTCAACCTTTATGGTTGTCCATTTGATAGACTTAATAATGATAGATTCCTTGTGGATTTATTAGAAAATGCAGCAGTTACTAGTGGTGCTACTATTATTCAAACAATTTACAAAAAGTTTGATCCACAAGGAGTAACTGTATTGATTCTTCTTGCTGAAAGTCACATTAGTATCCACACTTGGCCAGAAAAAGGAGAGGCTGCTGTAGATATCTTCACCTGTGGAGATTGTGAACCCAAAGTTGGTTGTGATGTAATTATTCATCAGATTAATGCATCCAATCATACATTAAGTTATATCGAACGTTGATATAATTTACTCTAAATATTCTTAGTACGAGAGGTACACATGCTTTCTGCTCAGTATCGCCTTCGCCTTGAGGGTATCTGTAAGAAGATTGCTTTGAGAGAAAATGTTGATTTGTCCGACATGATTTGGGCAGAAAAACTTGCAAAAGCCAATACTTCTGCTCGTGAAATCTTAAAAAAGGCAAGACGCCAAGCTGCGAATCCTGATATGCAGGAAGGTAGTATGGACGATTTCATGAATAAGATGGGATTGGGTGATCCCGACCCATCTAATTACAGAACTGGTTTTGACTCTGCTGATGACATAGTAGACTGGTTCAATCGTGATAAACCCGATGATTGGAGACAACGTGACTGATAAACTTACAGCAGTAATTTATTCTGATGGAAGTCAAGAATGTGAACGTATGAGTATGCTTCTTCGTTCTCTTGGCGGTGAATTTCATGAATACCTTTTAGGTGTAGATTTTAGTGATAAACAATTCCGTATGGAGTTTGGTAGTGAAGCAACTTACCCACAAGTTTCATTGGGTAGTGAACATATTGGTAGTATGAAAGAGTCTCTTCAGTATATGAAGGATAGGGGAATATTCGAATGACATACGACGAGTTTGTTAGTAAAAGTCCAGAATACTATATGGATATGGTACGTCTGATTGATATTAAACAAAAACATCGTATGTCTCTAACAGAGGATGAAAAGGAGATAAGTGACCTCATTTTAGAAGTTCAAGAAAATAATAAGTTGAATGAGCTAAGAAATAGATTCGAAAAGTGTTGGGAGGTCGATGAATGAAACAATCACTAATCCTTGTTGCTTGCTTTTTACCGCTTGCTGTAATATGGTTAGTGATGAAGTTGTCTCTATGGTTGTCCTCTAGCGTATCAGAAGTCAATTATGTCAGAGAAGAATCCAGAAAACCACATGGACCCTATTTGGCAAACCCGTATGAAGACGTTGATGAAGAGGAAGAGGAATATGGAGATCGCACAGACTATAGATGAAGCACTTTGGGAGTATTACTTTGAAAAAGGACTTCCTGTACCTAACTGGAAAAGAGATAAAGATCCTCAGTGGTGGGTAGATTATTTGTCAGAACTTGACAATGAAGATCAGAACCCCCTATAATACCTAGCATATACACTATTATTATGGACTACAAACCTTACTCTCCAGAGTGGCATAGAAAAAGATATCTAAAAGAAGCCCTGGATAAGTACCTTGATGATTATGTAGAGAATGAAGTAATTCTTGAAGATATTCTTGACATTCTTGCTGAAAGGTCTGAGTCTGCATATCAAGAATTTACTAAGATCAATCAATTGGAATCAATGATTGATTCTAAATAATAATGCAGTCTAGGGCACACAACCCACACAGAGGGTTCCAATGTATCGGGAACCACATCTTCAAAAAAAATCAGATGAATGCGCTGCACTTTGGAGGGATTGGTTTAGACTAAAACAAAAAAAGCATTAGGTGCTGATATCGCTAGAAAAAAGTGGTGTCAGTGTGCTGATGAACTTGGTGAACTGATAAGTCAGGAAGTCAAAACAAACCCCAGGTATATCGGTGTAGAATTGTTTCCAGGAAAGAAAAAACCGCCTAGATAGACTAGTTGCAAATACCTAATGAAATTCTTTTTTGCACTTCTAGCTACAATGTTTTTTGCACTTCCTGCATGGGCTGTAGATGTCCAAATGGGTGCGAATGGCAACCTAGTATTCGAACCCGCTGAGGTATCAATCAATGCTGGAGAATCTGTTCATTTTGTTAACAATATGCTACCACCACATAATGTTGTGGTGGATGGTCATCCTGAGTTAAGTCACGAAGGTCTCGCTATGCTACCTGGCGAAGACTTTACGATTGACTTCCCTGAAGCAGGAGACTATACTTACTGGTGTGCTCCCCATAAAGGCGCGGGCATGATCGGAACAATTCATGTCTCATAATCACAACTATGAACCTATGCCTGCTTGGGTTGCCTGGGCAGGTGTAGGATTGATGATCTTTACGATCATGATTTTTGTTATCTTCACACTTTCTGTAATGTATTTCGGATGACCGTACCATTTTTTATTGAAGAACCTATTACTTGGAAAAAAGTTGAGGTTCCACAAGACATTATTTACTACTGTGATATGACTACAGTAGACGCAGATCGTGAAGACTTGCGATATATTGACTGTGTATGGATGCATATGGGATATTACGGTGTCCCTAAGCATGTAATGAAAGCAGTCAGAGAAGAATGGAATCCTAAAGTTATGCCTGTATTTGAATGATGAATCACGCTGACCACTCAACCTACGAACACATTATTCATATGTTTCTTTGCTGTCTTGCTGGTCTAGGTATCGGCACCCTAGCAGTCTGGGGATATCAAAAAATTAAAGAAAATAAAAATCACAATCCATAACTTTTGTAAAAATTGTATCACATTTTACAAAATTAGTTGCCTAGATAGTAGGTAAGGTCTACAATGACCACACGTTCATCCCATTCGCCATTTGCGAATAGCGAATAGGACGCAAGTAAGTCGCGGAACGGAGCGTTCATCCTATGCTTTCATTAGCACTCATCTTTTTTAGTCATGTCCCAGTGGAGAATTATCTTCGCTGTGATGACTTTAATTGGTTGAGACAAGGATTGGAAGAGACAACTCTTTTCACTCCCTTTGAGAAATCTGATATTCTAATCCATTGGATGGAACATACAGACCCTCAATGCTTTGAAACACAGGACGCAAACGACTGAAGGAACGGGAGATTAATTTCACCCATTTTTTCAGGTAACGACAAATGAACACACTCAATCTCATTCGTAATCAGATCAAGAAAGCAGCAGCTCTTCATGATGCTCAAATTGCTGTAACATCATATCGTGGTGTTAAGTATGAGTGTCAAGAAGGTGTTGACGAAGTACACGGTACTTTTTGCTATCGCGGCCACACTTATAATAAGTGAGATCATCATGTTAGCATTACAAGTAGCGGGTTTCGGTACTCTTTTTAGTGCAGCATTTATTGGTTTGATTTACGGGGAAATCCTCCTGTTAAACAGGAGGTAAAATGGAAAACTATGTCTATCATCATGATGACATGGATAAAGGTAACCGACCACCATCGTGTTATCAACTCAAATATAGAGGAGTAACATACTGGTCTTGTTATCGGATTCACTTGCGAGATTGGTTAGATGAAAAATATTCATCTCCAGCATACTCAACTAAGAGAGGTCTATGACCTCTCTTTTTTTTGTAGGTATATTTACGGATTTACATTTTCTTTGGGATCATGTATATTAACCATGTGGTCAGGAGAATATTATGTAAGAAAATTTCTTTTTATTATGATCTAACAGTCTTGTAAATTTGGAGGAACCGTAATGAAAAATTTGGTATCATATAATCAGTTAGACGAATGGAGACATTTCGAAAGAACAGTTGATGAATTGGAGATGGAACTTGATCTAATTAATGATTACTATGAGTGCCTAATTGAATGTGACGACGACCAAGCAACGTGCAAACGAATTTGCAGGAGGATACTGTCCACCTAAAACTATATTACGGGGGGTTGACTGCCCCCCTTTTTTTGTGTAAAATTAGATATGAATGCACATAAGTATGGACAAAGAAAAACTCAAACTTATTGTAAAAAATCTCAAATCACTTGTAGAAGTTTTGGAATCTGAAGTGTACTCTGATACTCGGAGATATTTGGATTCATCTCTACATGATTATGATGAAATTTTTGAAGACGACGACGGCTACCCTGACTGAGAATTAAATGACTGTTAAACTTGTTTCTATTACTCCTGATGCTGAAGCGACGATGGGATACGTTGCTCGTGTCAGTAATCCCGCAAACCAAGAAAATCCTAACGTTGCGGGTCTTCTAAAGTATTGCATCAAACACAATCACTGGAGTGTCTTTGAACAGTCGTTCATGACGCTTGAGATTGAGACCACCCGTGCAATTGCGGCCCAGATTTTGCGTCACCGTTCATTTACGTATCAAGAGTTTTCGCAACGTTATGCTGATTCTTCCCTACTCGCGGAGAAGATCCCTCTCCCAGAACTTCGTCGTCAAGACACCAAGAATCGTCAGAACAGTATTGATGACTTGGATCCGTTCATGGTTCAAAAATTAGAGATGCAGATGCAAACTCTATTTGATTCTTCCATGGCTCTGTACCAACAGATGCTTGAGTCTGGTGTTGCAAAAGAGTGTGCTCGTAATGTATTACCTCTCTGTACGCCGACTCGTATCTACATGAGTGGCTCTTGTCGTTCCTGGATCCATTACATCAATCTGCGTTCTGCTAATGGAACTCAGAAGGAACACATGGACATCGCAAATGCTTGTAAGGAAGTATTCAAAGAACAGTTCCCTGTTGTTGCAGAAGCTTTGGAATGGTGATATATAAAATGTCTTCCAAGAGGTGAGAATGTACTATCAAACAAAGGCAGTATCTAAAGATAATTGTTGGACATCATGCACAATAAAAGATGTAACCGAAGATAATAATTATATTGTAGAATATACCGAATCTGGAGAAATCAAAACCATAGTAATTTCTCCAGAACAAATTCAAAACTTAGAATATTCTGAACTTGATATCAGTCAATAATATGTCGGTTACAATAATAACTGCTTGTAGAAATAGAAGAAAACCTTTAATGATTTCTTTAGCTTCGTGGATTATACAAGACGAAGTTAAAGAAATTATCATAACTGATTGGAATTCTGATGAACCAATAGATGATTTAGTTCGGTTGAGTCCGAAAATAAAAATTATTACGGTGAAGGATGAACCTTACTTTAATCAACCTCAACCACTAAATCTTGCTGCATCTCTTGCCAATACTGAGTATCTTTTAAAATTAGACTGCGATCATGTCTTAAATCCCTATTGGAACTTCTTCGATCATCATCCAATTGAAGAAGATTCTTTTGTATCTGGTTGTAGTAATAACATAGGTCAAAAAACTATGGATGCATATTTCCTCTATCCTCTTTGGGGACTTTTATATGTAAACACTAAAGTATTCAAAGAAGTTGGTGGTTACAACGAAAAGATGGGTAAGTATTATGCAGTAGAAGATGATGAGTTGTGTATGAGACTAATATCATATGGACTTAAACCAAAATTTATAGATTTGCAGAGATTGACTGCTTTACACATTGCCCATTCAGATAAAAATAGAGTAGAGAATTTTGAATCTTTTGAAGACTTAAACAAAGTTTTAGAGACTAAAAAAAATTTGGATGGAGATAAGTTTTACACTTATATGGCTCAATTGTGTAGGAACAAAAATCACAAAGAACATCCAATTATATCTAAGATGATTAATATGTTCAAAGAAAGTTCAGAGTCTGGAGAATTATCTATAAAAAGTTTAGAACTTATTATGAATGTTGATTGGTTATGTAAACCAATTCACAACTGGGATATTATTCAACTAACTAACCAAACATATAAAGCTGTTAAATTATGAGTGTTTCAGTAATATCTGCATGTGGTAATAGGGGTCGTGCTCTATCAGTATCTATTTCTTCATGGATTCAATTTGATGAAATAGATGAAATAATAGTAACAGACTGGAGTTCTCGTGAACCCATATCACATTTGACTGAGTTGGATAAAAGAATTAAAGTAGTTACGGTTCCAAATGAACAATACTTTAATCAACCCCAACCACTCAATTTAGCGGCTTCATTAACAAAAAACGAATATATTTTAAAATTGGATTCCGATACAATAATGAATCCATATCACAATTTTTTCGATCATCATAAAATTGATGAAACTACTTTTTTGACTGGTACAGATGAATCTTGGAGTTTTGATGATCCTTTGAGACCAAGATCAAAGATGCAAAATTTTCAAAAATACTTATATTACAAAGCTCTTTGGGGTACTGTTTATATAACCAGAGAAAACTACTTTAAAGTTGGTGGATATAATGAAAACATGTGTTATTTCGCTGCGTGGGAAGATACTGAAATATATGAAAGACTTCTGCGTTTAGGATTAAAACATATTGAAATTAAGTTTGAGGAAAAAACTTTATTCTCTCTACCTCATGAAGCTAAAAAAAGAGTGGAAGAGTTTCAAGCTTACAGTGAAAAAAATGACGTAGATATAGTACGAAACCACATTAAAGAATATAATAACGTTGAAGATGAAAACATAGTACACAAACTAGTCTTAGAGAGACACAATAGAGCAAATCACAAAAAATATAAACTTAAAGAAAATAGTAGTTATTATATTGAACCTGTGGTAAAATGGGACATACAACAGGTGTCTGACCAACATTATGTTGCTCATAAAATTATCCAATAAATAAGAATATGTTGAATTCGTAACTAATGGCGACTTATCCTGTTATTAACAAGACCACTGGTGAACAGAAAGAAGTGACAATGAGTGTTCACGACTGGGATCAGTGGAAGATCAATAATCCAGACTGGGACAGAGATTGGAGCGATCCATCAACTTGCCCTAGTGCTGGTGAAGTGGGCGAGTGGCAAGACAGACTCATTCAAAGAAATCCAGGCTGGAATGATGTTCTCCACAAAGCCTCTAAAGCACCTGGTTCTAAAGTAAAGAAGATCTAGTATGCCCGCAAGAAAGAGAAAAAATGACTCTGCCAGTGGAATTGGTAGTATGAGTGCAAAACAAATGAGGAGGAAGAAACCCATCAACACAGATATGATGGTTGACATCCAACCCATGACTGAGAATCAAACTAAATTCTTTGATGAATATAAAAAAGGCAAAAATCTCTTTTCTTATGGTGCTGCTGGTACGGGTAAAACTTTCATTGCTTTGTATCACGCACTAAGAGATGTTCTTGACGATAGAACTCCATATGAGAAAGTTTATATCGTAAGGTCTCTTGTTTCAACTCGTGAGATTGGTTTCCTTCCTGGAGATCACGAGGATAAAGCCGCACTTTATCAAATTCCTTATAAGAACATGGTTAAGTACATGTTCGAACTTGCTTCAGATTCTGACTTTGAAATGTTATATGCAAATCTCAAAGCACAAGAAACCATCTCATTCTGGTCTACTAGTTTTATTCGTGGTACTACACTCGACAATGCAATTGTTTTGATCGATGAGATGCAAAACTTGAACTTTCACGAACTTGATAGTATAATTACACGTATTGGTGAAAATAGTAAGATTGTATTCTGTGGTGATGCCACTCAAACAGACTTACAAAAATCTCATGAAAAAAATGGGATTCTAGATTTTATGAAAATTATTCGTGCAATGGAGTATGATTTCTCTACTGTAGAATTTGGAGTTGATGACATTGTTCGTTCTGGACTTGTTAAAAACTACATTGTTACTAAATTGGCTTTAGGTATGTAATGTTTGTACACTTAGATTATTTGAAAGAAGAAGTTGACTTACAAGCAGAAATGATTGAAGGGACTCGTTTTTATCGAGTTCCTTCTGGTAAGATGTATCCCTCAATTACTTCTATTACTAGTTTTTATGGCCGTCAAAAGTTTATCGATTGGCGTAAAAAAGTTGGTGAGGAAGAAGCTAATAAGATCACAAAAGTAGCCACGGAAAGGGGTACAAGGTTTCATGATCTTGTTGAGAAATATATGCTCAATGAAAACGTTGATGATCATAAACCACTCCCCACGACAAAATCATTATTTCTTGCGGCCAAGCCATATCTTGATCGTATAAATAACATACATGCTTTAGAAAAGTCACTTTATAGTGACTACTTAGGACTTGCGGGTCGAGTAGATTGTATTGCGGAATACGAAGGGGAGCTCGCAATTATTGACTTCAAGACTTCAAAGAAGATTAAACCAGAGGAATGGATTGAAAACTACTTTGTTCAAGAAGTAGCCTACGCTTGCATGTATTACGAAATGACTGGAATTGCAGTTAAAAAATTGATTACCATAATGGTAGCTGATAATGGAGAATGTTTTGTCTATGAAAAACGTAACAAGGATTACTATATTAAACTTCTTACCAAGTACATCAGAGAGTTCGTCTCTCATCACACAGAAAACTAAACCTATGCAAAAAAATACTGAAGACGTAAATTCACTAATAAAAGATAAATTTCTCTGTCAGTCAAAATTCGCACAGGACATCGAAAATCTCGTTATGACTTCAAAAATTAATTATATTGAAGCGATTGTAACTTATTGTGAAGAAAATGGTATTGAGTTTGAATCAGTTTCTAAACTAATCTCAAAACCACTGAAAGAAAAACTTAAGTATGAAGCAACTCAACTTAACTTTCTTAAAAAAACAAGTCGTGCTAAATTAATGTTCTGATGACGCCAATCGAGGTATACAAAACGTACCTGGCATTCAAGAATCATTTCACTAAACCAAACTACGACTACTTTCAATATTGCGGGAAGTCTAGAGCTTCAAAAGAATCGTTCAACAAGAGGAAAGATCGTTACTTCTTTGAACGAATGTCTCGTCAGAAATCTGATAACGAAATCAAACAATACTTCCTTGCCAACTTTGTAGAATGTGATGATCCATCTAAACTTTGGATCGGTGAAATTATTCAGTCGGGTGAACAAAATTATTCTAACTGGCTAAAGAGATCCCAAAGTCTCTCATATCTTTTTAAAACAGAATCTGAAGTATTTTTACATAAAGATACTTTTGATTCTTTATTTGAGGTAAACGGATCTTCTCATCCAGAAATTTTAAAAAAGTATTTGCAAAATGCAATATCCATAGAGACTTTTGTAATTATGGATATGATTTTAAATTTTTCCAAAAAATTTGATAAAAATTTAATAGATCCGGTGTGGGAATCCGTCAGTCTTCGTATAAAGAAATACAAGTCGTTCCTAAATATTGATAAGGAAAAATACACCAAAACCCTGAAGGAGATTGTATTGTGAATATTTACTCTGAAATGGAGGAACTCAAAGAGATTGTAGAAAATCTCAGAGAGTTTGTATATACTAATGATTCCGATATGGAAACAACATTATATTATACTTCTACTGGTGACCAAACTTTTCTTGAACTTTTTGAACAAGTTGTTATTAACCATGAAGATAAGGAAAAGTATGTAATTATACTAAAAAATCTTTTTATCAAAGCTAAAGATTTTTATTCTAGACTACTGGAAAATGAATATGATCCAACATGCATAGAATTTTCTATGGCTATGGAGGATTCTGCTAGGTTCTTGGGATTTTCTGATGATAGTGGAAAAAATTTGTTTTCGAAATTAGAAACTACTATAGAACATTTAGAAAAATAGGAGATTAAGTTGTGAGTGGATTTTTTCAATCCGAAATAGTAAGAGAAGCCATCAAAGAGATGGAACAACTGCAACAACAAATCATAGAAGAAACTTTCAAAGCTCCTATGATGAACAAGGAACAGAAAAAAGAACATGTTGAGTTGATGAGAACTTTTCTTGAGAAACAAAAAAACTTATACTTCCGTGTTTCACTTTCCGATGATCCCGAAGCACAAGAAATGAAACAAAGAATCCAAGATGCTGCAGAGTTTCTTGGATTCGAAGGAAACGACATTAACGAGTTGTTTTCAGAAATGGAAGAAACTTTAAATCGTCTAGACAAAATTGCAGGAATAGAGGATTAGACAATGACACCACACTACAAGATCACTTCACAGTATTGTTACCACAATGGTGAGATTGTAGATATGTATTTTATAAATGGAATTCCCTTTACATTTGATGATATTCCTGTAATAATGCAAGACGACCCATATGTCCAATGCGAAGCAAACAATAATTATTCTTATACATCGGATGATATGTATCGTTGGTCAAACTATCTGATCATGGAAGAGTGTCATCCACTTTTATTCGAGATGGAACTGGCAAATCCAGAGGAAATGCCACGAGACTAGGGCTTGACATCCCTTCTTGCACCTTGTAAGATAAAGTCGTCCCAAAGGCCAAATCCCAACAAATACGGAGAATACAAACATGTCTTTTGCTGATCTTAAGAAACAGTCCCGTGCTGGTTCGTTGACTGATAAACTGATCAAGAAAGTCGAAAAACTGAATAGTGGAGAAGGTGGTGCTGATGACCGCTTCTGGAAGCCTGAAGTCGATAAGGCTGGTAACGGTTATGCAGTGATCCGATTCCTTCCTGCGCCTGAAGGATGTGAACTTCCCTGGGCACAAGTCTGGAGCCATGCGTTCCAAGGCCCTGGTGGTTGGTATATTGAGAACTCCCTGACCACGATGGGTCAGAAGGATCCTGTGTCCGAACACAACCGTGTTCTGTGGAACAGTGGTTCTGATCGTGATAAGGAGACTGCTCGTAAACAGAAACGTAAACTGTCTTACTACGCAAACATCTACGTTGTTGCTGATCCTGCACACCCCGAGAATGAGGGTCGTGTGTTCCTCTACAAGTTCGGTAAGAAGATCTTTGACAAGATCACCGAAGCGATGCAACCTCAGTTTGCAGATGAAGAAGCCATCAACCCCTTTGACTTCTGGCAAGGTGCGAACTTCAAACTGAAGATTCGTAAGGTTGAAGGTTACTGGAACTATGACAAGTCTGAGTTCGATCGTGTCGAACCTCTGATGGATGATGATGATAAACTGGAGAAGATCTATAACAACCTGAACGATCTCAATGAGTTCAGTGACGCTAAGAACTTCAAGACCTATGAGGAACTGAAGAAGCGTCTAGACTACGTTCTGGGAGTCCGTGGCACGCCTAAGACTCAAGACCCTGAGGTAGTAGAAGAAGAACAACAATGGGAAGCCGAACGTCGTGGAGACTACTCTGAGAAGCGTTCTGCTCCTTCCTTTGAGATCTCTAAACCTTCTGCTCGTGTTGAGGAAGATGATGAGGATGCAGATGATGCACTGAGTTACTTCCAGAAACTCGCGGAGAGTTGATTGTGGGGGATGCACTTGACGCTTGGATGAATCTAAGTTACGGAGAAGGGTTTCTCTTCTCTCTCTGGATCATCGGGATGTACTACATTAAACTTAGGATGGACAAATACATCCGATAAACCAAAAGGAGGGGTTTTGCCCCTCCTTTTTTATATTCTAGCTATTTTTTCGTTATAAGTCTTTTTAAGTTTATCAGTAATATAATTTGGATCATCAACACTATATCTCATAATATTTCTTAGATCATCGATTACTACTGGCAAATAGTTTGGTTTTAAAATATACAGAAGTCTTTTATCTTCGTTTAATCTATTTTCAAATTCAAAATTGGTTATTGGTTTTGATAACACATTTCCCGGGACTTTAATTATACTACTTGTAGTTGGGTCTAAGTATTGAAATTCTTCTGTTATTTTCTCTTGCCATGATGTTCCATTCCATCTCCAAGTAGTTTGATTTTGCGTGTATAGATCATTTTGTTCTACACTCAGAACATCGTCTGGAGCACTAACAGTTACTGTTGGAGGTGTAACATAATTTGATCCATTTGTTACTACTCTTATACTAGATATTCCACTGTTAGCAACACTAACTTCTATAATTGCTGCCACTGATGTTGGAGCACTTTCAATGGTTACTGTAGGTGCAACTGTATATCCAAATCCAGCATTAGTGATATCAATTGAGGTAACTATTCCACTTGTTATAGATGCAATTCCAGTTGCAGTAACTGCTGTAAATGGAGCACCGATAGTAACTGTTGGTGGTAGTGTGTAACCTGCACCGACTTGGGTCACAGTAACACTGGTTACGGATCCGTTCGTAATTTGAGTAGTTCCCTTTGCAGTTGCATTAAGATTGTACTCAAAAACTTTGTCTATAGAACCACCAGATACAATCAATTTTTCTCTGTCTGACCTTATGAATACATCAGATGGAGATGAAAGACGATCACCAACGAAGAAAGATTTTACGAAAGATGCTGTACTTATATCCCATGCATCTAGATCAAATTCATATATACTCGAACTACCTTCACTTGTAGCGAACAATTTAGTACCATCGGAGTTAAAACCAAACCCTAAAATATCATTATCTCCAGTAGGTGATGTTACATTAAATGTATTAACTGGAGTTACGTTGATTGTACTTATATCCCAATTAGTTCCCAAAGAGTATTCGTTTATTATGTCTGGATCTGAAAAATCTAAGACAAACAATCTACTTCCATCATCTTTAAATCTTAATCCACCAGGAGTTGCAAGGGTAATTTCATTTAGTTTGGATGCAGTAGATAAGTCCCAACTTGTGGATAGAGAATAACTAATAATTTTATAGTTTACTCCAGCACCACCACTAACATACATTCTTGTACCATCTGGCTTAAACTCAACTCCCGTTGTGTAGTTAAAGTCTGCACTTACATCTAATTCATAAGTTAAAGATAGTGATGTCACATCCCAACCAGTGCTTAAAGTGTACTGTTTAATTTGATTTATTCCAGTAAAACTTGCTGTATATAATTCTGTTCCATCCGATTTAACGTAAAATCCTTCTACATCGTTTCCCACAGTTCCAGAAGATTCTGCGGCATATAAACCGAAAAGAACTACTGGAGATTGTTCAAAAGTTACAGAAGGTGCTGTTAGACCATAACCTATTCCTCCTACTAAATTTTCCAGACCATCTACCTTATCGATGTTTATACCTTGACCTAGAATGGAATCAACAGTTGCTTGTACAGATTGAATAGGGTCAGAAAATGTTACTGTAGGTGCAGTGAGATATCCTTCTCCACCAGATAAATTGGTAACACTAGTTACTGCAAAATCACTTATTGTAGAATCTGCGGAAGCATTAGATGAAGGATCTGGTGGACTTAGTGTTACTGTAGGTTTTGTATCATATCCTAATCCAGCTTCACTTATAAGAATTGCAGAAATTGAGTTATTTACCCCACCCACTATTGGAGTTAATACAGCTTGAGTTCCTGGAACAAAGATTGGTGGGAATGTAATACCTGGGGGATTTTCTGTTATAGTCTGAAACTCTGGTGCATTATAGAAGGCTTCGTCTACTATTAACCCACCAGGAAAAACTATTCTACCAAAACTATCTTTTGTAGTTATTGTTTCGTAATGATGTATTTCCGTATATCTATCTTCGGATTCATACTTGTCTTCTAGGTATCTATTAAAACTATCTAAGTTTAATGGCCATTCATCCTGAAGATTTAAAATATTATTCGTTAATAAAATCACCCAGTCTAGTTCTGGATCTCCATATATTTTTTCCGCAACATCATCTGGACGTTCGTTTTCAGTTATAGAATAAAATTCAAATGCACCAGATATTGATGCAATGTCCTCTCTAATCTTAGCTCTTTTGAAGAGATTTTTTACAATGACCGTTTCATCGGTTGCTGTGTTATTTGTTGTTCTGTTTAGAACTTGTAAGTTTGGTAGTTGTGAGAAGTAAGTCATATCAATATCCTACTGCGTTGTTACTGACAGAACTGAGATCATCTCGACCTTCAAAGATGTTATCTGCTTGATAATCAGTATCATAGATTGGTTCAAGTTCATCAAAAGACATTTGGAAAACGGTGGAAACTGGTTGACCTTTATCATATGCTGACCAGAAACCATCTGGAGTATAATTACAGTTGAAAGAAGTCAATGCACATGTCTTAAACTTATTTACACCATCAATGCCTGTTCGTCCACTCTTGTATTCCAACTTAAAGACGTTTGGAGTTCCCAAGAAGAAAGATGATTGTCCAGATTTTCCTTTTACTTTTTTAGCTGCCATTCCTTGTTTGAAGAATCTAATAATTCTTCGAACTGTTTTAGCTTCCGTATCACTTCTTGGAGACAACCTGTAGTTGAAACTAAACTTTCTCAAAGTTGGTGAATTAAACAATAGTTCTAAGTTAGAGTTGGGAACAATTCCTGCGCCTCTAGCAAGGATTGATTCCGCTTCAACTCCAAATCCTTGCAGCTTCAATAGTTTTGAAGTTATATCTCCACCTAATAGTGTAGCCATTTCATCGCCAATGGCGCCAGAGCTGGCGAGCTTAACAAGATTTGCAATCTGAAGAGCAGTACCACCTTGACCCAAAAGACTACCGAAAGCCGCCGTCATTGCCTGAGGTCCTAAATTTGCCATAGTATTAGCAGTTGCTGCAGCAGCAAGATTTCCCATGGCATCTTCACCCCATGAAATATTATTACTATCTGCAACGCTATTGGGCATTGGTAAAAATACTGTTCCTATCGGACTCTGCAAATTGCTGCCTGGTTGCAATCCATTTAATAAAATTCTTTTGACTGCATCATTTCCACCAAAGATATCATCTCCCTTTGATGGTTTATATGTAAATTGAGAAATAGCAAAATAATCTTGTTGACTTGACATCAAATCATTTGGATAAACCATTCCTCCGCCGAACAATTCTTTCTCATTTCCAACCCCAAATCTACCACCATTTACAGCGAGTTTTTCATAAGATGATTTAGGATCTGCTAAGAATGCAAACAATTGTCCAATACCTCCACCACTGTTACTGGTTGTTGTTGAAGGTTGATTTTGTTGTGGTTGTGATGATTTTTGTCCCGGTTGGTTATTACTATAATTTTGGTTAGCCCATTGAGGTAATACGTAACCTTTAGTTGAACCACCAGAAGCTGTATATGCTGATTGAATCGCTAATACTGCTTGTTGATGATATTGTTGTTGTTCTGCAGAGTTTAATACTAAACTTGAAGCTGATGTCCAATCACCATCTTTATAAACTAGAGTATTAGTAGAGCCATCAGTGGAAATAATATTTGCAGCACCAGTTACTGGATCGTATTGCAAGTCATAATTTACATTATTTTTTGTAAATAATGGTTTTTTTACTGTTGTTAACGCCACTTATGGTTTACTCCAGGCTTTGTGATTTGGATAGGGTTGTCCTCTTTCATCAACAAATTTTTCAGTGGGTAATAATGCAACGGAGGGCCAATCTTTTTCTGGAACTCTTAAGAATCCTCCACTGACTCCAGAAAACATGTAACGATGTATAGTATTTCGAGGTATACCTATAGTACTGCCATTATTTATTAGGCCTTTTGCAACTCCTTCACGATATTTTCTATTAAGATAGTGTAAATTTGTACCAATAAAATATCCTTGACGGAAATTCACTTCAGTAATATATGCCAATGGTTGGGTATCATGAAACTTTAGTCCTGGAGTTGATGCTCCATAAATGAAGAAATATAATCTACCAACTTCTATACCACCAGTGTCAATTTCGTTAATATTAAACTGTTCAAGTTCACCAAGATACTGTCTAAGTTCTCCAGTATAGGTGTCACTCTTGACATTCTTTCCTTTGAATTTTTTGATTAGATCATATCCAAAACCTTCTCCAGGTTGAAATATACCATCGAAACTCATATACCTAGATCCTCCTCAGTCATGATCTTGAACTCATAGTTATGATCTGCACAATATTCTTTTGCGGCTTCCCACTTTGCTTGATTGACAACCCATGTCTGAACTTTATATGCCCAAGCCTTTGTTCTTCTTTTGGGATTTTGTTCTGGCATTACTACTTCTTTTTTTGGTTTAATTTCTATTACCATAACTCGTGTTTTGCCAGATTTATCTTTGTACTTAACAAAGAAGTCGGGAAAGTATCTATGAACTCTATTATCAAGGGGAGAACGATATGGAATCCAAAATTCTTCAGATTGCCACTGGTTTACATTTTCATTTAGGTCACAATATCTCATGAACTTACGTTCCCAGAGTGAACGATAAATGATGTTTGTTGGATCACCTTTATACTTTCTAGGGTTCTCTGGTCGATATTTGCCCTTATAACTCATATACATACTATAGATACCTAAGAAATATTTATAGATGGCTGAACCATTTAGGCCCGACTATCCTGCTAATGAATTTCGAGTAGATCCAATCTACGCAAGGATGACCTTGGCTAGGAATACAAATGATGGAAGGTCTGGACTCCCTGGAGTTCAACAATTGTTCGGTGAACTATCAGTAACCAGCCAATTTAAAGTTACACTATTTTTGGGAGATACTTATCCAACTATAACTTCAGATTCTGACATTAACGCTTGGTTAGTTACTTGTGGTGTATTGGGATCTAATCTTTTCAATGGAAATAATTCTAACCTAAATTCTCTTCGTTATGAATTTATGTGTAACGAAACTTTCTTGCCTGGTGCTACGATGACTATGGCTGAGGAAGTCGGTAGTAGACAAGGAGTTGTGGAAAGATTTCCAATCAGAAGGGAATTTCCAGAAATTACAATGACTTTCTATGTTGATGCAGAATATGGAATCATTCGTTTATTTGAAGAATGGATGAACTTTATAAATCCACTATACAATACTAGAGGGAGATTAACTTCTGGAAATCCTAGAGGAGGAGTTGGTCAAGATCAAGACAATCAATTCTTTAGATTTAGATATCCAGATACTTATAAAAGAAATATAGCTATTACAAAATTTGAAAGGGACATGTATATTGATTCCAATACAAGAAATGTAGAAAGAACTCCTTCTATGATGACTTATAAGTTCATCAATGCATTTCCAACAAATTTAACTGCATTACCAGTAACTTATCAAGGAAGTACAGTTACAAAAACTACGGTAAGTTTTACATATGAACGTTATGTGATTCTTAATCACCAATCTACGGGATCAAATAATTTCGAGGAAAGAGAGACCAATGCTGGTGATCCATTTGTTGTTTTTGCAAATCCAAAAGTTGCTTACGATAACGAATAATTTTAGCGCTCTAAATAAATTTATCTGACTATATTAATTTTTTATGCCATTACCCAAAATTGCGACTCCAACTTATGAACTTGAGTTGCCATCTACAGGAAGATTTATAAAATATAGACCATTCCTAGTTAAAGAAGAAAAAGTTCTAATTTTAGCCTTAGAAAGTCAAGACGTAAAACAAATTACTCTCGCTATCAAATCAGTTTTAAAAGACTGCATCCTTACAAGAGGAGTTAAAGTAGAAGAGTTACCCTCTTTTGACATCGAATATATTTTCTTAAACGTTCGTGGAAAATCTGTCGGAGAAGCTATCGATCTAATTGTAACTTGTTCCGATGACGGTGAAACTCAAGTTCCTGTAAAAGTTTATGTTGATGAAATTAAAGTACAGAAAGACGAAGATCACTCTACTGAGATAAAACTTGATGATCAAATTGTTATCAAAATGAAGTATCCTTCATTAGAACAATTCATCAAAAACAATTTCGATTTTACTACCCAAGAGTCATTATCAACTATTGAAAGATCTTTTGAGATTATTTCTTCCTGTATTGATTCTATTTTCACAGAAGAAAAAGCGTGGGCAGCCGGAGATTGTACCAAGAAAGAACTTATAGAGTTCATTGAAAGTATGAATACAGAACAATTCAAGAAGATTGAAAAGTTCTTTGAGACTATGCCTAAACTTTCACATACATTCTCTGTTACAAATCCAAAGACTAAACAAAAAAATGAAGTAACTTTGGAGGGATTATCTAGTTTTTTCGGCTAATTATGGCTCATATTGATCTTGAGTCATATTTCCGAATAAATTTCGCTCTCATGCAGTTCCATAAATATTCATTAAGTGAGATAGAAGATATGATGCCTTGGGAGAGAGATATCTATCTTGCCCTATTGAAACAACATATAGAAGATGAGAATTTAAAAGCACAACAGGCAGCAAATCGTGGCAGTTAGTTCCCCACTTAATCCTAGTTCAATTGCATCAGAAAGGTCAACATCGGCTTCATCTGCTCAGAATTTTATTAGTGGTGGACAAACTTTAGGTGAAGGCGTTGTTTCTGCAGCTGCTAATAAGATTGTAGGTTTTCAAAGAGGAGGAGCTGCTGGAGTTGCTGCTCCTCCACCAAATCTTTCTAATATTATTCAAACCCTATCTTCGAACATTTTAAATAATGTTCAGGGTCAAGTACAGTCAATAAATCAAAATGTAACCAACATAGTCAACCAAACCACTGGAAGACTGGAAGAAGATTATAAACAAAGAATATCCAAAACTGATTCTGCAACACCCAATTCAATCTTACAAAACTTCTTAAATTCATATAGGGAAGCGATTGGTTACATTCAGTTTTTGGGTAATAAAAACAACATAAAAACTTTAGGTGCAAACTTAAAACTTTTAATCAAAAATTTTAGTGAGTCTTTTGAAGTTGCAAAGATAATAAGACAAACTATCAATAGAATAGTAAAACAACTTTCCAGTTTACCAAAGGCTACTGGTGGTCCTGGTGGAATAAACATGGACATCAATGTTCCCGGTGGAAGATTGAAAAAGGGCGCCCCTAGGGGATTGATGAGAATGATGAGAAGACGCCCTGGAATGATGTTAGGTGGAGCTGCTTTACTTGGAGCTGGAGGTGGTGCAGTAGTAAATGCAATGTCAAGTCCAGATACTTCTGCAATGCAAACCATTTCCAGTGGTGATCCGTTATCAGGGCCAGTATTAGATAGATTTAATGCAATATTGGATGCTTTCTCCAAAGCAATAGATGCATTTGCAGGGGGCAGTAAATCATCTTCATCTTCTTCATCTTCTAGTTCATCTGGATCTAGAACTTCACCAGATCTTAGTGGGGATCTTGACGATGTTTCCGGAGCGGGACAGACACCTGGAAGTTCAAATATTGAACCAGGAAGTGAAGAAGAAGCAAGAATTGCTGCTGCTTTAGTTACAGAAGGTGCTGGAGGCACAGCAGCTACAGACATTTTACAAGTCGCAGCAAACAGAATGGCGACAGGAAAATATAAAGATTATACTGATGTCTTTGCAGCAGAAAGACAATTTCAGGGAGTTTTTGATAATCCTCGCGGTGGAACTGAAGGATACAGAAAGATTAAAACCGTCGCTGATGCTGCAGCTTGGGCTGGAGTCTCTGAAGAGGTAATAAAATCAAGAATTGCCGATATGCGAAATCCAGAACTAAGAGCGGATTCTGCAAAATTTATTAAAGGAGCACAACAATTTAGAGCTGCTCCTAGATATTATTTAGAAAAGGGTTTAGTTCCTGGTGAAATGGGGTCTGATGGAAGATTTTATGATTCTTCTTGGAGAGGTGGTTCGGGGGATAATCAATTTTTTACAACACCTGGGGATATGGGTGCTGGAACCGAGGCTGCTCCGATAAATTACGATGGATCAAAATTAGTTGCAGCAGCAAAACCAACAGAACCAGAAAAACCAACGGTAACTCCTGCACAAACATCTCAAGAAGTTCAACAACAAATTGCAAAAACAGTTTCTCAATCTCCTGCAACTCAACAATCTAAGGTAACTGTTCTTCCTATGGATATGAGCAGTCCTCAAGTTCAATCCCAACCTAAAGATGGAGGTAGTCAAATTTCTCCACCAGTTATGAATAAAGGTGGTGTTTCTGTACCATTTTTAAACTCATCCAATGGTGATAACTACCTTTCGTTATATTCAAAAATAGTATATAACATCGTAGACGGATAATATAATGGCAAAAGATACACCAGTACAATCTCCACTTCTGCAAGCTTTTAATACTATTGTAAAAGTCGATAGAAGTAGAGCCGCTATAAACAACAGTAAACGAGAGTATACTGATTTTTTGAGGTTTATGACTACCGAGACGAGAAATCTCGGGTCAATAAGATTACCGAAAGAAAAAAAGATTAAAGAATTAAAAACACTGAATATCGCTACAACTTTTGGTAGACCAGGAAGTTTACTTAGTGGATTGTTCAGTGGAGCTCTTGATTTGGGCGGTTTCCTTGGTGATATGTTTAGTAATAAAAAACCAAACCCAAAGGCAGGAAAACCAATACCAAAAGGGAAAGGTATTAGACTTGGTGGTGTGAAAGCTTATGGTATTGCAAATGCGCTATTTGCTGGACTAGATTTTGCTACTGGTCTTGCAGAAGGTGAAAGTGTATCAAAAGCTGCTGCGGGTGCAGGTGGATCTCTTGCTGGATCTTTACTTGGAGGAGCAATTGGTCAAACACTGATTCCTGTTCCAGGCTTAGGTTTTATGGTTGGTAGTGCATTAGGTGGAATGGCTGGAGGATGGTTAGGTGATCGAGCTCATGAGGGTATAACTGGGGAAGGTTCCGTAGAACAAAAAACTAAACAAAGACTAAAAGAACAAGAAGCAAAACAAAAATCACAAGCAGAGGCTGTAACAAGTCTAAGTTTTCCACAAGTTCTGGACACATTTGAAGGTGTGGTGTTTAAATTCCAAAGACTTGCTTATGGATCAATTAATGGAGTTGTAAAAGCTGCAGAAGTAGCCACTGAAGACGGCGAAAAGACCCATGCAGAGATTGATCCAAGAAAACCAGGATCACCTTCTGGTGATGATCCCGTAAACAATAAGTATATGGCTGAGGGTGGAGAAAAACCCAGTAAATATGTTAATACGGTAGACTATAATGAATTTAGACAATATTATAACAGTGGAAAGGGGGGAAGACATGCTGGAGAAGATTTGCCTATAAGCCAAGGAACTCCGATTAGTGTAATTGTACCTGGTAAAGTTGTTACTGCTGGATATGGTGGTGCAGCTGGAGGAAATATACTAATAACTCATGAAGATGGTAAACAAACAAGATACCTACATATGAGTGACATATCAGTTTCTCCTGGACAAAAGGTTGAAGCTGGACAAGTAATTGGAAAAAGTGGTGGAGCCCCAGGCACAAGAGGTGCGGGAAGATCCACTGGACCACACTTACACTTTGAATATTATCCATCAGAGACTGCTGCAATGGCAGATCCCAATCCAGTTATGGATAATTACTTTAGATTTGGCGGAAACGTAAAGGTAACTTCTAAAGGTCCTGCAACACCTCCAGCTGGACAACCAACAGCTACCCCACCACCACCTAAAAAACTAACAGAAGATGAATTTCATTCTGTGAGAACAGAACGTGATATTACTGACACGGCTGATATTAGGGTAGGAAGTACAGATACTTATGAAGATTATCTAAAATATTTTGAAGAGAATAAAGCTCAAATTGCAGCCGCAGCTGTTTCAACTGTAGAACCAGGAACTTCTACGCCTGAAGTACCAACAACTACAACACCTTCTAGGAGACCAGATAGAAGATCCCAAGCCGCAGCGAGAAGAAGAGAATCACAATTACAACCACAAGTTGAAGCTGATCCACAGCCACAAGTTGAAGCTGTTCCACAACAACAAGTAATGACTAAGGAACTAGAACAATATCCATCATACAATACATCATCATCTGAAGTTGTGGTAATACCAATGATGATGAATAGTGGTCCACAAAGTTCTTCTCAAAAACCGATAGTTATTTCTAATGGAGGTCAATCAAAAACGATTACTCCTCCTAGAGTTTCGGAAAGATCACTGTTAAATAGTTTATTTAATACTATGCTTCTCACGAACTTATCGGGAACGTAATATGTCAGGAAATGCCGTAGAAAATTTAAAAATTAATTCCATTACCATACAGGCTACAGATAGTGGAAATCAAATTGACCTGTCAAGTTCCGTTATGTATTGTGATTACTATGAGGATCTTTTGTCCCCATGTGTGATGATGACAATCCAAATTGCTTCATCGTATTCAATTTTCAATTCATTACCTGTTCGTGGGGGAGAAAAAGTGGAACTGAATATGGACACTTTGAGTGGAAATTTCGGTCTCTCAGGTGATTATGCAATGTATGTCTACAAGGTAAGTGGAATAACAAATGATGGTGCAAAAGAATTTTGCACTTTACACTTATGTTCTAGAGAAGGTTTGACTAACGAAACTGCAAGAGTTCAGAAAAAGTATGATAAAAAACCACTTAATGAACATGTAGAATCTATTCTAAAAAATGTACTATTAACAAATAAGTTCAAAAAAGAAAATATAGAAAGAACTTCAAATTCTTATAGTTTTATTGGCACACTCAAAAAACCATTTCATGTCCTCACTTGGTTAGGCCCCAAAGGAATACCACCTAATCAATCTTCAGGAAATAGTGGAAAAATTGCAAAGGGTGTTGCAGGATTTGTTTTTTATGAGAATAAAGATGGTTTTAATTTTAGAAGTATTGAAACTTTAGTATCTGCAACAAAAAGTCAGATTGCTTCTACAGAAAAAGAATCTATTGCAAAATATACATACCAACCTGGTGCGGTGGAATCTAACAATCCTAATAATAACTTTTCAATAATAAATTACAACTTTGAGAAAAATATTGATTTGATGAAATCGTTGCGAGTTGGTATGTATTCAAACATAACTTATGTTTATGACCTATATCAAAATAAAGTTGATGGTGTAGTTTATTCATTAAATTCTGAACTAAAATCTTCTCTGGGTGAAGATAAACCATATCCAAAAGACTTTGGTAATAGACCATCAAGAATAATATCGCGGAGTGCCGATGTTGGAATTCTTGATGCTTCTGGAAATACAGATGATTCGGGTAGAGATAGTGCTGACATGGCTAAATCATTTGCTCGTTATAATTTGCTGTTCACACAAGCACTAAATATCTTAGTACCGATGAATATTAATTTGCAAGTAGGTAACATACTTTATGCAGATTTTCAAAAAATAGATGCATCACAGTCTGGTGAAGTAGATCCATCTCAGAGTGGATATTACTTAATCAAAGAAGTAAGGCACCACTTTGAAGGAGGTCAAATGTTATCTTCTTTAAAACTTGTAAGAGATTCTTACGGATTATATGGAGCAAACAAATGAAAGACATCGAAACACACATCCAAAAAGACAAAGAGATTCTTCAAGATCCTACAATTTCTCCACAACAACGTAGACATATTGAAGGAGAATTGCATGATCTAGAAGCATACGCAGAGAACCATAAAGAAGAGATTGCAGCTGGAGATCATCATGATCCAACTCCATTGGAACTTTATTGCGATGCCAATCCAGAATCCCCAGAGTGTTTAGTTTACGACGATTGATAACTAATGATTGATGAATCCCTTTTAAAATCTAATTTTCTAGGCAGAGATGGATTCATCTGGTGGATCGGTCAGGTCGCCGATCCCTCCGTTTGGCGTAATGAAAAAACTCGCATTGATAATGGAACTGATGCATGGAGTTATAGATGTAAAGTAAGAATCATTGGATATCATAGTTTTGATAGAAATGAGTTATCCGACGATTCATTGCCTTGGGCTCATGTATTAACGAGTGCATCTGATGGTGCTCCTGGCCAAGGTGGTTTTGGTAAACTTCCTCTATTAGTTGGTGGGGAATCTGTTGTAGGATTTTTCTTAGATGGAGAAGAAGCACAACAACCTGTAGTAATGGGTTGTTTTCATAGAAGCCCAGTAGTAGAAAATGTAGAAAATCCAAATCCATTTGAACCCTTTACTGGAAGTAAAGCTGAACCCCTGAGAACTGGAGTACAACTAACAAGAAACAAAGCGCAACAGACTGGAGAGACAAAAGAAGTAGAAGAAAAAACAGGAAGTGGATCCCAATTTCAAATCTCCTCAAACCCAGAATTTGGCACAGATTCTCTTGGTAGTTTAGAATTAGATCCTGGATTTACACCTCTAGGTCCCAATTCATTTAATGCTGCTGGTTCTATTTTTTCATCTACACCATTACCAAAAGACACATTATTTTATGATGATGTTGCAGAACTTGCTTTCCTAAGTGAATTCAAGAAGGCAGGAAAAGTAGAGGGAGACAATGGATGCGGCAGTAATATAATCGCTCAGATAACAACTGCTCTACAAACATTCATACAAACAGTAAATGGACTTCAACGTACTGCACTTGGTTTTATAGATCCAGTCAGAAATAAGATAGTTGATGTACAACAAACTATCAGAACTGTTGCTAGACTAGTGGCTTCCATTATGAAATTTGTTATTAATGGAATGCGAGATAACATATTTAAATTGATAGGAAAATTATTTAAACTTCTTGGTATTACCATTCCATCTCCATTACAACTACCAATTTCTGAAGCAACTAAACAGATTATGAATATCATTTTCTGTCTGTTTGAAAAATTATTCGGACCTCTTGTTGACTTTGTTGATGGTATGTTACAGGGAGTTATAGGCAGAAGTCCTAACATCCCAGCATGTGCAGCAGAAGAAATGACAAGTTCGTTGGTAAACAAACTTGCTGACATGGTTGATGATGCTCTAGCAACTGTAATGTCGGGACTAGATTGGTTAGCCGAGGGAATTAGTAGTATCACTGGAGCTTTAAGTGGTGCATTAAATATTGTTTCTCAAATTCTAAGTTTCTTAAGTTGTGATTCATTATCTTGCAGAACTACAACTTCTTGGGATCCATTCAGTGGCTTAGTAGCTCAGTCATTAGATAATTGGAATAATATTTTAGGCAATATGGATATATTATCTGGACTTGGAAATCCAGATTTTGCCATTGGTTATTTGTCAATGTATGGATCCTCAAATACTCCATTTAAAGATTGCAGAAAGGCAATTATAAATCCACAAACTCAAAATGATTTAGCACCAATGCCTTTAGGTGTTAGATTTTATTCCTGCATACCACCAGAAGTTATAATATATGGTGATGGTATTGATGGAAGAGCAAAAGCAGTTGTGTCCGAAGTTGATGGTTCCATATTAACATTTTTAATCTGCGATCCTGGTAGAGGATATACTTTCCCACCAGAGGTCAGAATTGTTGATAATTCAAACTATGGTAAAGGTGCTCAAGCCAAAGCTACTATTGTTGACGGAAGAATAGATTCAATTTATATTTTGAATTCTGGAAGTGGTTATTGTCAAACTAATCTAACAGAAGAAACTGTTGGATCAACAAATGGAATTGGAACTGATACTGAAACAGGAAATACAACTGCAACAAATCCATGTTTGGATATTGGTGATAATACATTATCCACGAGTGTAGTTGGAATAGTGACTAATTTTGTAGTAGAAAGACCTGGAGTAGGATATACCTCTGGAGACACCATTCAAGTTGGTGATGATTGTTTCTATCAACCAGTTTTAACTGAAAATGGATCTATTATTAGTTTTGAATCAAATGGTGGGTGTGATCAAGAATTCAAAACTCCACCAATAGTCAGCATAAATACAAAGACAGGTGAAGGAGCTGTACTTTATCCAGTTCTACAATTTGTTCCACAATTCGTTGTAGATAATCCCGATTTAAGACCTCCACTGACTGGAATAGGTTCAACTGTTATTGTAAATGTTGTAGATTGTGTGTAAAAAATGGCAGATCAACCAAAAGAGTTTTATGACAAAAAACCTGGTTTTGTAGTAAAATCTGGTACGGTAGATGCTGCGGGAAAGGTAACCGATTATGCTGTCTTTACTGACAACGGTCAGGGAATGCAGTGGACTACTGATGGCGAACATAAGATGCAGTGCAGAAAAACATCTTATGAACTTTGCGGAATAGATGGTAAAGATGGGGAACCAGGAAAAGTAATAAGAGCAAAGAAAGGTGACATCGTTATCGAAGCACTTGATGGAGATATTATCATTAGAGGAAAGAACATAAGACTGGTCGGCCTAGATGGAGCTGGAGAAGTTACAGTAACCTGTGGAAAACAGTTTAATGTTAATGCTCCAATACAAAGTTTTAAAGGTGGAGTGTCAAATACAGTAATGTCAAATAGTTGTTCCATAGCTGCTCAGTCAGTTGAATCAACTGGAAATATACAAAATGCTGCTAATTCTGGAGTAGAACAAGCACAATCTTCGATTCTGAGTCAGATATTGGGTGTTGTTACTAAATTTACACAATTCTTTAGTTAATTATAGGAGTGAGATATGCCTGCACAACCAATAGCATATGTTGGAGATAAGTTTGTTCTTGGTCCACTAGATTATTCATTTTTACCAGCGGTTCCAGCTATTCCTGGTACAGGTGTTTTGAATGGACCGGTATGGATTGGTCTCGGTGGTGCGCCAGGTATTCCTCAAGCTAACTGCATGATAGGTCCTGGAGTTACTCAGCCAATATCATTACAAATTTTGGGGATTTGTAATCACTATGGAGTCTATAATAGATTTGCAATTTCTAATGTTACAGGTCTAACTACAAAAGTTGGTGCAACTCTTAGAGCTGCATTGAGTGGAACTACGGGAGTAAATATCAAATCTGCTTTGAATGCTGGATCAGCATTGAATGTATTCACAACTGTAAATGTGGATACAGTGTGTAGAGCGGCCACATTTGTTGGTGATATTACGGCTACTACTGGGATTAACGCACAAGCAGCAGCTGCTATTGCCAAGGCAGCTGCATCACCACCAAAAGGATTTGATATGCATCACCCAACCAAGAAAGGTTGGAGACTGACCCATATTTGTATTGAAGGTCCAGAAGCTGCAGTATATTATCGTGGAAAACTACAAGGATCTAATTACATTGAATTACCAGAATATTGGAGAGGATTAGTCGATTCGGAGACAATAACAGTACAATTAACTCCTATTGGAAATTATCAAGAGTTATACTATGAAATTTCTGATTGGGGAACAAAGATAAAGGTTCTAAATAACGCAGGTAGTGCAGTAAACTGTAGTTTTGTAGTATTTGGTGAAAGAAAAGACGTTGACAAAATAGTCGTAGAATATGAAGGAAAAATAGAAGATTATCCAGGAAGAGATCAAAGATCAATTGTAGGATATCATTATGATTATAGAAAAGGAGTGAATGGATAATGCCAACAGGAATAGGAACAACTGCTAGAGTATCTAAAGAAACAAGTGAACAACAGACTTATATTCAAAGTGCTTTAGGACTAAGCACATCAAATTCCCCAAAGAAATCTAATAGAATTAAGGATTCTTTGAGGGCAGATATTGAGTCAAAGTCAACACAAGCAGAGCAAGTTAATGATATTCTATTACTTCTGGACATTGATCTTGATCAATACGATGAATTGATAGTTAATATTGATGAAAAAATACCATCACCCATAACAGAAATAAACACAAAAATTACTGCGGTACAGGATGCTTATAGGAATAGGGTTTCTATAGGGTGCAAAAGTGACCTTGAGTGGGTATTCCAATCGAGTAAAACTGTTACCGGTTTTGGTAGTGATGGAAGTCCATTCACTCAAACATATTCCACATATAAGGTGGAGAAAGATTCTTCAGAATATAGAACAATAAACTATTATGGTGCAAAATATTTCAAAAGACCGAAAGATCGTGACTATGGATCTAGTGCAGTAAAAGAAATTCCCAGTGCCTCTGTAGGTATTGGTAGCACATATATGATAATCAATGATTCCACTGAAGATTCTAATGGATTTACTGTCTTATCTGGTATTCAAACTAACGATACAATAACTGACTCTATTGAACAACCAACAATTTTTGTTATTGGAGAATTGCCAGAAGTAGTTGGATTTGGGTCAACATCTTTATTGGGAGTAAGTACTACTTTTGGTGGAAGTATATCATTTGGATCAACAATACTTGCCTATACAGGAATAAACACAACAGCAGGTATAACAACTGGAGATACTATATGGAGGACAGGGATTACATCGAGTGATAGTGTTGTAGTTGGATTCGGTACAACGTCGATAGAAGTTGTTGGAGTCAATACTTTGGGCGTAACTACAACTTTTGAACTTGATACCACTTCTATAATTTTAAGTCAACCAGCTATTGCATCAACATCACAATCAATCTTCAACGTTGGAATTTTCACTTCATATCCAACAATATTCATTAGTACAACTTCTGAAGTAGGGACAGAAGATGATAATTTCTTTGTTATTAGGCAGACTGGAAGTGATGAAAATTTTGATCCTGCTACAAGTGGAGAAAATCCAGTAGAGGTGGGACTAATAAAAAATAGTTCTAAGACTGGATATGGTCACAAATTAAATTTAATTAACAATGGAAATCCAGACGTAACTAGAACTTATATCGAACAAGTTGACCCAGAACCATCTGTAGGCGCTGGATTTGCGTCTTACTATGAAGGGACGGAACAATGGCCTGGAATAAGAATTCCTATTTTGGGTGGACCTGGTGGAACTACTGTTATTGGATATAATTTCTCTTATGCTTCAGAAGGACAAACTCTAACGGTGTTAGCCGGAGTTGGTACAATTGCATCTTCAGGTATTGGATATTCTGGTGTAAGTGCTGCAAATCCAAGTGTTGCTACTTGTAATGCAGCCGATGCAGCAATCTCTACAGCAGAATCAGAATTGAATAGTATAAAAACTCAAAATTTACCGATAGTAAATGATTATATCTCAAAAACTTCTACACTGCGAAGAATAAGAGACACAAAACAAAGTCAAGCTTGGAATTATAGAAGAGGGAGAGGATCATTAAACAATGAAGTAAAACAGTTAAGATTGGATCTCAAGACTCTCCAAGGCATAGATTTTGATGATTTTGAATGAAGCCCTTGACACGGGAACTCGGTTAGTCTACTATGGATCCGTAAACAAAAAGTTTTCAAATGATCACTGACCGCGAAACCATCAAGTCTCTCTGGGAACTCCATGAAGACACCGCAGAGTATTTTTGTGATGAGAATTTTCCCATGAGCGGTGAACTCTACTGGACTATGGTAGAGTGTTTTGCAACTGCAAAACTTGCAGAAATTCGCGGGGAGATTGATTCTGATGATGTTTGATGAACCTCTACTAAATTCCCTTCAGGGTACAATGGCTACTATTGACCCATACTCAGTTAAACGCCAAGCCATTGGAGAATATCGTATGGATTTGATTGAAGAACGATTGTCCAAGATTGAACAACGATTCAACGATCTTATCTGGCAACTTAAAATCGAATTTTACGAGGGAAAATGACCTACGAAGCAGAAGTTCAATTCAAGTTTGATGCTACGTTCACTCCTAAATTTGGGACATCATCCTGGACTGATGATGATTACATTCCTGAAGAGCATTACCTGATCACTGCACCAGCAGCAGATCTCAATGCCAAACAGTATTTCAAGTTATTTGAGAAGTTCATGCTATGTGTAGGCATGGATCCCAAATCTATTCGCAGTGGTGCTATGTCGTTGGTATTCAATGAGTATGTGAATGAAGAAGAGCAGCGTAAGGTCTGTAAAGAGTATGAACTGACCATGGATGAGGACCTGGAGAAGAAATACCAGGACTTCAAAGAGCGTGATGCTCAATGGGAAAAATTGAATGCCCATTATGAGAATAACTTTGGTAGTGAACCCAAAGATTGGGGTCGTTTCCAACGATTTGCCAAATATACTGACGATCAACTAAATGAAATGCTTGATTTGTATGAGCAATCTAAACTTGATGGAGTAGCATGACTGAAGACATCCAACAACCAAATGGAGACTTTCTAAAGAACTATCCTGATGTCACTCGTGTTGAAGTGATTACTGGTGAAGGAAGAGAGTTTGTGAGATACGAATGCTCTAACGTTCAAGTATCACTTCAGGATGACGGACAAACACTCAAAGTATTTCTCTTTACGACTTATGACTAACATTGACTTTCAGATCGCTGACACTCTGGAGAAGATCCAACATATCAATCCAGATCTGTATGGTATGTGGTATAGTAAGTTGTATCCTCCTCATGGTGACAATAACTACTGGACTACAGAAACTCTTGCCCAGTTGAATGACATAGTGAAATGACTGACGAACAAATTACAATGCTCCGTCGTCTCATTAAAGATGAGATTGAATGTGCCCAGATTGATGGTATGGAGCATGGTCAATGGGGATGGGCAGAGAAACAATTAGATGAAGGTTGGAAACAGTTTCAAGAGAGTTTCAATGACTGAAGACGACAAGTATGCTCTCAAAGAGTTGCTCCGTGGTGTTGGTGTATTTCTTGGTGCCTCTGCTTTCTTCATCATTATTCTGTTGGTACTAGCAAAAGTTGCTTCAGGTGATAAACCAATCAACTCTGCATCATTTGAGGTGGTTGACAAATACAAAGAGTGTGATATAGTAAGATACGCACCACATCAAGTTGCCGAATACAAGTATTTCCTTTATTGTGAGAATAACAAATGAGTATCCCACATTTCAAAAGCAACCACGACTGGGAAGCATTTACCCAGATCTTTGATAGTCAGTGGCATTGTAAGAGAGCACTGCTGAATCGTGTCAAAAATGATCTATTCCCTGAATATAAGACTTGGGATCAAATTCAACCTAAGACCTTGGAAGTCATCAATGACATCGTACAGAATCTCCTGTATGATGTAGATCGTAAGTTCAAAGAGACGCACCAGGACTATAAGACTGAAGATGATGAACTCTTCATTCCTTATCGTTCATTCAAGGAGAATGTAACAGAAGCACTCAAAGAGGCAATGCCATGTGCTCTCGAAAAACATAACCAGGAAATTCTTGCTAAACTAGAATGCCCTCCTTGTGATACACTTGCTTGTGCTGATCACCTGACAGATGAGTGATGACTATTAAAGTAACCCAAGATGACGAGAACAAGTTCACAATCGAGTGGGACGCAAACGACCCGCAAGAAAGCATGTTCAACAACTGGAAGGAGGAAGACTTTATCAATGCAATTGAAAACTACCTCAAGACTTTCAAAAAACAATGAAGTATAAAGTTCAGTACCTCAAACCCAAAAAGAAGGGTCTTGCCAAACATGAAGTCGTCTTCTACAATATAGAAGACGCAATGAGGTGGGAATCCTACGTTAAATACGAACTAAACGCACAAGAACTTCAAATCGTACCATTCTAATATGCGACCAGAAACACGAGAAGCAATGGAAAAGTTATTCACTGCAAAGTGGAATCTTCCTAAAGCTGCACAACATTGCGGTCTATCTAACAAAGAAATGAAGATTACATTCAACGAGTATTGTAATTTCCATCCCGTAACTTATAAACCTGAATAGGTTTTTTTATGGGACTGTCGCCTATTGGTTAAGGCCCACTGCTTATAACGGTGTGAACGGAGTTCAATTCTCCGCAGTCCTACCAGCTCCTTTAGCAATCTGGTGAATGCAGCGAACTCATAATTCGCCTGAGGCGTGTTCGATCCACGCAAGGAGCACCTAAGGGACGGTGGCGGAAGTGGTAGACGCACCAGACTTAAAATCTGTTGGGAGTATTCCCGTGGGGGTTCAAGTCCCCCTCGTCCTACTAAATAAATGAAATTATTTTTGAAAATGACTATCAAATCTAAATTTATTTCTTATTTTGAAGGTTATTTTAACAATCAACGTCAGGCATTTAATATGCCTAGAGAATTTGCTATGATTGAAATCAATCATACAAAATTAGATAAAAACACATTCAGAATAACTCAAAAGTATATAAAGAGTAAAGATCCATATAGAATTGCTATTGTAGAAATTAGTCAAAAAAATGGTAAAATACTTCTAAAATCATATGACAATTCTGAAGATAGACAATATAAAAAAGGATGTGATATAATATTTGAGTATGATGAAAGACTAGATAGATTCCATGGACAAAACGTTTGTAAAAAATGTTATGTTGAAAAAAGTGGAATTAACTCATATTTAATGACTGAAGCTTTCTTAAGTAAAGATAGATATAAAGTAGTGGATAAGGGTTATGATCTAGAAACCCATAAACAAATATGGGGATCTTATAATGGATTTTTTGACTTTGATCGGAAATAATCCGATCTTCCTATGCCACTTTAGCTCAGCTGGATAGAGCAACGGTTTTGTAAACCGTAGGTCGTCGGTTCAAGTCCGACAAGTGGCTTAAATAAATAAAAATAAAACCATGATCATCAATCTCTGGCATAACAAAGACATGGATCAATGGAGGTGGACTTTAACAGATCCACAAACAATGGACCAACATGCTGGTGGTCAAAGTGATCTAAGAACCGCAATGAAGGATGTTGCGAACACGGTAGAATATGTTTTAGACCACCGGAAAAATGAATGAATCGGATTTATATTATAAAAAACTAAAAAATAAATCTACAGTATTGTATGATCTTTGCAACTCTGCAATAAAAAATCTAACAGAAGAAGATCGTAAAAAGTTAAAAAATCGTGCTGACTTTAAAGTAATAAAGGTCAATAAAGAAACTTTTTTGCAAGAACCAATATTGAAGAAACTTAATGATCATTTTGAGATAAGTTTCGCAGCAATTTTTGTACTAGAAAAAAATATTGGATGTAACTTTCATGTTGATGAGCCAAGAAATGTTGCTATAAACATGTTATTGTCTTCTGGTTTAAGTCATAGTATCTTCAAGAAAAAGAAAGAACTTGATAACTCTTATCAGTATGAATTTGAGGAGTTAATATTTGAAGAAAAAGTTTTTTATTTGTATAATGTTTCAGAAGAACATTGTGTTCTAAATTTTGATAAACCAAGATTTATGTTTTCAATTAAATTCAAAAATGGTAAATTAACTTACGAAGAACTTTTTAACTGGTGCAAAGAAAATAATATGTTTGAATCCACACATAATGAGTAATTATACTTAAATGAAGAGTGATTTTTATATAGATAGAGTTAGTAAAGAAGAAGTAAAAGATCTCCTTTACACTCATCACTATCTAAAAGATGAGTCCAAAGATTTCAAATCTGGGTATAATTATGGACTTTTCAGGCATACTGAGTGGGAATGCCCTCTTAGGATTGGCAGGTGTCTTGCTGTTTGTATTTTTACTGGGCTCCCAGTTCCAGAAATTGCCGTAGGTGCATTTGGTTTACAACGTGATGAACAAGAGGGTTTATTTGAACTCTCTCGTCTATGCGTAGATCCAGAAGTGCAGAAAGAAGAATATAATATTACCTCGTGGTTTGTGAGTAAATGTATTAAGAGGTTTAGAAGAGATGCCCCAGTTCGTGCTATTCTTAGTTATGCTGACGCTAGTCACCACACTGGAACCATATACAGAGCTTGTAATTTCAAGTACTATGGGTTAACTGACCCTAAAAAAGATTTCTATTACGCAGATGGAACCAAACATTCTAGAGGTAGTGTCAGCGGCATTGACGGTGAGTGGAGGGATCGCTCTCGTAAACATCGCTATCTTATGGTTTTTCAAAAGGAGTTAAAGGAAAGACTTGCCTGGGAAGAAGTAAAGTGGTAATATAATAACTGGTGATACTAAAAACCACAGACAAATCCCTTCCGTGTGAACTTCTAAACCTCCCCATTCGGGAGGTTTTTTAGTGTCTAAATATAAAAAGAATAGATTTGTCACGTAGGACAGCAAAATGCCCCTAAGTAGATTAGAGAATTTCCTAAAGAATGCAGAAGGTAATATTCTTTACGTAAATCCCTCAGATTTTGATGCGACTGATAGCATTGAAAATAGAGGTAATTCGTTAACGAGACCTTTCAAAACTATCCAAAGAGCAATACTTGAGTCAGCAAGATTCTCATACTTGGTTGGAAAGAATAATGATAAAATCGATAACACAACTATATTAGTTTATCCTGGTGTCCATTATATTGATAATAGACCTGGACACTCTATTACTAATCAGGGAAATACCGCAGAATTTAAACGCTTTGTTGATGGATCTTGGACAACTGTTGGCGCACAACTAACAGAATTTACAGAGAATTCTAATTTTGATATCTTTGATGAAGATAACGATTTAAGAAAATATAACTCAGTATACGGTGGTGTAATATTACCTAGAGGTACTTCTCTTGTTGGTTTGGATCTTAGAAAGACTAAGATTCGTCCAATGTATGTACCTGATCCACTCAATGATGATATAGATCCTACTTCTGTCTTTAGAGTAACTGGTACATGTTACTTCACTGCATTTAGTATATTTGACGCAGACCTACTTAAAGCTGCATATAAAGATTCAACAGAAAGAAAAGTAGTTCCAAACTTTTCACACCATAAACTAACAGTATTTGAATATGCTGATGGTGTTAATAAGGTAAAATTAGATGCAGAACAAACAGATCTAACTGATCTGGATATGTACTACTACAAAGTAACCCATGCTTATGGGGATACTTCTGGAAGAGGATTGCCTAGTTTCCCAATCAATAATGATTCAGACTTTGAGCCATCTATTGATGAATACAGAATCGTTGGAGATTTGCGTCCAGATCCCATTGGAATTACCAGTATTAAGGCTGGTGACGGTGTAATTCCGACTCAAACAGTAACTGTAACCACTTTAACTCCACACGGATTGTTTAAGGATACTCCTGTGTTTGTTAGTGGTATTACAACAAGCATTAATGAATATAACGGATCTTTCTTAGTTCAAGATATTCTTAGTGATAATGAATTTACTTATATTTCACCAAATACACCTGTTGAAGCTTTACCAACTCCTGTTCAAATATTAAATGCATCCGCAAACGTAGAGTCTGATAGTGTTTCTTCAGCATCACCATATGTATTCTCATGTTCATTGAGATCTGTATATGGTATGAACGGCATGTTTGCCGATGGTTCTAAGGCAACTGGATTTAAGTCAATGTTGACTGCCCAGTTCACTGGTATTTCTCTACAAAAAGACGATAATGCCTTTATTTTATATGACAAAACAACTGGAATCTATGATGATAATTTAACTGTTAATGATTCTGAAAAACCACTTCATACCAATTCCAAGTCAGTATATAAACCAGACTGGGAAAACGTACACATTAAAGCAACAAATAACTCCATTATTCAGTGTGTTTCTGTTTTTGCGATCGGTTATGCTAGACATTTCGTTGCAGAAACTGGTGGTGACATGTCAATCACCAACTCTAACTCTAACTTCGGTGCAGTATCACTAGAATCTGTTGGATTTAGACCAGAATCTTTTGACAGAGATGATGTCGGTTATATTACTCATGTTATTCCACCAAGAGAATTAGTAAACAGAGAAAGTAACGTAAGTTGGCTATCTTTAGATGTAAACAAGATCATTTCTGTTGCTACCACCGAAAGACTTTATATCTCAGGATATACAAGTCTAGACGTTCCACCACCATCACAGGTTGATTCTTATAGAGTTGGTGCTAGGGATCAAGAACACTTAAATCTTTCAGTTATTATTGGTGCTCAACAAAACAGCTACAAAGCACCAATTCTTATGCAGACTCCAAGTGGCATAGGAACTTCAGCGAAAAAAGTATCACAAGTTGGAAGAACTGTAGGTATTAACAGTATTACTTCAAATATCTTCACTCTAACAGCTGATCATAATTTCTTCAATGGAGAAAAAGTAAGAATTGAAAGTGATAATGGAAATTTCCCAGAAAATTTATCAAACGAAAAAATATATTATGCATATACAACAGGTTTGGCTGCAAATGAAATTAAACTATCTTCCACATTAAATGATGCAAATTCTGGAAATACAATCAGTGGTATTTCCAATGAGGGTGGAATAATAAAAGTTATCAGTTATGTTTCCGACAAACTTCCTGGAGAAGTTGGTCATCCTATTCAATATGATACTTCTGTAAATAACTGGTATATTCAGAGTAGTGATGATGAATCAAAGAACACCATTTATTCTGGTATTGTATCTATTGGGGCTGCTTTATTAGGAAATCAAACTGGATCAACCTTTATTACTAGAAGAATTGATAATAGAGGATTAGATGATAGAATCTACAAATTCCGTTATGTTATTCCAAAAGAATTTGTAAATGCTCGTCCACCAACAGATGGATTTGTTATCCAAGAAACCAAATCTGTAGGAATTTCTAGTGCATCAATATTATCATTCCCATTAACTGATACAACGGAACTAAGAAATCCAAAAGTAATTACAAGAGCAGTTTATGCAGCTGGTTCAGTATTTTATGACACAGAACTCCCACACCATTTAGTAGTAGGTGACACTGTAAAAATATCAAATATTCAGAGTGTCAATCAATCAAACTTTGAATATAATGGATCTTTCGTTATTTCTGAAGTAGTAACACCAAGACAATTTGGCGTTTATAATTTTGCTGGAGATCCTGGTTTATTCTTAAGCCAAGTAAACCAAAGAACAACTCAACAACAGATTGAAGCTCTACCAACGGTACAAAAAGAAAAATCGAAAGATAGTTTATACATCTATAGATCACAAGAGGTAAAACCACTAATTCCTGGAGCTGGCGGTCAGGATGGAATTTACACTATCACTGTTCTCTCAGGTAGTGTAAAACCAGACTCATCAATCGGATTTGGATTAAGTGATAGAAACTTTAATCAAGATGTAAGAAATCTTTATCCACAAATTGATAGGGATAATTACGACTCAGATCCACTACCAACCATAAGTTATGCTGAACTATCTCCTAGTGGTCTAGTCAACACTAACGACAAACGTCATTCACTCACTAAAGAAGCTCTAGACGTTTATTTTGAAAATAATAGAGTAGGTCTTGCAGTCACTGGAGCATTTGTAAGTGGAACTGGAAATACCACACTTACACTATACACTGATACATTCCACAATCTAAACTCCATCAAGTCCGTATCAATAACAGTAGATGGTGCTGGATATAATAATTCTGCTGGAGTTACAAGTACAATCTATTCTGCTGAGTTAATTAATAATTCTATTGATGGTAAAAATGCTTCGGGAAGAGTAGTTGTTTCTGCTGCTAATACTGTTCAGTCCATTCAAATAATTGACCCTGGTTCTGCATATGGTATAGGCAATACTATGGAAGTTTCTGCTCTTCCAGCAGGAAATCCCACATCATTTGCAGTAGTTACTGTTAATGAAATTAACAATAATGTAGGAGATACTATTGATCTGAGTGGATTTGCAGATCCAGTAATGAATGGAACATTTAAGATCACAAATATTCCTTCTGCAAATCAAATTGCTCTAGAGATTGAAGGTGGACTACCATCAACTGAATTTTTAGAAAGAAATGATGAAAGAACACCTATTGCATATATTGGATCCAAAGGAGTTCAAGTAGTAAACATTGATGTTACTGAGGAACTCGGTATATCAACAGTAACTACCGCAAGTGCTCACGGTATGTTACCTGGAAACAGTTTTGTACTAACTGGAACTGGAAGTACATACTTCTCTGGTAAGTTCTTGGTTGATGAAAATGTTGGACTAACTACATTTGCATTCTTCTCTGGAATTAGTACATTTACTGAGACATATAGCTCATCTGGTGTTCAGGTACAGAAGTCATCTATTGCTGCTAATGGAAGAGCTTTAGGATCTGGAGAAGAAAACTTAGGTGGAAGAGGAACATATTTGTATGCTGGTTTTACTACATCATTGTCATCTGCAATATCTTCAACCGATACGACTATTACATTAACAAGTGCTGATGGATTTAGAAAAGGTGATTATGTTGAAATTAATTCCGAAATACTTCGTCTTTCTACAGAGTCAACTTTAGATTCGTTTGATGTATTAAGGGGTCAATTCTCTACTGTTGCCTCAGCTAACGCATCTGGAACATTAGTAAGAAAGATTAGAGTTCTTCCTGTAGAGATTCGTCGTCCATCTATTCTTCGTGCATCTGGACATACATTTGAATATCTAGGATTTGGTCCTGGTAACTATTCAACTGGATTGCCAGTAAAACAAGATAGAATCCTAAGTGATAAAGAAATCTTAGTTGCACAGGCTAGAGAACAGGATGGAGGAACTGTCGTCTACACTGGTATGAATGACAAGGGTGAATTTTACTCTGGTGCAACTAGAATCAATGCACAAACAGGTGAAGAAGAGACTATTGAAGCACCTATTGTTTCCTTCTTTGGTGATGATCTATTAGCTGGTGCAGATAAAAGGAACAGTGGAACATTTGACGACTTGGTTGTTAAAGAAAGAATCACTGTTGAGGGTGGAGAAAATAACAATCAAACATCCCAATTCTATGGTCCAACTAACTTCTCCCAGAAAGTAACTGTTTCCGCTGATGATGGTTTAGAAACTAGAGATCTTTACATTAAAGGTGTTGCTTCTCAACCAAAACTATTGACAGTTGGTATTGCCACTCCAACAGATGCTAAGAAAACTGGTGATATTTCGTTCCTGGCTAACCCCGATCCCGGACGTTTCATAGGACATGTTTATGCTGATGGTGATTGGCGTCGTTGGGGAATGATTTCCAACGATAAAAATAGAAACTATCTAAAACTTGATCAAATTGCTGTAGGACAAAGCCAGGGAATTTACAATTTTAGTGATGCTGTAGAAGTAAATGGTACAGTCAAAGTTAAGAACCTTTATGTTGGTGGTGCTGTTACATTCGCTGGTTCTCAGGCAATCGGTAGTGCAGCATTCGATACGTTAGATGTTAATAAGACTCTAACATATAAAGGTATTGGAACAAACTATACCGTAATTAGTGAAAATGCTAATGCGATTGCACAATTCCAGAACGTAGAAGTTACTGGATATGCAGTTACCATTACCAACCCAACAATAACGATTGAAAATTCGTTCAATTCCACATACACAGGCGTATCTACAATCGCTGGAATCTTAGATGTTGGTAACTTAAGAACACCTCCCGCTGGTATTATCACTTCTGCAAACTTAGAAGTGACTGACGATGCAAACTTTAATAACATTTCGGTATCAGGACAAGCTTACATAACCTCAGGGATTATGACTGCAATTCTCACCGAATATATCGGTGGAACTGGAGGTGTTGGGGTCGGTGAAACTGTTGCAACTGCTTGTTTTAATGTTGGAGTCGTAACATCAATCACTGGTACTGCGTGTACTATTACTACAATAAATGGTACTAATGCCTTCATTGGTGGAATTAGAGCTACATCAGCACTTTCAACTCCTTTAGCTGCAGTTAATACTGGTATTATTACCAACTTCAAGAGCACAACTGGAGACATTGTAAATCTATTCTCTAATGTTGGTATTGTAACTACTCTTGATGCAAGTAATTGGGTTGGTGCTGAAACTCTCTATGCAAATACAGGATTTACAACAACTATTCTAAATTCTGGTTGGGTAGGAAGTAATCAAATTTATGCTAACAGTGGCATTATTACCACATTAAATGGTGGTGGAACTCCCGGAACTCAAGGAACTATAAGATACCTTGATGGTCAATTTGGTGGAAGTTTGTCACTGACAGGTTCATCAACTGGTGATGGTGTTTATTCCAACATTGGTATTATTACGCAACTTGGTAATGCTTCAACACTTCAATTTATTCATTGTGGTGATGGCGGAGGAGGAAATCCTGCGGGTGTTGTAACTGCTGCTAGATTTGTTTCTGCAATTCCTACAGGTACTGCACCAATTAGTGTTGCATCTTCTACTACTGTAAACAATCTAAACAGTCAATTTGTTGGTACATTTAGTCATCTAAGACTTGTAAAACTATCTAATGATGAATGGAATACTTCTGATGATGGTCAGAACAGAATTCAATTCGCAGCCTCTGCAAGAACTTTATTTGATGCACCACAGACAACAGGTGGTTATGAATTTAGAATCAACAATAATGCTCTGGTAGTTATTGATAACACTGGTGCTATTACTGTTACATCTGACGAAAGACTGAAAGAAAATATCACTACCATTGAAGGAGGTTTAGATAAAGTCTCAAATCTTCGTGGTGTTGAATATGATCTCAAGGCAACTGGAACTCATCACTTAGGCGTAATTGCACAAGAAGTTGAACAAGTTTTACCCGAACTTGTAAGTACAAATGATGACGGAATTAAGTCAGTTGCTTATCAAAACTTGACCGCTGTTCTTATTGAAGCAGTTAAAGAATTGAAAGGCGAAATATCCGAACTTCGTGCAGAATTAGATCAACTAAAGGGTAATAAATAATAGAGTATGAGTTAAATTGAAACTTACTTATGTCTGAAGAAAATACACAAGAAACTGTGCAAACAACCCAAAGTGTTGATGAAATGATTGCTAGTGTCACTAAACAATTAGAAGATCTTAGAGATGAACTTCTTGAAAGTGAAAAGAATTTCAATTTTAAGAAAGAACAATTTGTAAGACTTCAAGGAGCATTAGAAGCTTTTCAAGCAGTTAAAGCCAATTCTTGAAACTCCACAGAGTTATTATAAAGATCTTTAGGGGGCTTTGTCAATGTTGACAATTCCCCCTTTTTTATTCTAAAATAATTACAATGACTGATCCTAAGTTTGAGTACAAGTTTGAACATCAATGGGGTGGTGAAGAAACTTGGTACACTAAGTCCAAAATGTGGGCTCGCAACCAAAAATATCCATTTAATCAAATATATCTTAGTCTAATTGAATGGCTTTGGAAAAAATGGATTGACGGTAAAGTTATGTTAGAAATGTCAGATGTTGATAAACAATCTGAGGAAATAGTTTCTACTTGGGAAAGTGAAGATGGAGATCAGTGGAATAAACGTGAAATAAAGTCAGAACCTTCTGAAGTGGAAGGACTAGATAATATAAGCATTTCTTTTGAAAATGAACGATAAAGTACCGGATTTTATAGATCCCAAACAGTATCCAAACTTTTGGGAACAGATGAATAATTTTAAAGAATTTGCAAAATCTGTAGGACAGAATGCTGCCGAAGGAAATGGTATTCTTGTTTCTGAAGATAAAGTTAGAACTAGAGAAGAAATATGTCAGTCTTGTTCTCAATTTAATAGAGAAAGTAAAAAGTGTTATGTTTGTGGATGTTTTATGCAAGTAAAATGGAAGTTTAAAGCTTCTTCTTGTCCAATATCAATGTGGTAACACTTGACATAGAACTAAATATGTGATAATTTAGAATCAAATACCATAAATTGATGAAAAACGCAATTATCGCTGGTCTTTTGTTTGGTATGGCTCATGGAATGACTGTACCTGTTCAAGCTCAACAGGTAAATGAGTTTGAAACATGTACTAGACATCGTGAAGTTTATACTCCAGGCCACTATGATGGTAATGGAAACTATATCAGAGGTAGATTAACTACTAATTCATATAAAGTTCCTTGTAGTGGTGATGTTGTTAATTACGTTCCAAATACAAGACCAGAACCTACTAGACGTAGACCCCAATGTGATCCAGCTCATACAACTTTAGGAGCACTTTTAGGTGGTGGAGTTGGTGCAGCACTTTCTAGGGGTGATGGACGTTATTGGGCTATTCCCGTAGGTGCTGCTGTTGGTGGTGGAATGTTTGGATGTACATAGGAATATATGGTGATAGTTTTGCTGTCAACTATTCTGGTTGGCCCAGATATTTGGAAAAGTATTTCGATAATGCAAAAATAAAGATATTTGCTGTTGGTGGGACCAGTACAAATTATTCGTATATGAAATTTTTAGAAACACATCATAAACATGATGTTGTTATCTTCATATGGTCATCAGATAAAAGAAATACTTTAATAACAAAAGATTTTGACAAAAATAGATATAAAGTTCATGCAACTGCTAACACAAGTCATGAATTCAATTTTCGTGATAAACATGAACTACTCTCTCAATTAAAAATAGAACAAGAAGATATTCCGGAGTTTGATATAAAGAATGTAGATGTAACTTGGACATCTCACGAACTTTATAGTATTAAAAAACATCCAACAAAAAATATTTTACATGAAATTGCGATGAGGGATAGTGTAATTCTAAAACGCCCAGATTCTATAAACATAGAGGCATTTTCTTGTAGAGAATTTGAATCTTACGGTATGTCTAACATACCATTTACTGATTTGTGTCAACTACTGGTTAAATTGAATGTTAATATAAAATTTGAGGAAACTAATTATAGAGATGATTGTCAATTAAGACCCAATCATTTAACACCAAAACAGAACGAACAATTTGCAAATTATCTTTATCAACATATGACAAAAAAAGATTTTGATATTCATAGAACATTTTCAGATCCTAGAAAATATTATATGATGTCAGAGACTCTTGAAGAATCTGGATTTCATTTAGAGAATTTCGAAAAATTATGAGAAAGAATAGACCACAAGTAACCGAGTTTTATACAGTTGGATACATGCTCGATAATGAAGAAAAATGGGCATGCTATTTTAACTTTAATTGTGCTCAAGAAGCTATGATGAAGATGATACGGAATGGCGTCAACGTAACAGGAATGGAGACACGTTCCCTCGTGTGACACTCTCCGAACAGGCCACAGGACGTGCCAGAGGTCGCCAGGCGATGGTATCTTAGCCATGTAATCAACCAAGACACATGGCGACTCGTTCTCGCATCGGTATTCAACTCAAGAATGGCTCTGTTCTTTCGGTGTACTGTCACTGGGACGGCTATCCTGAGTGGAATGGTAAGAAACTCAAGGAACACTTTAACACTCGTCAGAAAGCTGCAGAGTTGATTGATGGTGGTGACATCAGTTCTCTGTGGACTGATAAAGATTGGTATGGAAAAGAACAGGAGTGGGGTACTCTTTACTACGAAGGTCGTGGTGATGTTAATGTTGAGCCCAATCTTGATAACTCCTTCCAAGCTTTCATCAGTGGTGTGAATGATTCTTGGGCGGATTATGCATACCTCTTTGCCGATGGCGAGTGGAGATGTTATACTCCTAAGGGCAATGAAGAACAAATCCCTGTTTGATATGGAAAACCTCATTCAAGTTAAGTATTATTTTAGGGAACATCCCAACACTACCCTTTCGGTGTTCCTTAAGACTGAGGAACAGGTTCAGGCTTTCAAAGCTAAACATCCAAATTATGTCTATGTGGAGAGTAAATAACTCTACGATGTAAGGATTTTATGTTCATTAAGAATGATAAACCAACAAAAATAATTGGGTTTCAGGATTCATCTATAGCCCAACAATACTTTGAAGTCTTCAACAAAGAGGGGTTGGAAAATGTTTCTATAATCACTCCCGAAGACTTCTTTTCTTTATCCGATAAAAATAGTAATCAGTACATAGTTGCTTTTTACATTGATATGGATCTGAGAAAAAATGTTTGTGACCTACTAGATGAACTTGGACTAGATTGCCTAACTTACATAGATGATACTGTCTACATGTTTTCTTCCTCAAAAATAGGAAAAGGATGTTTTATAGGTCATCTATGTGAAATTTGTTGGAATGCTTCTGTCGGAGATCATTGTTATTTTGACAATCAATCTGGCATTGGTCATGATGTCATTCTAGGTAGAAATAGTATTATTAGTTCAAAATGTTATGTTGGAGGTAGAACTAAAATAGGAGAGAATTGTAAGTTCTACCTAAATGGTTCAGTTCTTAACAACATAACTATCTGTAACAATGTAACTTTGTGTGCTCTAAGTAGTATAACCAAAGATGTAACAATTCCTGGCACTTATGCTGGAAGAAAAGCGAGACTTATTGATGGTTCTACTACCGATCAGAACCACTAATCATTAAACTCTTGCCTTTGACTCACTAACCACGTTATCTTGGCCTTGTTCAAATGACACGACACATGAACAACGATTTTGACACTGAGTACAACGACTTTGATGAACTTTACGAGTCGATGATGGAAACTAATCCAGAAGATTGGCTTCCTTCTACTGGTATTCGAGAGGAGTTTGATGTTGAAACTCTTGCAATGTTGAAGTCATTCTGATAGAATAATCTACAGGAGTGAAGCCGCCTTAAAGATCTTCAACTCCAGATATGCTTTTAGCAGTTAAAGTCTGGACCCCAAAACACATTTTGCTTCTAGCAATTATTACTATGAAAAAGACTTACTTCCTTCAAGTTCCTCAAACTTGCGAAGATCCCGCATGGAATGATATTATTTTTAAGATTCCAGCTCCAGAACAAGCCGATGGTATGCGGTTTGTTGAACGAAAGATTTTGATGACTTCTACTCCTAATAAGAAGAACAAACGAGGAGAAACTCAGAATCTTGCACGTCAAGCTGGTACTGGTAAAAGAGACGAAACCCTTCTAGGTAGTTTTGAAAAGGGTATCGACATCCGTGAAATGCCTCCGAAACTTATCAACGAAGACGGTTATCTGTCTCTCTATGGCGGTTACGGTCGTGCAGCAATCTTCGATGAACTTGGTTACTCTGCGTGGGTATATGACATCTATGAGTATGACCAATCTACCCGCAATGGTCTCCAGACAAATGATCTTGAAGTTCTAGAAGATGCTGCAATCAGTGATAACGGATCTGCAAAATCTAAACCCGCAGAAAAGTCTGATTATGTTGGCATTCTGATTCGTCGAATTAAGGATCATGGGTGGAATCGTGACCAGATGCAGGAATGGTTCAACAGTATTGAACATTGTCTGACTAAACGACAGGTCGCAGAATACATCTCTTCTGCTATTCTCAAAGAACACGCAGAAGGTCGGATTGAATGGTTCAAAGAACATGAAATCAATCAGATTGTTGCAAACCATGATCCCAGTCTTATCATCCTGAATACGACTGACGCAGAAAAAGGTAACAACCAACGCTTCATTCGTACTGCACGATCTATGATGCGTTCTTATGTCAATAGTGGTGGAGTTACTCAAGGTTATTGTCTCTGGAACAGTCAAGCTTCCAGTCATGAAGGTATTGACGATGCACACATTGCTGCAGAAAACATCATGAATGAATTTGTTGATGAATGTATGGAATTTGCAGCTGCAATCAACTATTTCAAGACCAAACCCTGCAAACCACAAAAAGTAGTCTTCCAGAAGATTGGTACAGATAATCTTGTGGGTTCAGTTGTAGACTATCCTGCACTTTAATGAAGACAGTTGTAAGACACTCTTACAAAGATGGAGAAATCTCAGAGACTAGAACTCTGGGATTTCTTCCCTTTAGTTATGATCCCACGGTCATACAGTCGATTAGTTATGTTATATCTAATCACTTAACTCCGGATCTATTAACTAAAAAATATAGAGAGGAGAATGTAACAAACTCAATGTTTGGTCATTGTTATCATTCTACTCAAGCTTTATTTTATCTCATGGATACTGATAAATTAGTTCCAATGAGTGGAATTGACTACAGAAATGATACTCACTGGTGGCTTCAAGACAATAAAACTATCTACGATGTAACTGCTAATCAATATTATTCCGTTGGTCAAGTTCCCCCCTACGATGTAGGCAAAAAGACACAATGGTATGGTTGGAAACAAAGACCACACCAAAGATCTTTGAACTTAATGATGAAAGTTCTAGATTCTACATGGATAAAGTATACTTATACAATCAATAAAATTTCCTAATCCAAAACCCCTTGCCCCTTGTGGGGTGGGGGTGTATTCTAGCTGTATCGAAACGAGGTTAATGCAACTCCGTCCTAACCAAATCCGTGCATGTGATGCAATGTTGGCCTATGGAAAAGGTCAAATCATTGTACCTACTGGTGGTGGTAAAACTATCACCATGATCTATGATCTTATCGAGAACTGCAAATATATTGACAACGGAATGACTACCGTTGTTGTAGCACCCCGTATCCTTCTTGCTGAACAACTCTCCGCAGAGTTTCTGGAGTTTGTTGATACTAAGTATACTCATGTGATGCATGTCCACAGTGGTGAGACTCATCACTTCTCTACTACTAATCCTGAGAAGATTGCACTGTTCGCTAACACTGCCCGTGCGGCTGGTGAGAACTGCATCATCTTCACTACCTACAATTCTCTTGATCGTATTCGTCAAGCTGACATTGAGGTGAACAACATTTACTTTGACGAAGCCCACAACAGTGTTAAACGTAACTTCTTCGGTCCTACTGAGTATTTCAGTCATGAATCTGATCGTTGTTTTTTCTTTACCGCGACTCCTAAACATTCTCTCACGATCAACAAACCAGGGATGAATATGCCCGAGGTTTATGGTAATGTTATCTGCAACATTCCTGCACCTGAGTTGGTTGAACAGGGTTACATTCTTCCTCCTAAAGTTGTTGTCAAACAACTCGGAATGGTTCAGGATAAGTTCAAGATCTGGTCGCGTGATAGTGACTTTCTGATCGAGTCGATTGATGACCAAAATGTAGACAAGATTCTGGTCTGTGCTAGAACTACCAAACAGATCATGGGTCTGTTGAGTGACTCTGACTTCTGCAAAGATGTCGCGTCTCGTGGTTACTCTTGGATGACGATTACCTCCAAGACTGGTGCAATTATTGATGGTCAAAAGGTGAACCGTGAGGTATTCTTTGACACTCTAAATGCATGGGGTAAAGATCCTAACAAGAAGTTTGTGGTTCTTCACCACTCCATCCTGTCCGAAGGTATCAACGTCAACGGACTGGAAAGTGTCATCTTCCTCCGCAACATGGATTACATCGGTATCAGTCAATCTATCGGACGTGTTATCCGTCTGGGTGGCAAGTCTAAGACCTTTGGATTAGTCTGCATCCCTGTTTATGACTCTGTGGGTATCTCCACCTCTAAAAAGGTTCAGGCAGTTGTAGACACGGTGTTTAATCAAGGTCAACCTGCTATCTCCGAGATTCGCAGGTAAATATACATAGTAATGTTCATTTTCTTCTAACATGAAAACAAAACCCTTACAAAATTATGATTCAAGTGTTGGGCTTGAAGTGTATGATATTGATTGGAAATGTGAAGAAGAATTGCTGGAACTTGGAAGACTATGTTCCTCTCAGTGCATTGTATATCTAAATGAAGATATTTCTGTTAATGATCTATTTGACACAATGAGTTTGTGGGGTGAGCCTAGTAGGGCTTTCACTCATGAGTATATTTGCGATAAGAAACTTACAGGTAGACATTGGAGAGAAATCCTTACTAATCTCGGTTACATTAGTAATGCAGCTGGTGACTATTTGAGTAAGGCAGTCGCTTACGTTAGTTACAAACAAGAAGAAAAAGGTCGCCCCGCAGGTATGTTTCAAAACGGGGAATTGAATTGGCATTGCGATCAATGTGCCTTTGAAGATGGTCAACGAGTCATCGGACTTAAAAGTGTCAGTGATACTGAAAACAGCCAAACTCAGTTTCTTTGTACTCATGATGCCTATGAATCTTTAAGTTCTGAGATGAAAAGTCTTGTAAAAGAATTGGTCGTAAAACATAAATGGATTGACAACGAAATGGCGCCAATTCTAAACGACGTTCAGGCTAATCTTTTACGTTACAATATGGTTCCTCTTGACGGAATGGAAACGTCTCTGTATAGTGAGACTGCATCTGGTCTCCCAGGAATGAAGATTCCAAGCTGTTCCTTTGATGGTTTCGTCGGAATGACTAGAGAGGAAAGTGATAAGGTATTAAATGAACTTAAAAATGTTGTTTTTAAGGACAAATACGTTTATACACAAAACTGGCAAGATGGTCAAGTTGTATTCATGGATCAAGAAATTACCATGCACAAGAGACCAACAAACATTGAGTCGGGTAATAAGAGAACCATGGCTAGATCTATCTTCTATGTGAATAAACTCTATGACAGTCTAAAGTCTCAAAAATCAACAAAAGTAAGATACAATGGATCATTCTATGATACTGAAGATTTTGTAAAATTTGTAGATGAGGATCGTAAAAAACGATTTTCACTGTCACGAACCTGAACTGACCTTTTGATCACTTACCAATTTTAATCATGAAAGACTGGACTATCTACTGCGAGAAAACTTACAACAACCTGAGAGCAAACCGCCACAACTGGGGTAGATCTTCAGAGTGGGATCGAGCTATTACTCGTGACTTTTATCTTGGTGTATTTGACTGCGGCAATCCTAATCCAAGTGGGCTGATTAGTGAGAATGCTTATGTTAACAAGATGAACAAAGGTAAAACTACTCACGATCATTGCCTTTCTCCGCAGTTCATTGGTCGGATGATTATGGATAATCAAGACATCTATCTCGATGATTATGAGAAGTTCAAAGAGATTTTCTGGTCTGCATGTAGGACGATCATTGTTACACAGAAGGAGAATGAATCTCTCTCATTCCTTACAACCAATGACCAAGATGGTTACAGGATTCTTGTATCGACAGATAAGAAATATCAACACTTAGGTATCAAACTTTATGAGAGGGAAGAGGGCAGAATCCATTGGAAGTATGCTCGACCCATCCACAACAATATCATTGAAGTTCCTCAAGAACTGTTAGAATACGAAAAGAATTACTTGGTTGCATGATTTTTCCTAACGAAACTATTCTAGATCCTGATAACGGACCCAGTGGGTTTGCTACACCAGACTTCACCATGGCTGCCGTTCCAGTGATAGGATCTAATGAGTATTGCATTATTGCTTTCGGTACGCAACATGAGTATTGTAAAGATCGTAAGACTGCCGAGATTAAATTAGAACAACTCTGGAAGGCGACACGAAAATCGGCAAAGGGTACTAAGACACCTGCCAAACAAAAATCACAAAAAAACAAAAGTTCGCTCAAATTAAAACCCAGTGATGGCAAGGGTTCTGGTGTTACCGCTCGGGATCAAAAGGAGAAAGCTGCACCTAAACAGACCAAAAAGATCCCGAACGGGAAGACTAGGACACCTAAGAAACCGTACACTCTTCACCCGAATCCGCTCCTGGATGCATTATCTTAGCTAAGTTGAGGTTAAACATGACTGCTACTAAAACCAAACGAGTTTGTGTAACTCCGTTGTCTAGCAAAGCTAAGAATCGCTTTGCTAACATTATGGATCTTTTTCACACTTGTACTGTAGAACAAGAACGAAACATTGATGGAATTGATCACATGTTCCTCGTTTCTTTGAATCGTCAATACTGTTTCTGGGTTCCCAAAAAAGGTAACGACCACTGGAAAGTTGAGAAGTGAATAATGTCCCCGAAGAAATCTTACGAGAGATACAATCAAGATTCTCGCACATTCCTCCGACAGGATATAGATACGAAACGCTTCCTTTTAAGCGTGACATGTATTCTATCTGGACTGTATATGATCGTGGGTTTAGTTACAATGGTAATAGTCCATCTTACTGCATCTGGGGATTCTACGATGCAAAGAAACGATGCTTTAAAGCTCCCATCAATGCCACCAAACCAGGCGATACGGTAGAATTAGAGGATACAACTCCATACACAGCTATGCCTCTTAATCTTAATCCTTTGGAAATGTGTTTCGCAAAATGAATTACACAATCAGATGGTCTGCGCCTAAACAAGGTACGGTAAGTACCGAAATTGATGCTATCAATTCTTTCGCAGCTCGTGAACAATTTAATTCTCTCTATTCCGAAATAGATGGTATAAGTGTAATCAGTGTAACTCCAACTTTCAAAAGTGAAGAACTTCACAGACTTCAATCTGAATCAGTAACTGAACGTGAAGTTAGTGGCTATGATCGTGATATAAGCTTCGGTATTTTGATGTTCGGATCATTTGGAGCTTTAATCTTAATTGCATATGGAGCTTTTACTGCTCCAGGTGGTATCATAACAATGATAATCGGAGGCGGACTGGGATTTTTAACCTATAAGTTTGCTGATGCATTGGCAACAAAAGGATGGTAAATACTTGACAAATACAAACAAAACATTTACACTTTAGAAGTAATTTACAAACAACAATGGCACAAAAGTTTTTCTATGTCGTGGATCATTATGTTCCCTTCCCCAGTAGCGAATACGGTGGAATCTGGAACGTGATTGCTGAAGACGATGAAGATTGTTTTGAGTTGATCGTTGCTCAAGATGACGGTAACTTCAATCAACCTCACTACAATAAACTTCGAGAGAATATCGAGAAGTCTTATACCTATGCTCTCGCAGAAGAAAATCTAGATTCTTGCATTGTTGCCGAGTTTACTACATGAGCAATCCATTAAATGTAGACTTTTGTCCTCATGAGTGTAATACTCTATACAAAGCTTTGAGGTATTATCAAATAAACAAGTCAGTTCTTGGTTCTAAAGAGTATCAACAAATTGATCTTATGTTACAGAAACTCCAACCACATTACACTAATAGTGTAATAGAACCTGCCTATCAATCTGATAGATAAATTAGAGTTTTTGGATGACAATGGAGTTCAATCATCAACAATTAGATCCAAATCAATTACAACGAGTTCATAAACAGAAGATGGAAGCTGTAAAGTTGCTTATGACAGAGATCATAGACAATCCATCAACAATTCATATGGATGATTTGAAACAAGTTATAGACTATCTTGATAAAGATAGTGACAGTTGAAAATGCTGCACACTCTCCTTGACAGGGGAGTTTTTTCGTGTATTATGGCCATATGAAAAAGAACACTCACCTAGAACATCCTGAGGATTCTCTACTTGAGGGTCGGGAAAGTTTCCGTCAGATGCTTAACTTTCTGTGGGAACGTAATAATACTTTATCCGTCAAGTATGATGGTGCTCCCGCTGTAGTTTGGGGTATCAATCCTGAGAACGGTAAGTTCTTTGTGGGTACGAAAAGTGTATTCAATAAAGTAAAAGTTAAGATAAACTATACTCACGCAGATATTGAAACTAATCACGGACATATTCAAAATGTAGCATCCATTCTGCACATGTGTTTTGAATGTCTTCCTAGATTGCAGGGAATCTATCAAGGTGACTTCATAGGTTGGGGTGGTTCGAATACATTTACTCCGAATACAATTACTTACAAGATGACTCAGGAGATTCACCCTGAATCTATAGTCTTTGCTGCACACACTCATTATGTTGGTGAGACCATAAAAGATGCGGAGGTTCGCTTCAGTTTCCCTTGGGATGTTACTCCTCCTGAAGTATATTCTGAACGTCCAAAAGAGAAACCTTTTCAACAAACTAAGACTCATTTCTTGAACACTAATGCAACCATTACCTCCCGTCATCGTCGGATTGATTACCTTCTTGGTCTTGCAGATTTGGTTAGCAATTTTGTTAGATTACCTGAAGGAAAAGAAGGACAAGAACTGAAAAAGTCCATCAATCATTGTATTCGTTTAGAGAAAGATTTGTCTTGTGCAGGTATGGGTAAGAGATTAACTTTCCTCTATAAACTTATCATCCACATCAAACATTTGTTGATGGAAGGTATGTCTGCTGAAGAGGACATTGAGTGTTACTTTGCTGGTGAAGAATGTGATCATGAGGGTTACGTTATGACCAATGAGTTTGGCACATTCAAACTCATCAATCGTCGGGAGTTTAGTTTTAGAAACTTCACCGCACAGAAGTCCTGGTGACGGTTCACAGACTGGCCACAGATCCTGCCAGAGGTCGCCAGATACGATACATTAGCCATGTTGAGTTCACTAATCCATGACTCGTACTCTCGAACAGCTTCGCATACAAGTTGAAAAACTCATCAAACAACAGGGTAAAACTGCTCCTGTAGCTGCATGGATCTATACTAAAGAAGATGTCATAGATTATCCAGATGAAGAAACAAATGTAACTGAAGAAATTGCAAACAAAGTGATTGACAGTCTGGATAATTATGACCACATTTATACTGTGATCTTTGATTGTATTGATGATGAGCTTAGAGAACTGAAAGTCCTGTGACAGTCTTCGGGCTGCACACTATTCTCCCCATAGGTGTCTAGATCTTGGTATCTTGGCTATGTTGAGAGGTTTCCCCAATGACTTTCACTGACGCACTGATTGCATCTGGTTATGTTCTCGATGAGGACAACTTTGATGAGGGTTGTTATGTCAAAACCGATGCAGATAACTTCATCCACATCTATCAAACTGGTGAGGATGAAGGTGAGTGGAATTACGTCAAAATGACTGAGGATTTTGATGTTATTTCTGAGGTAACTTTCGATCCTGATTCTAACTTCATCGTCTGATTCTTTTCATCCTTACTCTTAAAAACAATGTCTGATTACATGGTCAAGATGGGTGCGAAACCCGAAACTTACGAAGATCATTGTCATAATACAATGAGTAAAATGTTGTCGGTAATTCGCTACCTTATGAAAGGTGAGAATGATCGTGCAAAGTATTGGTTTGAAGAGTTTGTTCTTCCTGGACTTGAAGAAGTGTATAAAGATCAAGATCCTAAGTATGGTGTAAGTTCCTTCTCTATGTTATACCGTGAAGGTAACTTTGACTGGGATCTAATCTGTTCCTCTCCTCTCTGAAATTATCATGAACAATTCCAAAGTTGAACACTACAGTGTCATGTTGTGTGACGCACTCTACATGTCCATGAAAAGTTGGACTCTTAATCTACATCAATCCGCGATAGATCGTGGTACTGATAGTGTAACTTATCATCAAGAAAAGATCTTTGAGATCTATAACAATGGTGTGAGTGATGAGTATTATCTTGATGAAGGCCGTAAGTATTACAAACTGATCCATAAGAATGGTTCATCTCGTTCGGTGCATTGTTTCATTGATAAGAGCAATGGAGATGTCTACAAGTCTGCATCTTGGAAGTCTCCAGCTAAGGGTGTGAGGTACAATCTCCTGGACGATACTTCTCGGGAATTGTGCTATTCTAACTGTGATCCTTTCGGTAGTTATTTGTATCAACGATGATCGTATCCAAAGAGCAACTTATTGACGCACTTTACAATGAGTATGTTTTTCTTTGTCATGATGATTTCGATCCAGATGAGGATGCAACTCCTGAAGAATACCTAGAAATGTTGAAAGAAATGAGTTATGATGAGTTGATTGAAGAAACAGCAACGGACGACACTTTTCACCTTGATGAGTTTATGGAGGCCTGGGGATGACTGAACAAACTAAACTTATTCTTGCACAAATGCAAGTGGAAAACCTGCTCGAACTCCTGAAAGATAATCCCTACGAGAATTATATGTGTGGGAAACTTTACGGGATTAAGTATGAACTAGAACGGCAGTTAAAACTACAGAAATTGTGACGGTCTGCGGGCTGTCCACCATTTCCGCCGAAGGGGGCTGATCCTTGGTATCTTAGCCATATGGAAAACAACGCAACCGAAATGATCTTTCACTACAATGCTGGTCGCGGGAAGCAAGGTAAGCTTCACCTCCTTCCTTCTATGTCTCTCCTAAAGCCTGAGTACATTTGTGTTGCTGAGGTTGAAGGAAATACGATGGTTGTGAGCAACCCTCGTCCTCTGGATAAAGCCCTTGTTTGGGCACAACAATGGTGCGGTACTTTCTGTCTCCTCCCTGTTTGAAACTCATGCAATTCCAAGTTACTGACATCGCCTTTGATTTTAGTGATGATGCTTATGATGAATCCATCACAGATGAATACAAAGAAGAACTCCGTGAAGGTGTATTTGGTACAGTCTGGGAAGCAGATGATGAGGATGATCTAGTTGAAGAGATCACCTGTGCCACAGGTTGGTGCATCAAGTCCATTGATTACCGTCACATTCTTAACTGAAACTCATGAACACTGGTTACACTTTGAATCGCGTTGAGTTCACTAAAGACGAGGAAACTTGCATCCTTAAGTTTCTTCGTGATGCACAAGAATGTGGGTATCCTAGTGCTAACGAACCATGGTATCCAGTTATTAACAACATCATGAGAAAGTATTACGATTCAGACATCAAGGAGGCTCAAGTCGCATGGTAATTAAAACACCGAGAGAATATCTGATCCAAAATGTAGAAGACGCCATCAACGTTTGCTACACTGCTCCAGAGAATCCTGACGAGGGTTATCCCTTTGCTGCAGGCTATGCACGTTCGTGTTTGCAAACTGTACTGGAGTATTTGCTTAAAGAACAAGAGGCCGGTCAGACGGCTGTCCACTAAACCCGCCAAACCCAGCCAGATCCTGTATCTTGGCCATGTTGAGAGATTTCACCGCAATGCAACTAACTTCCAAAGATGCCAACATGGTTGTTGACTTCTATCCCGTAAAGTTTGCCGATGGTGACATCAGCACTCGCTACATTCTGAAGATTGTTACTTTCATGGGTCAATCTCAGTCTAAGCGTTATATTCTGAAGCGTGATTTCCAACGTGAGGTAGATTCTCGCGTTGAGGGTTATGGTTACGAAGTGACCGACATTCACACCGATCCGCAACTCTTTAACTCTGGACTTGCTTGCTGCTGCTGATCCTTTCCCCATCTAATCTCTGACATTTGCTACCATGAGAACCGATTACCTTGCTATCGCTTTCGGACCATCTGACACTCCTGGATTGTATTGGAATAACAAGTTCTGGGCTGATGGTGATAAATATGCTGCAATTAAGTTTGGTCGTGAACAACTCTCTAAACCAGGAACTTTCGGTTACGTTGTAATCGAAGAGAATGAAGATTCTTGGAAGATTGTTGATGAACTGGGAGCTCCTGAGAATGCTGTTAGCGTAGGTGCTCACGGTTACACTTACTTTGTTGAACCAGCTAAAAAACTTCAACTTATCTAACCTATGACAAAATACGACGCAAATTACTATCACATCCTTCGCAAATATGACCAGGATGATGATGGCGACTGGGATGATATTGTCTCCCCTGATGATTACGATGAGATCCTAGATCGTAAGCGGTTTGAGCAATCAAATCGGGACTGGTAGGCCAATTCACTGGCTGCACACTAAAACCGCCAAAGGGGGCTGATCCTTGGTATCTTAGCCATGTTGAGACAAACGACCCGATGATTAACCACTCTCTGACCTACCTAACTGGCCGTCCCGTTGCTGAAGTCCGAGCAGACTTAGCTCGTGTCCTTGCTCAACCTGAAACCCGTGCAACTAATGCACTTAAGTTCTACTACAGCTTCATGGATGCGAAGATGAATGAGAAAGCTCTCAATCGCTTCAGCGAGTTCATGGATGTAATTGAGTACAACAGCGAACCCTACGAGCTTTACTGAAATGACTACTGTTATCCTTGGTTCTTTGATTATTCTTTGGTTCTTCACTCCGCTTAACAAATGACTAAAACTGTTCGGATTCAAGTAGAAACCAACGACGGATGCCGTACCATTTGGTATGAGCAATCTCGTGCAAAGGATGCTTGTACTAAGGTGCATGATCGTGTGATGGAGCAACTTGCTGGACTGAATCTTAAGCGAGTTGAAGTTAGTCTCTCTCCTGCAACTGTTTGAATCAAAGTCTCCACATTCTCTGATTATTCTTGACATGAACACCAACACTCTTGAGTTGCTCATTGCTGACTGTTTTGAGTACATCAATGACAACGACTCCAAAGCTGGTGCGTATTGGTGTAATCAACTCTTCACTAAGCAAGGTGACATCAAACGACATATGATTAACGAGACTACGCTACAACGTCTCGAAAACATTGCTTCTGAGTATGCCTTTGCCGAAATCTGACTCAACTAATCAACACAAACACAACACACACAAAACAATGGAACTGACCAAAGCTTTTCCTCCTGCTGATGACCTGATTGTGAAGCTGCAGGAGATTGACTATCACAAACAACTGAATAGCTACATGGACAAAGTTGATACGATTGTGGTATGGATTGCCGCAATCGCTACTGTTCTCTGGGAGAAGTTTCAGACCGTGAAGATTACCACTCCTGAAGCTATCTCGCAATACTTCTACTTCAACTTTAACATGCGTTATGCTCCTGGTGATGAGATTGTCGGTCTGAGTGTAGGCAATCGTTACATCGGTTTGTATAGCGATTCGATCAACTGGGGTGTGCTCGACGAGAACGGCTGCCTCTGATTCGAGCGAACAATTCTTTTTCTGTGATTCTGGCCGCATTGGATGGATCAACCTACCTGGCAGCCAGAATTGCAGGAAATTCCGGTTTTCTGTCTAGTGGCCACGATGCATCTTAGCGAGACGAGACTGAGACTGAGCAGGATACCACGAGACTAGGGCAATTCTGGGGGTGGCCCAATCGGCCAGCTGCACACCGATCTCGCCAAAGGGGCTTGTTAGCCCCTATATTGGCCACATGAGGGGGAGGGAACGACCCCGACCCACTCAAAACCTTTTCTCTTCTCAAACCATGCGTAAGATCGAACAGCAAATGAACAGCGCAATCGCTGATCAAAAGAACTGGTCCAACGCTAACACTCGCGTCTACAGCTCTTCGGGTGTTTCTTCTGTTTATCTCCACGACAATTTGATTGCTGAAGTTGGTGAAAACTTCATTCAGTTGTTTGATGGTGGTTGGCAGTCTGCTACTACTAAGTCCCGTCTGAATGCTATTCTGGATGCAAACGGATTGCCTGGTGAGCGTGTGTTTCAGAAGGATTATGCCTGGTTTGTTCGCTTAACTGACGGAACCACGATTCCCTTCTTCTCTGGTATGCGTCTGAACTGATGGCTAGACGTAAGACGCTAACATTCAAGTCCCCCGACAAGATGAAAACAATCGGTGCGATCTTCATTGTAGCGTTCCTGGTATTTCCTCAGGTTCGCTACACTACGGGATCAATTCTTCACTCTACTGCTAACTTCATTCAATCCACAGCTGACTGATTACGATGAAAACTTACAAGGTTACTTTCACTGTCGTTTGTGACGGTCATCCTCGCAAATGGGTTCCTGATGCTATCTGGGAAAACCTGAATGCTGGTGATGGCGAAGATGTCCTAGAGTACAGCTATGAAGAGGTTGAAGAATGAAACACGGTAACACAGTTCGCATCATTGACCATCTCGGCTTGTTCCCTGAGACTAGAGGAAAAGCCCGATACATTACGGTCAAAACTTATGCTCATGCAATGGAGATTGTTGATGAGCAAAACAAACTCGGCAACTCTGCAGCTATTGTTTTCTGGTGATGACAACCTCTAACTTTTTCAACGATTACGAGAACACTAACATCGACATGTTGACTAACACTGTGGAAACCGAACATTACGAACTCGATCTAGATGACTTTCTGCAATTTGAGATGATTGCTGCTATGATGGAAGTCACGGTTGATTATCTTCTGGATGAGTTTTTCGTGGATGGACAGCTGAACCTAGAGGATGTGCCCTGGGAAGCTTAAGGAAATCGGACAGTCTTCTGGCTGTCCACTATTTCCGCCAAACGGGTCCGTTAGCCCCTATATTGGCCACATGGAAAACAAAGCAACTCAAATGTCTCTCTTCTCTCAAGGTTGGAAAGCAGAACAATACTGGGGCAGCGAGTTGACTGCTACTCACATGCGTTCAGCTTCTGTCTATCGTTTCATCGAGAATAACGACATCTCGATTAAGCACACTGCCGTTCGTAAGGATAGCGAATGGGTTGATCAGTTTGTTGTTTATCATCGCACTGTCACTGCTTATCACGAGAGTGGAAATGTTCTCTCTACTGAGAACAATCCTGTCGAGACTTTTGATAACTGGTTGGATGCATATTACTGTGGTGTGGTATGTGTCAACAACCTGAACATGGATCTCATCGCTAACTGAAACTCATGCGAATTGTAATTGTATTTGCTACAATTTTCTGTGGCATTTCTCTTGGTTCTCAAGCGATTGCTAACGTGAGTTCGATGACAGAAACTCGAACTTCCCAACTGTGTCAAATTGACTCCACTTTCTGCAACTAACTAACACAAACTAACATGAATCGTTCTGAACTTCAAGATAACATGATCCAGCAAATCCTGGAGGATATGGACATCAAAACTATGATGGCAATTCTTTATGATCAGATGGATGAGAATTATGATAAGTATTCTGATGAAGAATTGATCACTGAAGTTAAAGAATACTACCCCGAATTGTTGGAAGACTGAACCAAACTCAATTCAAGTTCTTTACATTTTTGACTGATGCCTTTCTTTAATGCTTTTGGAAATACTTCCTCGAAAGAACAATCGGAGGAGATGCCATTTTTCATTCCGATGAGCGATTGGAATCGTGGCACTTATCGTGAATTGTTAGCAATTCTGAGTGAAGTTCCTGAACAAATGTTAGATCAAACTGTAACGATCCGCGATGAAGAAAATGATGAGTATTATCCTGCAAAAAGTGTAGGTTGGACTGGTCCTGGTTGTGATACATTAGGGAACCAACATATGTACGTTTCGATCTAAACATTATAGAATGGGATGCGCTATAAAGACACCCAACATCTTCAACACTAATCAACAACAAATGATCACCACCCGCAAAGAGTTTTTCATTCAAGTTCTGGATCAATTTGCTGAAACTGGAAACGACCTTTTGCAGATTCTGGATGACATCGAATCTGGTGAAGTTCAGTGTTTTATTGCTGAATAATTCACTGACTTTCGGATCACATTTAACGCGCTCATTTTTCCTAAACTCATGAACATTCAAACTGCAATCAAACAACTCGAAGGTGCTCAAACTGGTCATGAAATGCTACAAGTTCTCGATGCAATCGCAGGGGGTTATGAGTACATCGAAAGTCCGATGATTGCACAAGTCCTCGGAGTGCCTACCCTAGACGAAATTAAGTTCTGATAGTATAATCGAGGGGGACGATAATTCCCCCCATAAAATGAAACTTACTACACAAACAAAAGTGAACTTTATCAGTGGAAATTGGGTGAACAATCTTACACCCGAAGAACAAGATCATTACTATAATGAAGTCGTAAAGTATTTCACTGAAGAGGTAGCAAGAAATGTGTTAGAAAAGTATAGTCAACCCATTGCCTATAAGTACAGAAACGTATAAAATATCATAGTAGTTTCTTACACACAAAGGACACACACTCATGCAAACAATCAACAACAAAGTTACACGGTACAGGGTTACTCTAGACTTCACAGTTGATGCATCTAACTGTGTAAGTCCTAAGGAATGGAATTGGTCTGAACTTCTTGAACTTAAGGGTAATGAAAGAGTCAAAGAGGTTTATGTAGAGAACCTCGGAGAATACAACTCTAAGGGTAAGAAATGATGGAACAAGAAGAGTTCGATTTCTATCAAGAATTGCAAGAACAATTAGATGATGATTCGCTCTACTATGATGATGAATCTAAGGGGGTTGAAGTAGAGTTTTATGACCCCTAGTTTATTTTTTAACCATTAAAAAAATGGCTAAAAAAATATAGCTGGGTGAAAGCTTTGGAGAGTGATGTGATCAACTTAGAGTCTTATTAAATGCTCTGAGACCTTGTTATCTTAGCGGGCACGCTATCACATCCTCGCGTTTTTGGCAATAAACCCCCCGCACAAGTCTCTGAATCCCACACATAAGATTTCTGAGAACTTCTGGGAGTTGCCATAGCGTACTGATACAGTGTAAAATGACTCTGTGGAGTTTCATGAGTAAGCTTAAAGATCTATGAGCTACTTAAAGGCTCATACCATAAAACTCTGAGATCGGAGAGAATTATGGACAGTTGCATAAGCTGCACAGTGTTTATGCCGAGCCCCCTGAAATCTGGTATCTTAGCCATGTTGAGAGGAACACACATGAGCAACACCGAAACCACTCAAGCTACCTACAACGGCTGGACTAACTACGAAACCTGGAATGCTGCTCTGTGGATTGGAAATGATGAGTTTCTGTACAACACTGCAAAAGCTTGTGTTGAATTTGCTGATGGTGAGAATCCCTGGCTGAAGTTTGTTCGTTGTATGACTGATGGGCAGATTGGTCGTCATTTGGTACAGACTCGTGACGGAGTTCGTTGGGATGATGAAGCAATCGACGCAGAGGAGATGCTAGAGATGATGCAAGAGCTCTGAGTCTTTCGTTAACACTTTTCATTCGTTCATTCGCTACTACATCATGACCAACATCGACATCTCCAAAGCAAGCAAACTGGATCTCCTGATTGCTGACACTCAAGGACAGATTAAGTACACTGTGCTACCCACTCGGAAAGCTCGTAAGTCTGAGTTGATCATGAGCCGCACAAATGGGGTTCGGACTAACACTAACCGTCGTGGTCAAGCTTACAGCGGTCACGCAGTAAATGCACAGAACGCTGTCACTGAGGGCAATGCAGGTGCTTACTTCAAGACCAGTGGCTGAGGTCTTAAGTTGACAGAAACCCTCCGAGAGTTTATAATACTCAAGGAGGGCTAGCTTAAATATACACGACAACCTAAACGAACAGTATTTGGGTAGCAAACTCATGGGCAGTTTGAGCAGTTTATTGTGTGCCCGTTTGTTATAGCGCGGGGCGCGGTGGCCCCGTATATAAAAACGCTCAGGTTCCCTAACCTACAACGAACCCAAAAAGCGTTCGAAAGCTCATCTTCATTCAAAATTTTTTTCGTGGCCAATAAATACCCGTAGAGATCGTTATAACATAATAATGAGTAGTACGATTAATACCTTATCATCTTTTCCTGGTGTTCCGTTTAATGACACCTTGGAGACATTCTTTGATACACATACACTTGGAGAAGATGTAGAGTGTTATCAGTTTCTTTTCTGTCCATATGGTACTGGACAATCCTTTGATGATTTAAATAATATTGATTTTCAGAGTAGAGTAGTTATTCTGAACATCATGGATTTGATGCAAGATAAGTACGATAATATTGATATTGAAGGTATTACAAATTTTTGCAATCGTCATCCTGATCATAAGTTTATTATTTTTCATTATAACTTAAATTTACAGAGTCAGTTAAGTATTCCGAATTTATATTTGGATACAATTATACCTACTAACTTAACAGAGAATTTAAGACATTGTGAGAAAACCTCTATATCTAATCGATACCTTTGTCTAAACAATGACACGAAGGTTCATAGAGTGATGTTAACGTCTTATTTGTTATCTAAGAATTGGGCAGTGAATGGAGACTTTACATTTAATTATAACAATGGATTATTAGCGCGTCCTGATCAATATAGAAATATTGTACCTGTTGCGGAAGAGTATAAGAGTAAATTTGCAGCTGGATATGAGAGATTTAAAGCAAAAGATTTTACTCTATTAGATATTGGTAATTTTGCAGAGATTGATGATAGGGTTGTAGGTAACTATCATGATAACTTATTACCTGTATTTGAAACTCATGCAATTGAGATTATTACAGGTACAATGTTTTTTGAGAATGTTCCTTCATTAACTGAGAAAGAGACTCAATCAATTTTTGCGAAGAACTTCCCGATTTATATAAATGGGGTTGGTACAGCGCGTGAGATTAAGAAGTTGTTTAGTATTGATATATTTGACGATATTATTGATCACAGTTATGATGAAGTTGAAAATCATTTTGAAAGAATGATCAAAGCAATTGATGATAATACTCATCTATTAAATGGTTCTACAAATATGAGTGAATTATGGAATGATAATAGATCTAGATTTGATGCAAATTGCGAGAGAATGGATCAATTGATCTTTGATAAAGACTATCAAAGGATTTTCAATCATGAAAGAATTAAAAAAGCATTACAAAGTGTTGATGTAACGGTTACCATTTAAATTATTAATTGTCATATATAATCTTTGAAGTGAAAATTAAGAGGGACATATATGGAACTCAATTTAAAACTAGATTATCAAGAAAAGGATCTTCTCGTTGATTGTCTAAAACATCGTTTATATACAGATAAAATTTTGGTAATTAACGATTCTCTTAGGAATGAGATTGAAGATCTACTCTGTAAAGTTGAAGAAGATTGTGTTTAAATTAATCTTCTAAATACCCCAGAAACCATTGCATGAATTGACTTGTGGTGGTAGAATATTAACGTTGCAATTCTATTTTTATGTCTAAAGGATTTACAATTAAAGCGAATGCACCAACTCCTAAAAAGAGTACAGAAGAATTTGATTTGCAAGCAGCAAAAGAATTGATCAGAGGTAAGTCAATTGTTTTCTGTTTGCCTGGTCGTGGTTGTTCTTATACCTTTTTGAAAGCTTTCGTACAACTCTGTTTTGATCTTGTCCAAAGTGGTGCAAGTATTCAAATTTCACAGGATTATTCTTCCATGGTTAACTTTGCACGTTGCAAGGTTCTTGGTGCGAATGTCCTCCGTGGACCCAAACAGGTCCCCTGGGATGGTAAACTGAATTATGATTACCAACTCTGGATCGATAATGATATTGTCTTTGATACTGAAAAGTTCTACCGTCTTGTTGCAATGGATAAGGACATTGCTGCAGGTTGGTACATGACTGAAGATGGTCATACCACTTCTGTTGCACACTGGTTGGAAGAAGATGACTTCAAGAACAACGGTGGTGTCATGAATCACGAGACTGGTGAGACCATGCAGAAACGTCGTAAACCATTTACAGTTGATTACACTGGATTTGGTTGGGTACTGATCAAGAAAGGTGTCTTTGAGTCCCTTGAGTATCCTTGGTTTGCTCCTAAGATGCAAGTCTTTGACTCTGGTGAAGTTCAAGATATGTGTGGTGAAGACGTATCGTTCTGTCTTGACGCAAAAGAAGCGGGTTATGAGATCTGGTGTGATCCCAAGATTCGCGTAGGACACGAGAAAACTCGTATTCTGTGATAGGACTCCTAAACTCCTAGAAACTTATGTTAGGCGCGTTTTAAACCCTGTTTAGGCGCGTAAAAAAACCAATTGTGAGGTAATTAAAAAATGGCAGCAAAAGCAAAAGGTGGATTAAATAAAAATCTTTCTTATATTCCTGGTCCACCTAAGAAAAGTCGTCAAGGAATGGGCAATGGAACCAAATATGCAGCAACTAGTCGGAATAAGGCTAGGAAACCATATCGGGGACAAGGAAAATAGTCTAAATATTTTTAGATTACAACTAAATTAACCATGGCCGACGCAGATCCAAAATCAGCACCTAATTCTGAACCAGTAATTGGTGGAGAAACCAAAACTTTTGGTTATAATGTAGCTGAAGAAGCTTCAAAACCACCAACTCCAAAAGCAAACCCCAATTCTCCATTAGCTGCAGGTTAAAATGACTGAAAGAGAAGCGTATATTCATGAGTGGATCAAAGAATTGGCTACTCCAAAGAGTGAATTGGGTGGATTTTCTGTCTGCCCATATGCTTCTGGTTCAAAAACTTTAATTGTAGAAACTACTATCGATGATATTGTGCCCGAACCTGGTCATGATGTCATCGTTTTTATTGTTGAAGACTTTTGGAGACCAGATCACGTTCAAAAATGGGTTAAGAAGTACAATGAAATGTACCCATATTACGTGTTTTTTGACGATTTATGCTCAAGTGACACTTTTATATCTGGTGTGAAGACAAATAACAAAAAATTTAATCTAATTTTGTGTCAATCAAAGAAAAAACTAAGCAATATTCGTAAAAAGTTAGCAAAAACTGACTACTATACATATTGGACTAAAGAATATTTGCAAGAAGTCTTAGGTGATGACCTAGAAGTAATTAAAAACGACGACATTTCGGGATAGCAACCCCGTAAAAAGTTCTGATGTAACAATCAGGAGCTAAAATGTCCAACCTACCAGTAGATAGAGACCCAAAATACATGAAAATGATGTGGGGAACTACTAAATTAGTCACGGATTACGAGCCAGAATCGTCTAAAAGGGTTATTAAAGAAGTAATGTATGACAATGCACCCAAACACGATTTGAAGACCCAGACAGACCTACATGAAAAGATCCGTAATGACGATGATTACGATGATTGGTCATATGGAACGGAACCTTGTTATGGAAAAAAGTGGTAAATATGTCTTATACATATATTACATACCCTCAGTTTGAGTAATGCTTAGGATTTCTCGCAAATTTAAGGATATTAGTCTCTCATTTGTGAGAAATCCGGTGACTAATGATGTTTTAAGTATAGATGATGCTGATGCAATCAAAAAATCAGTTATCAATTTAGTTAGAACAAGGAGCGGGGAGAGATTTTTTAATTCATTACTTGGATCTGATGTAGAAAATTCCATGTTTGAATTACAATCCCCTGAGATGGCATATTCGTTAGAATTGAATATCAAAACATTATTACAAAATTTTGAACCGAGAATTTCTCTACGCTCCGTTTTAGTAACATATCCAGATGATTCGAATGATCTGGATGTTTCTATTTCTTATGATATTATTGGTATTCCAGTTCCAACTCAAACTGTAGATTTTGTACTGCAACCTACTAGAGTCTAATGTCATTTAATCAATTTACAAATTTAGACTTCGGGGATCTCAGAACGCAGATCAAGGATTTTCTACGAGCAAATCAAAACTTCACTGATTTCGACTTTGAAGGATCAAACTTTTCAGTATTAATAGATCTATTAGCATATAACAGTTACATAACTGCATATAACTCCAATATGGCAGTTAATGAAATGTTTCTGGAAAGTGCAACTCTTAGAGAAAACGTAGTTTCACTTGCTAGAAATATTGGATATCTGCCTAGATCTAGAAGATCTTCCAGAGCTTCAGTTAGTTTTTCTGTTGACATGAGTACAACAGATGCAAAAACTGTAAAATTATTGGCTGGCCAAGTTGCTCTTGGTGCAGTAACTAACGGAAATTATATCTTTTCAATCCCAGAAGACATTACTGTCCCAGTTGATAGTGATGGAATAGCTAATTTTACTAATCTACCAATTTATGAAGGTGTATACTTAACAAGTACTTTTGTTGTTGATACGTCACTTACCAATCAGAGATTTATATTACCCAATACTAATGTTGATACTAGTTCAATAAGAGTAAAAGTAACGGACGCAGTAACTGAAACTTACTTAGCATATGATAACTTGTTGAACCTTGGTAAAGATTCAAGAATTTTCTTGATTCAAGAAGTTTCTGATACGAAATATGAGATAAGATTTGGGGATAATATTGTAGGTAAAAAACCAACTAATGGTAGTAGAATAGAAGTTAGTTATATTGTAACCAATGGAACCTCTGGTAATGGAGCCACTAACTTTACCTTCTCTGGAAGACTGGTAGATAATAATTTGTTTGATATTACTACCGGAATTTCTCTTTTAACAACACAGATAAAATCTGAAAATGGAGATGAAATAGAACCTGTTGATTCTATTAAGTATTATTCTCCAAAAATTTATGCATCCCAGTATAGAGCGGTAACTGCGAACGACTACAAAGCTTTACTACCATCCATTTATCCCAATGTGGATTCAGTTAATGCTTATGGTGGGGATGAGTTGGATCCTCCACAATACGGAAAAGTTTTTATATCAGTAAAACCAAGAAACGGAACATTTTTATCTGAGATTACAAAACAAGATATTTTAAGATCTATTAAAAAATACTCTATTGCAGGAATTCTTCCCGAGATCGTAGATCTTTCCTTCCTATATGTTGAGTTGGATTCTTCCGTATACTATAACGTTAATTTCACCAGATCAGCCGATTCTGTTAAGACTAAAGTTGTAGATACTTTAACGCAGTATGCTAATTCTCAAGATGTTAATAGTTTTGGTGGTAGATTTAAATATAGTAAAGTTATTGGTTTGATTGATGATTGTGATAAATCGATAACGTCAAATATCACAAAAGTGAGGATGAGAAGGGATTTGAATCCAGAACTTAATACTTTTGCGACTTATGAACTTTGTTTTGGAAATCAAATACATATTAAAGATGATGGGTACTCTGTAAAGTCTAGTGGATTTAAAATAAGCGGAGTATCGGAAGTTGTTTATTTGGCAGATGTTCCTACAAGTTCAGAAAGTGGAATTATTTTCTTTTTCAGATTGCAAAACAATTTGCCAGTTATTGTGAAAAATAATGCAGGAACAATTAATTATACAAAAGGTGAAATTCTTCTAGACGTTGTTAACATAACATCATCTGTTTTGGCTAATGGATTTATTGAAGTTCAAGCAATTCCGGAATCCAACGATATCATTGGACTTCAAGATTTGTATTTGCAATTAGATGTCAAAAATTCTGTGGTAAATATGGTAGAAGATGTTGTCAGTTCTGGTGAAAATTCTTCTGCAACACAATATGTAACTACCTCTAGTTATCTAAACGGAAAGTATACGAGATAAAATGTCAGAAATTAAAAGAGTAAAAATTGGTTCTATCATAGAATCACAGATTCCAGAATTCTTATCTGTAGAATCTCCACTCTTTGTGGACTTTCTTAAGCAATATTATCAGTCACTAGAACATCAATCTGGTGCCATCGATATTCTTACGAATATAACAAAGTATAAGAATTTTAAAAAATTCAACAAAGTTGACTTAACGGAACAAACTACTCTATCTTCTGATATTTTAACTTTTGATACGTCAATACGAGTAGAGTCAACTTCTGGTTGGCCAGATTCATATGGACTTTTAAAAATAAATGATGAGATAATCACATATACTTCAAAAACATCTACTTCATTTGAGGGATGTATTAGAGGATTTAGTGGTATCGATAACCTAGAATCTCTAAGTGATCCCGAGAATTTAGAATTTTCCACTACAAATGCTGCTGAACATAGTAGTGGAGATGTAGTTAAAAATTTAAGCAATATTTTTCTAATAAACTTTTTTGAAAGATTCAAGTTTGAATTTTTACCTGGATTCGAAAACAGAGATTTCTTTGAGAATATATCTATAGAAAACGTTGCATATAAGATAAAAGATCTTTATGCATCCAAGGGTACAGATCAATCTTATAAGTTATTATTTAAAATTCTTTATGGTGTTGATATTGATATCATAAAACCACAAGAATATACACTATCTCCATCTTCAAATTCATATTTTATTACAAAAAATGTTTTAGTTGAAAAAATTTCTGGTGGGGATCCTACCTTAACAAAAGGAAATTTTCTATTTCAATCTTTGTCTGGTATCGGTACTGTAAGTGCTTCTATTTTTAATGTAGAATATAGACCCGTAGATAGAAAAGATTTTTATGAAATTTCTTTAGATAGTACTTCTTTTACTGGAACTTTCCAAGTTTCTGGTAAAACCAAATTACTAGAAGATGTTACTCCAGGTAGTGACAATATTTTAGTTGATTCGACAATCGGTTTTTCTAATTCTGGAAATATTTTAGTAAAACCACAAAATTCTGATTATATTACATTATCTTATACTGGAAAAACTATTAACCAATTTACTGGTGTTAGTGGAATAACAACATCTCTATTTTTTGGCCAAGATCTAACTGAAGAAAAGTTTGCTTTTAGTTATATTGGTGTTGGAAATACTTCTAAAATTGATTTTAGAGTTGTAAATGTTATTGATGATATTGATTTTTCAAAAACTTCTAATCTAAGAGTTGGTGATAACATTTCTCTGTCGGGATTTGGTAGAGATTTATATGATCAATATGAATTTAATAGTTGGATCTATAATATTCCAACTACGCATGACATATTAAATATCGATCAAATTGATTCTACAAAATTTAGAGTTACTTTATATGATAAAGTGTATTTCTATCAAGGAGAAACTATTTCTTTGTTAGACATCTTTGATAATAAGATAGAAGTAGACATAATATCTGTTGAATATGATACTGGTGATATTGTTAAAAAATACAGTAATAGAATTCTAATTCAAGTAGTTGGTGCAGGTAGTTTTTCTGTATCTGATGCCAATCGTATAAAGAAAATAATATACAAAGGTAATCACCAACAAAATAATTTTGAAGGATTGGGTTCTATACCAACTTCGGTACAAAACACTTATATTAATTCTGATGATAAGTTTTTTTATGTAACTTCTTCTGGATTACCAAATTATACTCTTTTCTCAACAGAAAATAAAAAAAGTTTATCAACAGTTGGTTCGGGAATAACAGACACATTTAGTGTTCCCAATCATAATTTCCAGAGTGGGGAATTGGTTTATATCGCTCCAACAGTCCAGGCGGGAATATCCACCGGAATTTATCATGTTACTCGTATCGACAACAACACTCTTAAATTGTCATTCAGCAAATCCGATATTTTTTCACAGAAATATGTTAAAGCCACTTCGGAGATAATCAATGAAGATTTATATAAATCTGGATATCAAGAGAAAACTATAAAAAATCAAAAACTTTTAAAGAAATTTCCTATCGATAAGACTCGATCAGTTTTTGATGATTTGAATGAGAGAACTACATTTAATAGAGAAATTGGATTACTCGCAAATGGTGTTGAGTTATTTTCACCAACTTTATTTGATGAAAATATTTACTATGGGGAAGTTCAATCTATTAAAGTTACTAATTCTGGAGAAGACTACGATGTAATTGATGTTCCACCTTTAACAATTATTGATGAAACTGGATCTGGTTGCAAAGCACATGTAAATCTTTCTGGAACAATCAAGGAAGTTAAAATTTTAAATGCAGGATATGGGTATCAAGAAAAGCCAAAAATTACAATAACTGGAGGAAATGGTAGAGGTGCTTTATTAGAAACTAACTTTGTTAAATCTAAAGTTTCCGCTGGATTTAAAGCAGATACTAGTATAAGTATATCCCTCAATACAATACAATTTTTAAATGATGTACCATTTGAAGATGGTGAAGAAGTAATCTATGATTCTAATAAGAATAACAACCTTCCAGGAATTATTGATGGTTCTAGATATTTTGTAGGAAAAATATCAGACGATACTATCAAACTTTTCAATACTAAAACAGATGCTCTCAAAAAAACTAATGAACTTGATATAGTTGGAATAACTTCTGGATTCCATTTTATAACAACATTAAAAAATAAAAATACCTTTACTACTGTTTATGTAAAAAATCCAGGCGAAGGATATTCAAACAGAAAAGTAAGAGTTCCATCTGTTCTTTCTGGGGATAATCGAACTTTAGGAATTAATACATTTGATTCTTACATCTTTGCCAAAGGTCATGGATTTAAAAATTCTGAACTTGTAAGTTATTCATCTTCCGATACCGTTATAAGCGGTATGTCTACTTCAGTTTATTATTATGTTAAAGTAATAGATGTCAATAAATTTAGATTATATGAAGCCGGAATAGGTACAACTTTAAATGATGAAAATTATGTTAAGAATAAATTTGTAAAATTTGATTCTTTGGGAATTGGAACTCATACTATTGGTTATCCTCCTATTGAGTTAAAAGTGGAGGCAAAATCTGCATTAGCATCTACATCTATAATTACGCCTATTCTTAAACCAATAATTACTGGAAGTATTGAAGATGTTTATGTTGAGAATGGTGGAACAGGTTATGGATGTACAGATATTCTAAATTTCCATAGGAGACCTAACGCAGGAATTGCAAGTATAACATCTCAAGCTATTCTGAGACCTATTATTATTGGTGGGTCAATTGTTGATGTTCAAATAATTAATAAAGGTAGAGGATTCAGAGAAAACTCGGAGATAATTATATCTGGTACTGGAAATTATGCACAAATAGAACCCATTGTTGTAGATGGAAGACTATCTAATATTAATATTGTAAGTGGTGGTGTTGGATATGCATCTTCAAACACAACTCTTACCTTGGTAAACAGGGGTAAAGACGCAAAATTTATAACTGACATAAAAGAATGGAAAATAAATCAGATTGTTAAATCTAAAAATATCATTTCTTCAGAAGACGATGGTATTATTAGCGTCAGTAAAAATCCAGATTTTGAACTACAATTTATTAATTTCTTTATTCCCAAAAAATTAAGATATCAACTTTCTGATAACTTTACTGAAGATAATAAAGAATCTAGTGGAACTCTAACACACTCCCCTATTTTGGGATTTGCATATGATGGATCTCCAATTTATGGTCCATATGGATATGATACTCCTACTGGTGGATTGGTTAGAAAAATGCAGTCCAGTTATATTTTAGATGTCAATACAGATCCTGGCGTAAGACCACCATCAAAAGAAGGTGGATTTTTCATTGATGACTATAGATATGATGGATCTGGAGACTTGGATCAACAGAATGGAAGATATGGCGTTACTCCAGAATATCCAGATGGAGTTTATGCATATTTTTATTCTATAGATATAAACCCATCGAATGAATCTGTTCCAAGATACCCATATATTGTTGGTCCTTATTTTTACAATAGACCAATAGTTGAAAACTTCTTACCTCTCTATAGTCAAGATGTGGATGTATTTAATACATCATTATCTAGAAATATTGGACCATATTATATTAATAGAGCAAACTCTTCATATGGCCTAATTGATAGAGTAAGTGAAGAGTTTAAACAAGAATTCTATGTTGATTCCATACAAACGGGAAAAATTGAAGATGTTTCTATATTTTCACCTGGAGACAACTATAAGGTAGATGATCTAGTTGACATTGATGTAACAGGGACAGATGGAATACAACCAAACATAGTTGTAAGTGAGGTTAATGGGAGACAGGTGGATGAATTCACCTTAGTTCAGGATTCATTGGATGATGCGGAGTTTTTCATAAAAACTGAAAATACAACAGTAACAACTAGTTCTCCACATGGTATTAAGGATGGACAACCGATTAATGTAATTGGTATATCCACAATAACATCAACTGGACTTGAGGGAATTAAGAGAGCTTCAGTTCAAGAAAAAACTGTACAACTTGCTGAAGATATTGACACTGAAATTGTAACAGGGGTTTCTACTTTCATAAAAGTAAGAGATATTAATGTATTCAGAGTAGATGATTATATCGGTATTGGTACAGAAGTGTTATTAATTACCGGCATTGATCCAAAAAGATCTGGATTTGATGTATTAAGACTTGAGAATACTGGAATTCACACTGTTGGCATTGATAATGTAAAATTATTACCAAGAAGATTTGATATTCCAACTGGAAACGTTACTGATTCAACATTTGAGAATTATGTAACGTATTTCAATCCCCAAATAGACGTTGGTATTGGTGATACTGGATCTGTTCGTACCACTGTTGGTCTTGGTAGTACAAGTTTTGTCAATAGATTTATACCATCTCGTAGTATATACATACCAGGACACAAGTTCTTTACTGGACAAGAACTTCGTTATAATTCTGGATCAAGATTTATTGGCACATCTCTATACGTTAATAATGTTGGATCTGCACAGTCAATTAAAATAGAAGATAATCAAATTGTTTATGCTGTAAATTTGGGTAAAGATTACTTGGGAATTTCTACCGTTGGATTTACGACTTCAACAGGAATTGGAACAAATCTAACTGCTGTAGAGTTTTGGGATCAAGAAGATTCATATGGTGTTATTGGTTATGCACATTCATTTACAACAGTATATCCAAGAACAACAGCTTCTATAGAAAAAACTTTAGGAATCGTTACTACTACAACAAATCACAACTTGGAAGTTGATGATATTATCGAATTTAAGTTGGAAACGAATTATAATGAAGTAGTAAAGATTGTTTTTGACCCAGTAAATAGAAAAGTTCTTGCAAAAGATATTAGTTTTACGGACAGTGAAGTGTCTGTAGTAAACAATTCTATAGATCTTTCCTCATATACCGGAAATGTGAATACCGGCGATAAACTTGTTTATATTGCAAGCACTCCTATCGGTGGTCTTGAAAATTATGGAATATATTATGTTTCAAAAACTGATCCGAATTCAATAAAATTATGTAGACATAGAAGTGATATAATAGAATCCAATTTTATTGAATTCTCTTCCGCAGGTGGATCTACACAAGATCTATATTTTATTAATCCAGAATTAACTTCCATAAACACTATAAATCTGGAATTTGACTTATCAGACTCAAGTCTTTTAGATCTGGATATAAAATTCTACTTCGATTGGAAGTTTTCTGAAGAAATTAATGAAAGAGAGGGATTCTTTGTTTCTAGATCTGGTACTCCTGGAAATGCTGGTGCTAAAGTTATTTTAGATCTTGTTAAACAAAAAGATCCAGTATATTATAACTTGGTTCCTAGAAATACAGGTGATGAAGCTAAAAATCAAATATCTACGGATATTGATGTTAAATCATTCAATAAAGTTTCACTCGTAACTCACCCACTTAACAATAAGTTTGAAGTAATAAGTACATCTACAGATACTACATTTACTTTCTACAATAATAGAATTTTGAATTATGTTCAAAATCAAGTTCTCAATCAAGCTACTGGATTTTCTTACAAAACAACTTCTGAGAGTGCCCTTGGTCCAATATCAAAATTAAAAATTAATTTCCCAGGTAGAGGGTATACTAAACTACCTAAAATTAGAGGAGTTAAGAGTACTTTAGGTACAAATGCCGTGTTGAAACTCATATCTCCAAATGTGGGAAGAGTTGAAACATTTAGTAGAATTAAAGATGGTTTTGATTATCCAACAGATCCTACTCTTTCACCATCGTTAAGTGTACCTGCTATTATAGGAATCAAAGATATTCTTACTATAGAATCTGTTGGTATTATCACTGGTGGAGTTAGATACAATAGCGCTCCAAAACTAATCGTAAAAAATGATACTAGTGGAATTGATCTTAATGCAATAGTAGCAAGTGGATCTATTGTTAGAGTAGATATTCTTAAAAATTCTACCTCTTTATCCAGTCCTCTAGAAATAGTCCCAATATACAATTCAAATGGATATGAAATTGATTTCGTTACTACATCTGGAGATTTGGTAACTCTAGAACTTTCAAATAATCCATCCTTTAATCCTTTCATACCAGTTGGATTTGGTAGTACTGAATATATTTTCCCATTTGCTGTTGGGGATGAGATATTCATTGAAAATTGTAGATTAACTTCTGACACCAACACATTACAGAACTTTAATTCCGCAGATTATAATTATTCATTCTTTAAAGTTACTGATATTGATGTTAATAACAATACAGTGACTTATGATATGACCGGAATCTCTACAGGTGGTTTTGGTACATACAATGATGAGCTCAATTTAGGAGTTGTCATCAATAGGAATGACATGCCTAAGTTCCAAATGAATCTTAAAGATGATGTTAAGTATGCTTCAGATGAGAAAGTTTCATCTGAAACATTCAGTGGTGTTGTCATGAAAAATGGTTGGGATAATGAACTCAATCAAATGAGACTGAAAAATATTTTTGGTGAAATTAATGTAGGTGATAAGATTTTTGGAGAAACTTCTAAAGTAAATGGTACAGTTGAATATTTTGATACTTTTAATCTATTCTCAACACTAGGTTCTTCCAGAGACAAAAAAAGTAATATAGATTTATCTTCTGGAATTTTGAATGATTATTTACAAAGAATTTCTGATAACTTCTATTATCAGAAGTTTGCATATTCAATCAAAGGAGAAGTTCCATATTCCACTTGGAAAGAATCGGTAAGATCTATTGTTCATCCATCTGGATTCAAAGAGTTTTCCGATTATGAACTTGTCACAAAGGCATCTACCAATATGAAACCAGGTCTTTTGGCCTCGGATACTTTTACTTTTATCAACATTGATCAAGTAATTCCATTAAGTCTAAGAACAAATTTTGCTAGAGTTTTTGAAGAAGAAACTTTACCGGATGGATCTATTCAAAATATTTTCTTTGATGATGGTGTGGATCTAGCTCCATATCTACTTAACAAAACTAATAAGGTTCTTGAAATTGATGATATAAGTGATCAGTTTAATGGAACCACCACCCAGTCATTGAATTCTAGATATGTTGGCGCTTCTGATTTACTAGATGTAAATAGAGAATTTATTAAAAAAGAAGTCGTTGGTTTTATTACAAATACATATCCAGGTATTCTTGCAAATCCAGATTGGAATCCAACTATTTGGGAAGGTTATACAGAAACTGTCATAACTGCCATTTCTCGTGATGTTAAGTATAATGCTAATAATGAATCGGTCATTGCAGGACTATCGTTCTGGAGTGGAATAGGTACTAATTTTGTTGCGGGAGAAGAAACCGAAACTATAGGTGGATTTGAGTATATCATAGATCTTTCAAAATATGTAATCAATAATGTAGCAATTTCTACATCATACCAAAATCCAGAATTTACCGAACCACAACAATTTGACACTAGAATTCTTCCAGATACGGATTGTGATCCAAATTACAATGAGAATTGTTATGCAGATGTTCAATCTGCAATTACCGATTCTGTTGGTATAATTACAACCATAGTTGGTTTGGGTACAACAGCACTTCCAGAAGAAATTGTATATCCCTTAACATCTAGGGCTAGTGAAATAGTCGGACTATCTTCATTTAAACTAACAAATAAAGGAGTTCCTCTTTTCCGTCGTGAATTTACTGGAAGTTCCATAGATGTTGAAAACGACAAATTTATTATTCAAAATCATAATTTCCAAAGTGGACAAGAATTAGTTTACAGTAATGTCGGAGGAACTCGTGTAGGAATTGCTACCACTTCATATGTCACTGGAGAAAAAGATACTTTAGTTACAGTTCAAAATTTTGATGGAACTGCTATACTTGAAAATGGATATTCTGTTGGAATAACAACAACAATAAGTGGAATATCCACAATATTATCTCCTGCAGGCCCCTCCTTTAAACAGTATACTCAAGTAATTGGTGATGGTACTAGCGGAACGGATGCAGAGTTCAATGTATTGATAACATATGATGTTGGAACTGGTGAACCAATATCTACTTCCATAACTCTTAACAAAGGAGGAAGAGGATATTCTGTTGGGGAAACAGTTTCTATCGCTGGAACATATATGGGTGGTGTTGATCCTGTCAATGATCTCAGTTTTGTGGTTTCAAAGACTGGACCAACGGTAATACAATCAGAGGCAAATCAAAGCTATTCTGAAGTTCCTTCAACAGATACATTAAGTCTTTTTAATGTTTCGAGAGATAATGATGGTAACATTGATACAATAACAGTTTTAAATGGTGGTAGTGGATATGATTCAAACTCAGTAGTTTCTATTGCTGGAACTTATCTTGGAGGAACTACTCCAGAAGATACAATATCTTTTACTCCAAATGAACTAGGAACTATTAATTTACCAATTTCCGTATTTGTGTTTAAGTTGAATGATAATGAATTTAAGTTATCTGGACTATCTACAAGTGTATTTCTTGACATCACCAATGTTGGTACTGGAACACATGTACTTGCATATAAAGATCCAAATCCATCTGTAATCATAACTATTGACGGAATAGTTCAAAAAGCGGTTGCAAGAAAGTCATTAAGTGTTTCTTTGGGATCAAGTGTAGGAACTGCATCAACGACAATACTAACAATTTCTTCTGGAATTTCTTCACTGAATGTTCGTGATATAATCAATATTGATGATGAATTGATTTCTATTAAGGGTATAGGAATAACCTCTACAGACCAAATAACTGTAGAAAGGGGATACTTCGGTACAGTAGCAGTTTCACACACCGTAGGCGCTTCGGCAACGGTCTTAAATGGTGATTTTAATGTTGTTGGTGATGTAATTTACTTTGACGATGCACCATATGGTAAGATAGGCCCTGTAGGACTTCAAACTGCATCTATATTTGGAGGTCGAGTCTTCAGTAGACAGTTTGATTCAAGTCAACCAACTGATAGAAATGTTCTATTTGATGATATATCATTAGCTTTTACTGGTATTGCTGCTACAGAATTTACATTAAAAGTTAATGATGCAACAACTGAGGTTGCTTTCAATGATATAAATTCGGGAACTGATATTAATAATAATCCTATTGTTTTAATTAATAATGTTTTCCAAGATCCGACATTCGACTATACGGTTGATGGTAGTGGAGTAAACGTTATCAGATTCCTCTCTGGTACTCCTAGTGCTGGAAAGATATCCAAAGTTTCAGTATCCACAAGTTTTGGATATGTGCCAAGACTTGGAGCTGCTGCATCTGCAGTTGTCGATGTCAATGGAACTATTTCGAATATAATTGTACTTGGAGGTGGTGCTGGATTTAGAGATGCTCCAGTTGTTAGTATTGCATCTACAATAGGTACAGGTGCTAGTGTAACTGCTACAGTTGGTGCTTCTGGGACTATTACTGGATTTACTATTGTAAATGCTGGAACTGGATATACAAATACATCTTTACCTACAGTTGTTATTGGATTCCCAACTGCCTATTCCAATTTAAGTTTGGGATATACTGGAGGTTCTTCTGGAGTTGGCCAAGACGCTCAAATTACGGTTGAAGTTGGTCAAGGATCTAGTATTATATCCTATAAATTTGATAATCCCGGAATAGCTTATAAAGTTGGTGATATTTTAACTCCGATAGGAATTCCAACAACCTCTCCATTCTATCAATTTGAACTAACAGTTGACGAGGTTCAGACCGACAGTTTCTCTGGTTTCTATCCCGGTCAATTTATAAGATTCAATGATATTTCTCCATTCTTTAATGGATTTAGAAAGAAATTTACAGTTTCAACTACTGTCAATGGAGAAAGACAGGTTCTTGGATTGAGAGTTCCCGATGGAACAGACTTGGATATTACTAATAATATTTTCATATATCTAAATGATGTATTACAAGTTCCTAATGTCGCATACACATTTAATGGAACCCGAGTCAATTTCACTGAAGCTCCAAAAACTGGATCTAAGTGCGTTATTTTATACTATAGAGGTTCTTCTGTAGATGTTGAGTTGGTCGATCCACCAAAAACAATAAAACCTGGAGATACTGTTCAAATACTAGATAATCCTAATGATCCTTTTGATATTACTCAATTCCCAAGAACGGCTAAAAAGATTATTGCATCCGATCAATTAGAAACTTTTAATTATTACTCAATCGGTATCAATACTGATCCAGAAAAACTTAGACCACTTAGTTGGAGTAAACAAACTCAGGACACTGTTATTAGTGGAACTCTTTATTCTAAGGCAAGACCAGACTTAAAGAGTAGAATCAAACCAATTGCAACTGTAATCAAACCGGTAACAAAAACTGATACGGAAATATATGTTGACAATGTTTTCCCAATATTCTCTGATGTTGATAATCTCAGTGAAGATATAAGAAATGTAATTGTGTTTGATAATCAAGAGATTTCTCCAGCATTAGTTAGTGTTGCAGTATCTTCAACTTCTTCAGTATCTTCAATCAATATTATTGATGGTGGAGTTGGTTATGCAAATACATTAAGTCCAGAGGTAAGTATCTCTGAATCATATATTGTTACAAAAGATCCTATTTTTAATTGGACTGGTGGAACTGGTATAAACACCACTTATTCTCTAAAATCTATTAAATTCAATGATAGATTTGTATCTGTTGGTGATAATTCAGTTCTTGCACTGAGTTATAATGGAAAAGATTGGTCTATTGGTAACGTTGGTGTTGGAACAACCATTAGTTATAAGTCAGTTGAATCTGTTGGAGTAGGTACAAGTAACTTTGTGTTTGCAGTCGGAACTGGAGGAAGAATAATAAAAGCAACAGATTATATCGACTCTATTAGTTCCTGGGAAGATATTCCACTGGAACAAGATCTTATTGTCCCTGGATTTGGTTCTATTGGTAGAATTGGAGCCGGATATACCGACACTCTCCTTGATATAGTTTATTCTTCGTTGACTGATACCATTGTTGCTGTTGGAGCGGGAGGGTCGATCTTTACAGGTGTTGGAGTTGCAACAGATTCATTTACCAGTAAGTTCTCGGAAACACTTTCTGATTTAAATAGTATCACTTTTGGAACCGATTACTTTGTATTGGTGGGAGACAATGGAGTAATTAGAAGTTCCAACACAGGTATAATTTGGGAATTCGTAAATTCTCCAGTTGTTACTAATCTGAACAAAGTAATTTATGCCGAAGGTAAATATGTTGCTGTTGGTGATTTTGGAGTAATTGTCCAGGAAGTAACCAGAGATTCATATCAGTCTATTTCCAATAATTTGGGAATTGTTAATCTAATAAACATTGCATATCATTATGGACTATACACTGCCCTTTCTTCTACTGGAGATCTATACTATTCGTTTAACTTAAGTAATTGGATTCTTAGATCAACAAAACAATCCAATTTCCTTAATGATTTGGTATTCGTCGATAATCTTGGTGGTGATGGTAGATATGTCGCTATTGGATCTGGAGCTACTTCAATTTATGCTGAACCAATATTAAATAGAGCTACAGCAACCTCTAGTGTAACAGCTGGGGTGGTTACATCGATTACTATCGATAATCCTGGATTTGGTTATGATGAAAATAATCCTCCACCAGCAATCATAGCATCAGATTCTTTCAATCTTGAAGAAATCAAATCCATTAAAGCTCTGGGCGACCATGGAATTATTATTGGAATTCAGACATTCCTTGCTGGAACACCAGGTATTGGAACAACTTCTCCTAAAATTTCATTCACTCTCAAGAGTGAAGAATATGACAATACCACCTTGGGAGTTGGATATTCTGCTTTGAATAATTATGGAGTATTGAATAGTCAATTATCTAAGGGTGATTATTTCGTAATTAGTGATAGTAATGTGGAAACCGGTGGTGATTTGGTGGGAATTACAACACTTCTTGGTGGCATGTCAAACTTCCCGAATTCAAAGATTGGTACAGCAAAATCTTTCATAGATGGAATTTATATCGTGGAAGATATAACTACACCAAATCTTGGAATTGTTACTGTAACGTGTAATTTTGCTCCAATGGAATCAAATTATGTTAAAGTTTATGCAAGAGGATCCGATCAATCTGGTATAGGAACTAACGTCTTCTATGGCAGATATAGTTGGGGTAAAATCTATGATTATCAAAATAGAGTTCTGTCTGATCCAAAAGATTTTGCGGTTTATAATGATAATGGACTTGTTGGAATTTCTTCTTCTCCTAAGGTCTCTAGAACAAGAAGCATAATAAGTGACTAAATAAAAATACAAAAAGTATGTCCTAAAATGCCTGCCATAATATCAGACCAATTCAGAATTTTAAACGCAGAAAACTTTGTAAAAAGTGTTTCTGGTGTAGGTGATACGTCAAACAAATATTATACCTTTATAGGACTGCCAAACAGTACGAATTCTGCGGCAGGGGGTTCTTCTACATGGAACACAAATACCCCCTCTCCTGTTGATGGATTTAGAGAAGAATATCAAGCAAAGGAAAGTATTATATCCTTAAAACAAATTACAAGTCAGGATGTAAGAAGGTTAGTTAGAAAGGTAGAGTGGGTAGCTGGAAATACGTATGAAATGTATAGACATGATTATAATGTCTATAACCCAACTCCCGTTACTTCATCAACTGGTTTATATGAAGCAGATTACTATATTGTAAATGAAGATCTACGGGTTTATGTGTGTTTGCAAAATGGTACAGATCCAGAAAACCCCAAAGGAAGACCATCTTTTGATCAACCAACTTTCATTGATCTAGAACCAAGAGCAGCTGGAGCTAGTGGTGATGGTTATATTTGGAAATATTTGTACACTATTAAACCAACTGAAATCGTAAAATTTGATTCCATCGAGTTTATTCCAGTTCCAGATAATTGGGGAGATACGGGCGAATCCATATCAACAAAAAATAATGCCATCGATGGAAAAATAGAAGTTGTATTGATAAATGATAGAGGAAATAACTATCAACCAATTTCTACTTCATTTTCGAATGTTCCAATTTTGGGCGATGGAACTGGAGGAAAAGCAACTATAACTATCGACTCTTTTGGAAAAGTTTCAGAGGTTTTTGTTACCGATGGTGGAAAGGATTATACTTATGGAAGTATTCAATTTTATCCAGGAGCTCCTGGGTCAGATGTGACTGGACCATTAAGTCAATTAGCTAATACTGGAATAGGAACCACCACAATTGCATCTTTTAATGTTATTATTCCACCAAAAGGTGGTCATGGATATGACGTTTACAGAGAACTTGGTGCATATAGAGTATTATTATACTCTAGATATGAAACATTAGATAGTAATCCAGATATTATTTTAGGAAATGACTTTGCACGAGTAGGAATTTTAAGAAATCCCACAATAATTGGTAGTGATGTAGAATTATTAGATGCATCATTGGTTAGTGGACTTAATGCTTTAAAACTGTCTGGAGTTACTACAAATACAACATATGGTGTTGATTCTGTTATCACACAAACAGTTGGTCTTGGATCTACTGCAATTGGATTTGTTGCATCTTGGGACTCTGTATCTGGTGTATTGAAGTATTATCAACCAACTGGACTTGCATCAAGTGAAAGTGGATTTAAGATTATCCCCTTTACCAGTAATCCAGATGTTGGATATGGACTAACAATTAATTCCACATCTATTATTGGACCTTCACTAGAAATTAATGATGCATTTAGTGGCGTGACTACCACAATAAATAATAGAATATACCAGTTGGGTCAAGAATTTATTGCTGGCATTTCTTCCGCTGAGTATAACAAGAAGTCGGGAGAAATAATTTACTTGGATAACCGACAACCCATCCCAAGATCAGCTAACCAAAAAGAAGACATTAAAATTGTTCTGGAGTTCTAATAAAAATGGCACAAAATACCAACCTAAACACGTCTCCATATTTTGATGATTTTGATCCACTTAAGAATTATCAAAGGGTTTTATTTAAACCAGGAACTCCGGTACAAGCAAGAGAATTAACAACCTTACAGTCTATTCTACAAAACCAAGTAGAAAATTTTGGTAAACATTTTTTTAAAGAAGGTCAAGTAGTAATTCCTGGAAATACTGCTTATGATTCTGAATATACTTGTGTCCAAATTGATCCATCTCACCTCAGTATTCCAGTATCTTCATATTTGTCAGTTCTAATTGGTAAACAAATAAAAGGTGAAACTAGTGGAGTATCTGCAAAAATTGAAAATTTTATTACCGATGAACAATCAGATAATAACAACTATACTCTTTATATAAAGTATCAAAGCTCTAGTGATAGTGATTTCACTAGCAAAACTTTTGTAGATGGTGAAAATCTTCTTGTTTTGGAGAATGTTGATTACGGGTTGGGTGTCATAAGGTCTGAGTCTTCATTTGCAACTACTATCGTAGCAAACTCAGTAGCTACCGGTTCTGCAATAAAAATAGAACAAGGAGTTTATTTCATACGAGGATTTTTCGTTGATATTTCTCCACAATCACTAATATTAGATCAATATTCAAACTTACCTTCTTATAGAATTGGTTTATCTGTTTTTGAAGATATAGCTGTGCCATCTCAAGCAAATCCAGATTTGTTTGACAATGCCAGAGGATTTTCAAACTTTGCAGCTCCTGGAGCAGATAGACTTAGGCTTCAAGGAACTCTAATTAAAAAGTCACTAAATGATTTTAATGATGAAAATTTTGTCGAATTAGTTAGAATTGAAAATGGTATTATTAAGAAAAATATTAAGAAGGAAGATACTCCACAACTTATAACTGACGAACTTGCAAGAAGAACCAGTGATGAATCTGGAGATTACTATGTAAAACCATTTAGAGTAATTGCCAAAGAGTCTCTAAATGACAGAATTGGAAATAATGGTGTATATAATCCTGGACAACTTACAAGACAAGGAAATACTCCTTCAAATGATTTATTAACTTTGCAAATTTCTCCTGGAAAGGCATATGTTAAGGGTTATGAAGTAGAGACTCTTATAACAGTAAATGCTGATCTACAAAAACCAAGAGAAACTGAATCTGTAATAGACACTACCGTCCCATTTAGTTTGGGAAATCTGGTTGAAGTAAATAATGTTTATGGTATAGTTCCTGTTGGATTTGGTGCAAGCAGTATAGTAACTCTTTATTCTCAAAGAACATCTACTCCAGGACTTACGGCGGGAATTCCTATTGGAGTTGGTAGAGTATATGATTTGAAATTAAAGAACGCCGAATATTCTGATGCATCTACTATTTTTGATGTTTCAATGTTTGATTTACAAACATATACATATTTACAATTGAATACCACAATAACTTTAAGTGCTCCTGCATTTATTGAAGGGAAAAACAGTTCAGCTTCTGGATATCTTGTTTCTGATGTTTCTGGAAGTGGTCAAGTAGTATTATATCAAGTTTCTGGTAATTTTACAGTTGGAGAACAGTTAAAAGTTGATGGTGAAGACATATCCAGAACCATAACTGATGTAAGAGACTACAATTTGGGAGATGTTAAGCAATTAGCTGGATTTGTTGGAGCTACAACTGCTTTTACTGCGGATACTTTAGTATCTCAAGGAATCGCAATTGGTCCTTCTGGAAGTAGTTTTACTATTTCTGCCGCTGTGGGTGGTATTAGTACAGTTACATCATCCTCATCCACATTTGGTGTGGGAATCAATACTGGAGATGTGTTAGTTTACACCAAGTCTGGAGACACGTTACCGACATATAATAGAGTAACTGCCGTAAGTAAATCTACAAAAAGAATCGATCTTGAGGCGACAACTAGTGTTTCTGGAGTTAATAATGGCGATTTACCAACTTCAGAAATTACTGTTGGAGCATTAAAAGGAGTTTCCACTCTGGTAAACTCTAAAGAATCTTTCTTGTATGCAGAATTAGATAACCAAAATATTGCAACTGTTGATGTATCTGAAGGTGAAATCGTATTTAGAAAATCATATTCAGTAACAGTTGCTTCAAATGGATTGACCGCAACATTAGAGACTGATACTAATTTAAGTTTAGAACCTTTTGATGAAGAAGATTATTCTTTAGTATTTGATGATGGAACTATTGAGACTTTAACTTCAGGCCAATTTACTATTACTTCAGCAAGAACTTTAACACTGGTAAATCTAAGTCAAAATGGATCCGCAACCCTTACTGTTACTTTAAGAAAGAGAAGACTAAAGTCTAGAAAGAAAATTTATAATAGAGTTGCAGTATTAGACATTAGAAATTCAAGTTCATCTTCTTCAGGAATAGGAAGTACTACTTTTAATGATGGATTGACATTCAATCCTTATTATGGACTAAGAGTTCAAGATGAAAAAATTTCATTGAATGTTCCCGATGTATCTTCTGTTGTTGGAATTTTTGAATCATCTGATGAATTTGATGCACAATTACCAAGACTGGAAGTTGTCAATTTAAATGCAAATATTTTAAATGCAGTTAGAGGCGAAATAGTTTATGGACAAAGTAGTAATGCGACAGCATTATTTGTAGAAAGTAACGGTACAAATCAATTTGATTTTGTTTATATCAATGAAAATACTTTTATAACTGGAGAAAAAATTGTATTTGGTGAATCAAATGTAACTGCTCAAGTTAATGCTTTAATTGAAGGCGATAGAAATATCGTATCAGATTTTAGTTTTGATGATGGCCAAAGAGCTGAAATAGCTGATTTTTCATCAGTGATTAGAAAGTCTGGAGTTACTTCACCAACTAGAAGACTAAAAGTAGTATATAACTACTATTATATTGATCCAAATGACACCGGTGACTTTGTTACTGTAAGTTCATATGATCGTGATAGATATTCCAGTGATCTACCAATTATCAATTTTGAAAGAGCGAGTGACATCATAGATTTAAGACCAAGGGTAGATCCCTATGATAGTGCGGTCACACCAGTATCTCCATTTGAATTTGAAGCTAGAAAATTTTCTACATCTACGAACTCCAGTCCATTTGTCTTTGCAAAAGACAAGAGTTTATTCTTATCTTATGAATATTATCTGGCTAGAATTGATAAACTTTATCTTAATAGATATGGAGAGTTTTTTGTAGCAAAAGGTACACCTTCTTTAGATGCTATTGCTCCAAATAGTGTTGATAACGCTTTGGAAGTAGCCACAATCACAATGAAACCATACGTCTACAGTATATCAGACGTAATAGTTCAATTGTCATCACATAAGCGTTATAGAATGCAAGATATTTCTAGACTTGAAGATAGAATAAGAAATATTGAATATTATACATCATTATCTCTTCTTGAGACTGATACTAAGAATTTGACGATAAGAGATTCTCAAACACAATTGGATAGATTTAAGTGTGGTTTCTTAGTGGATAATTTTAAATCAGTACGTACTGGAGCTCTAGGGGATCCTCAACACAAATGTAGTATTGATTCTGTAGAGGGCCTTTTAAGACCACAACACTATACAACTTCTTTAGACCTTCTCCTTGGATCTGAAGCTGTTATTGGTTCTTCGAATACTTCTAATCCAAATGCAGATTTAAGATTTGTTAGTGATTTGGGTAATGAAAATGTTGTGAAAGTTGGTGATATTGTTTGTTTAAAATATAAAGATGTTGAGTTTCTTAAAAATACTTTTGCAACCAGAAGTGAAAATGTAAACCCATTTGCAGTTGTTAACTGGATTGGTGTTATAGAATTGAATCCAGCAACTGATACTTGGGTAGAAACTAGCTTAACTAAGAGAACCGTAGATCAAGAAGGAAATTATACCACCTCGGTTCAACAGTTGGGAATTGATACCAATAGTGGTTTATCTCCAGTTGATTGGGACGCCTGGGAAACCACTTGGACTGGAGTTAGAGAACTTGGTAGACAAAATATGGGTAGAATCTTTGTTGGATCTACTCAAACTGGTCGTAGTACTAGTAGAGGTAGCTTCCAAAGTGGCAGAGGAGTTCCAATTAGAACTAGAACGACATTCAGAGATCAATTCACAACATTTACGAATGTAACTACACTAACAACCACAAACCAGTCTAGACAAGGTATTCAGTATAAAGTTGGTGAAAAATATGATTCTGTCAATCTAGGCAAATCCGTGGTTTCTACAGAAGTCATTCACACAATGAGATCTAGAAATATTGAATTTATCGCTAAGAGATTGAAACCAAAGACACAACTATATGCGTTCTTTGATAATGTTGACATGAACAAGTATATTGTTCCAAAACTTATTGAAATTGAAATGGAAAGTGGTACTTTCACTGTTGGGGAGACAGTGACTGGTGTTCTTGGAACAACTGCTATTAGATTTAGATTGGCAACTAACAACCATAAGTATGGTCCATATAATAACCCAAGCCAAGTTTATACGGAAAATCCATATTCACCAAGTCAAACAATACCTTCATCATATTCAACAACTTCAACAATATTAAATGTTGATACTGCTTCTTTAGAATTGCAATCTGCCTCTGGTTATTATGGAAATATTGTCAAAAATATGCAACTTAAAGGTGAAACATCAAAGGCAATTGCAAAAGTTTCCAAAGTAAGAATAATTACTGATGTTGCTGGAACTCTCATAGGAAGTCTTTACATTCCAGATTCTAAACTACAATCAACTCCAACATTTGAAACGGGAACAAAAACATTTGTTCTTACAACAAGTTCAACTAATAGTACTATCGTTGGTTCTACAGATAGCACCGCTGATAGTAAATTTACATCTTCGGGTACTCTGGAAAATCAAGAAGAAGTTACTTTGAGAACTAGAAATGCAACTGTTGAGAGAAATAATAGAAGTGAAGAAAGAACTCTAAGAGAAAGAAATACAACACTTCAAGCGGGAACTGCATTCAATAATCGTAGTGTAACTCAGACTAGATGGGTTGATCCTCTAGCACAATCTTTTGAAGTACCAGATGAAAATGGAGTCTTTATAACTAAGTGTGATATTTTCTTCAAGGAAAAGGATACAAATAGTTTGCCAGTAACTCTTCAAATAAGAACCTTGCAGACTGGATTACCAACAACAACTATCGTTCCTTTTGGTGAAGTCGTTTTGGATCCAAGTGAAGTAAGTCTTTCTGAAGATGCAAAGACTCCAACAACGTTTACTTTCCCATCACCAGTTTATCTTGAAAGTGGAAATGCATATTGTGTTGTGTTACTTTCTGCTTCTAATGAATATAAAGTTTGGGTTTCCAAAATGGGTGAAGAAGACATAACTACTCTCAATTTACCAGAGTCACAAAAAATTGTTGTGTCTCAACAACCACTTTTGGGTTCATTATTTAAGTCTCAAAACGGTGCAACATGGGATCCAAGTCAATTAGAAGATCTCAAATTAGTTCTTTATAGAGCAGAGTTTGTTACAGATCCTAGTACGGTTAGATTCTATAATCCAAAACTTGATATTGGTAATAATCAAATTGTTACTCTAAGAACGAATCCACTCGATACAATTTCAAAATCAACGTTGATTGGATTGGGATCAAGTTTATCTTCCGCTGAGATTGCAAATCTTACTCCAGGAACTCCAATTTTACAAACTCAAAATTCGGTCTTTAGTTCTAACCTTAAGAGTGTAGTTGGTGCAATAGGAATTAATAGTGAACTTACAATCACATCTGCTGGAATTGGATTCACTTCCACATTTAAAACATATTCCAATGTGGATTTGGTTTCTATTAGTGGTAGAGGTTTTGGTGGTAAAGTTGATCTGAGTGTGGAAAATGGTGTTGCAATTGCGGCAACAGTTTCTATTGGTGGTACTGGATATGCTTTGGGTGATTCATTAACTGTTAACTACACACAAACAGATAATCTTGGAAATAATTTAATCGTTAGTATTCCAAATACTGTTGGTGTAATTTCATCATTCAATAGTTTATTAGTAGATAGAGTTCAGGGAACTCTAAATCAAAATGGCGTTGATTCACTATATTATGTTGGTACTGGCGGTACGACACTTCTCAATAATGCCTTTGTCGATACCATCAATGATCTAACTGATGGACTACATTTCAAGGTCAGCCATAGTAATCATGGAATGTACTCTCTAGTAGATAAAGTACAGTTAACTGGTATAGAACCAGACAAAAAACCAGAGACATTGAAAGCAGCATACAATTCAACAACAACATCAAGTATCACTGTAAGTAATGTTGGTATATTCACTAGTTTTGAAAATGTTCCGGTTTCTACTACAAATCCAGGTTATGTTCTGATCGATAGTGAAGTAATTGAATATACTGGAATTGTCACTTCTACAAATACACTTACTGGAATTACTAGAAACATTGACAACAGTACTTCTGGATCATATTCTCTCAATTTCCCAGTATTCAAATATGAATTGAACGGAGTATCCCTAAGAAGAATTAATAAAGTACATAACTTATCTGACACCGATTTGGTAACTTATCCTACAGATCTTGATTACTATTATGTTCAAGTTGGTATGAATAGTAGGGGTATTGATAGAACTCCAGGAAATCCATTAGGACTACCTGCTTTATATTTCAATTCTAATAAGTCTTGTGGTTCTTATGATTCTGTGCCTCTTGTAGGATCACCTAAAGGACCAAAGGCAACTCAAAACATACCATTTAATTTGATTAGACCAAACTATCAGACTTTACTACCACAAAAAACTTCTATAACTGCTAAGGCAAGAACTTTCAGTGGATCTTCGCCAGATGGAAACCTAACTTCATATTTAGATCAGGGATTCGTTGATGTTACATTAAACTCTAATAATGAGTTTGATTCTCCAAGAATTATTGCTTCCCAAATAAATGAAGATGCATATTTGTCAAGTTTCCCAGGTAAAAAATCTTTTACAATGGAATTGACACTTGATACTGATGATTCAAAAGTATCTCCAATGATTGACTTGGATAGAGTAAATGTAATTACTGTTGCCAATAGAATCAATTCTAAGGTAACTAATTATGCTACGGATTCTAGAGTAAACTCACTAAAAGATGATCCAACTGCAGCAACATACTTAAGTAATATTGTTCTTCTTGAAAAATCTTCTGACAATATTAAAGTATTTTTTGATGCTTTCAAACATTCGTCAAGTGATATTAGAGTATGTTACCGAATCTTTAGACCAGATTCTCCAGCAACAGATCAGTTGTGGCAGTTATTCCCAGGTTATGATAACCTAGACGTAAATTCTGAAGTTATTGATGAAGCTAAAAATAATGGAAGACCAGATAGTAGAGTTGCAGACTCTACATCTGAAGATAACTTCAACTCTTATGAGTTTACTGCATCAAATCTTCCACAATTTAATGGGTTCCAAATAAAAATTCTAATGACGGGTACTAATTCTGCATATGTACCTAAGATTAGAGATTTTAGAGTTATTGCTACCATTTAAAATTATGGATTTATTACCAGTAGAAGGAAGTATGGGATTGTATAGAGATTCTTCCTCAAATGCAATCCTAAACTGTTCTGATTCAGATTATCAAAAATATCTTGAATTTAAATCCCAGAAATTGAGGGAAATTGAAAAGATTGATGGTATGAACAAAAAAATTGATGAGATTGATCAACTAAAATCCGATGTAGATGAAATGAAAGAAATGATGAAACTGATTATTAAAAAATTAGACTCCAATTCATAAATAACTAAAAAGGACTTTAATAATGCCGGCAAGAAATGTAAACTTAGTTCTTGAACAAGGGGTTGACTTTCAGGCCACTTTTACTATTAATAATGTAAATAATGCTCCTTTGAACTTGACTGGCTATACGGGAATCTCATCAATAAGAAAACATCCTTCTTCATCAACAGCATACCCATTAACTATAACTTTTCCAGACAGAGTAAATGGAAAAATACAAATTGCTATGGGATACAGTGCAACAGATGCTATCGAGGGTGGTAGATATGTATATGATTTGATTTTAATATCACCACAAGCATATAGAACCAGGGCTATTCAGGGTAATGTTCTTGTAACCCCAGGTGTATCACAATGACAGAATACGTAGTAACATTAAATCAACCTGGTGAATATAGGGTAGGAGTAGATTATGAAATTCCAACCAAATCTATTCAATATTCAAATATTATTTTGGATGATATTTCATCCCAATTTGATGGAATTTTAACAACCTTCTCTTTGTTTGATAATGGAACTTCATATGTTCCAATTAATGATCAACAACTTCTTGTTATGGTAAATACTACAATATTAAAACCAGAAAAAGATTACACAGTATCTGGAAGTAATATTACTTTTACAACAGCACCTCTTGCATCAGATGATTCGACTATTGTTGCTTTAGCGTCTGCAGCTGATCTAACCAGAACAGTTAATTATGTGGTTGATAGTGGATCAATCGCTATGTTACCTGGTGATAAAGGAACTGTTTCGATAGATGTAAATGGTACTATTGAAAATTTAACTATATTTTCAGATCAAGTTGGAAACCTGACTTTAGATATTTTGAAGTCGGATTTTGATACATTTCCCACGTTTACTTCCATTGTTGGTGGAGTTTATCCATCATTTACTAATGGACAAAAAGTTCGTGATGATAATTTAACAGGTTGGTCAACAGCAGTAGCTGCTGGAGATGTAATTAAATTTCAAGTTATTGGTGTGAGTGATATTAATAGATTCACAGTCTCTTTGAAATTAAAATTATAAATAAACATAGAAATAAAGACATAGCCTGCTGGGAGTCGTTTAAATGGCACTATTAGTTCCAAATATTGGAGAACTTGAGTCACTCAGGTATTTGATTGCACAAAACAATCATACCCAGAGTTTATCTGACCAGTCTCCTAGAAATCTAGTTCTTAAGCTTTTTACTAGTGATACAACTCCTGCAGAAGGAGATGTACCATCTCCAACTGCATATTTTGAACCATACGGTATTGGCAATACAAACGCATATGGATATGATCCATATACAGGATATCCATTTTGCGTAAATAATAGAACAGATCAGGACTATACTTCACAAACTGGTATCTTGTTAAATGGATCTAGATGGACTATTGAACAAGTAGGTAGTGGAACAACAGCAGCATATCCAGAACAGGCTTATACATTTACTGGTGCTGCTGGTGATGTTTATGGTTACTATGTAACTCGTGCAAATAATATGCCTACAAGTGTCCAAGGTGTAGTGCATGGAGCAGGCGTCGGTATTGGAACAACTGTATCTAAAGGTAGTGGTGCTCAACCAGTAATTGGTGTTGTTGGAAATAGATATTTAACTATTGATTCTGCTGAGAATCTAAATGATTTAACTTTGGGTATGGAACTTCGTGACAACGTTGGGGTTCAAACAGGAACCAAAGTTGTTGGTTTAGATAGAGCTTTAAACGTTGTATACATCGATCTTCCACTAATTGATAATATTCAAGCCGCAACAGATCCTGTGGTTAGTTTTGCTTATGGTAAAATTACCGCAGTTGGTCACCAATTAGTTGCTGGAGATGTAATTTATGTTGCTGCTGGAACAGGAAATACAACAACCGTATCTAATTCTTACACTGTATTTTCCGTTCCTAATGCTGATGAGTTCTACACGACTCCTTCAATAAGACCACTAACTAATGCGAATGCTGGTTTGGATACTTGCACTCTTTATTCAAGTATCATGTATGCTGAAAGGTTTACAAATGGTCCTTACACAATCTCCAACAACGGAGACCAAATCAAGATTACTTTGAATGTTTCTCTCGATTGATTTCTTTATTGGTTTCAATATAAAAGAATATTTTTTATGTGAAGGGGGGTTGTTTTATGGCAATCCTCCTTTTTATTTTATCTCTAAAGAATTTCCGTAAGATTCAATGACGACACTGCAGTGCAAATGGACGTTTAATCAATTTACAGGTACAAACCCGTATCTGGAAGAAGACTTTGGTCAAATTTCTTCTGCACCTGAAGTTTATCTAGATTATCAAGATCCTAATGGATTGGATCCAAGTAATACTGCATGTGGTGGTGCTGAGACTCAAGATAAAGCGCAGTTTTCATCAACTGTATTTACTTTCGATGTTGATACTGAAACTCATGACCAGGCGTTTCAGATACAAACTGAAGATTATGGACGAATATCAGAAACAAGTGATCTAATTCCTGGTAGTGGAATAATTCCACCATATCCGCCTGCAGCTGGTGGACCTAAGATTGCTGGTGGAATGTCTGAAGAGACAACTAGGTATGTTCCACATTGGGGTATTGAATCTAATATTGGAATTGGAACTACTGGTATTCAGATTAGTGGCGAGGTTAAATTCTACCTTCCAATATATCCTCGCAGTTCCAGGGTGCCGGGAAGTGGACAAGGTACTATTGTACTGGCATCTGGTGCAGTAGAGAGTTATTCCGAATTTGGTGATACAAATACAATACCGTTCATATTTACTGGAATTGGATTCGAATCATTCTCTCCAGTAGGATTCCAAGGATCTGGATCTCTATTTACAATTGGTGATGCAGATACTTCATATTTTAATGTATACACTTATGAGGCAGATTCTTCCCAACCAATAGTAATTGATTCCGATTTTTCTATTGTTCCAATAGTAACACTCTCAGTAAATGGTGAAGGTGGATTTATAGTTAGTGGAGAAACAACTCCACTCAGAACTTTTGGCTATTCTGGTTCTGGAACTGTAAATGCAGTATCTGGAGCTGCAGAATCCACCACTATCCAAACAGAATTACTAACAAATACAGCGTTATTTGATATTTCTGGAAATGCTTTAGAATCGTTTACTGTAGATGATCCGATTGACACGGTTCTATATCAGTATGGTGGACAATTAGAAGAAAGTGTAACTAAGAGTGTAGTTGGTGTACCTGATCCAATAACCTTAAATGGTGAAGCAAGAGTTACATTTAATGTTATTGTTCCTACAGATGGTGTATTCGTAGTAGAATCTTATTTTGTTGATGATGACAGACATAAGACTTGTGATAATGATGATCTAACAGTTGATAGAGAGGATAATGGACTTGTAGCCTTTGCACCACAAATACCAGAAACTACAGTACTCTATCAAATTTTTGGAGATGCATTTACCGCAACAGATGCAGAATATGTTGATTCTGGAATAGGAACAATTAGTATAGTTGGTTCTTCATCAATACGAAAAACCAATGCAACAAAATCAGATGGAATTTTACTATCTTTATCTGCTGGAGGAGTAGCAATAGGTCCACAATATGTTGGAGTTGGATCACTATTTACTCTATCTGGTTCTTCAGAATCTTTTGCAGCCAAAAATTCTGAAACTACTCTGATACTCAGTTTAATTGGTGATGCAATAACTAAAGTCTCTAGTTCTTTCGTTGGAATAGGATCTTACAATATAACAGGATCTTCAACATCTAGAACAACTAGATTCGAATCTGGATCCGGACTTATTAATATTTCTGGTGAGTTGGTGTTCCCAGACATAAGGTTTGTACCTTCAGGTTCTTCTTCTGGTACTATTTTTATTCTTGGATCATCTCGAACAAATATCTCTCCATTGATCAAAGCGTCTGGATCTTTATTTGCTTTGTCTGGTGGATTCGAATCATTTACTCCAGATGGTTATGTTGGAACTGGAACTATTTTCACGTTACCAGTTAATTCTATCGATTCTTATTCTGCATTCCAAATTCCAAGAACGTTCTCACTCATCGTATAATAAATAAATGAGAAGAAATAGTACTTTGAGTCGTAAGGTAATACAATGACCAAACAGATACAACTCAGAAGAGGGACATCATCAGAACATTTACTTTTTACAGGAGCAAATGGTGAGTTAACCTACGACACTACTCTACAGGTCGTAACAGTTCATGATGGATTAACTCCTTCTGGTAATTATCTAGTAGGTGCAGCAACAACCCAAGGCATAGTAAACAAGAGATGGCTTGGAATTGGTACTGACGGTATAACAGGAGAAGTAAAGTTAGTCACCATTGGTGACGCAAATATTGAAGGTAATTTATTATTAAGAAGTTTAGATGTAACATATAGAAATCCATTTGGAGAAGTAGGCCAAACAGAAAGTCCAAATAGTACTACAATAACTGGTATTGAAACCAATAGAATTAGAGTTGGTTATGCCGTAAGTGGAGATGCAGTATCTCCAGGGACAGAAGTAGTTTCTGTTGGCGTCGGGTCAATTGTTTTATCGAATAATACTACTCAAGCTGGATTTACTACTGAATTTATTTTCAATGATGTAAAGAGTGGAATAGCTAGTATTCACATCCTAGATGTGAATAGGGGTACTATTGATACTTTAGTAACCACAGATGTTACTATTGGTACTGCCTTATCAGTTACTGGAAGTTCTTATGTAGTAGGTTTATCAACTTTTGTAGGTGTATCCAGATTCGAAGACCAAGTAATATTTGACAGTTCTGAAGCTATCCAGATTCCTGTTGGTGGTGATGGCGATAGAGATCCAACTCCAGCTCAAGGCCAAATAAGATTTAATACAGATTCTGGTCAATTTGAAGGTTATGATGGACTTGCGTGGGGAACTCTTGGTGGTACTAAAGACGTTGACCAAGACACATATATAACGCCAGAATCGACTCCTGGCGCTGATGAGGATACTCTGTTCTTCTATACTGGTGGAAGTCTCTCTGCGACCCTCTCATCGACCACTGGCGCTGTCTATAACGTCAATGTAGGTATTGGTTCTACTCTACCATCCTCTTCATTGGATATTGATGGTGAATTAGAAGTCACTGGAATATCGACTTTTAGAGATAAAGTTATTTTCGATAGTACAAATTCTATACAACTTCCTGTTGGATCAACACTAGAAAGAGATAATGTAGGTTTTGCTGTAACGGGTCAAATCAGGTACAACACTGATTTGGCTTCTTTTGAGGGTTATGGTGTTGGTGGAGAATGGGGAACTCTTGGTGGAGTAAAAGACGTAGATCAAGATACTTATATTATTGCAGAGTCTTCTCCTGGTGCTGATGAAGATAGGCTTTATTTTTACAATGCCGGAACAAATACAGTCTCAGTTGGTCAGACAGAAGTTGATCTTAATGTAAATCTATATGTAACTAATGACCAATACACTGATGGAACTAATTTTAGTAGTCAGTTAAATGTTTCTGGCCTTTCTACTTTTGTAGGAGTTTCTAGTTTTGTTGGGGAAACTGGAGTAACTACTCTTAGATTCAATGCATTTAATCAGGCTCTAAGTCAAGATAGTGCAGTAACATTCAAGAGTTCCAATTCTGGAGTAGCAACATCTTACACTCTCACTTTACCTGCTGAACCGGGAACTTTTGGTCAAGTACTTTCTTTAGATGATAGTAATGGAACCTTAGGATTTTCAACCGCAGGCTTATATGAAGCGAGATATTATGTATCTGCTCTAAATGGTAGTGATTCTAATGATGGAAAAACTAGACCAGTACAAACAATCAAAAAGGCCACACAGTTAGCATCCCTATCTGGCAAAAAAGAAGTTGCTATCTTTGTTGAAGCTGGTGATTATTCTGAAGATAACCCAATTATTCTTTATGATGATGTTGCAGTTATTGGTGACAATTTAAGAAATACTATTATTAGACCTCAAAATGCAGGAAAAGATTTATTCCGTGTAAGAAACGGTTGTTATCTAACTGGATTTGCAATGAAGGACTCTATTGATGGAAATGGAGTTCCTTTAGCTACATTTGACAATGCAGTTGCTTTTGATGATCCTGCAGATACTAACACTTCCAGAGTTGGATATGCAGTTACGACTGCAAAACCAATTATCTTCAGATCTCCATATGTACAGAATTGTTCCATCTTATCCTTCTTGGGTGCAAATGGAATTCTTGTTGATGGATCTAAGGTCCAATCACCAAACATTACACCAATTGCAGAGGAGGGGGAAAATCCAGTTGAAGGTGATCAACCAGAACAAGGAAAGTCAATGGTGGCGGCCGCCTTTACCATGGTTTCATTTGGTGGTATTGGATGGAGAACAATAAATGATGGATATGCACAAATCGTTTCTTGTTTCCAAATTTTCTGTAGATACGGATCGTTAACTCAGTCCGGTGGATATCTGTCTATTACAAACTCTGCGACAAACTTTGGAATATATGCATTGAGATCTACTGGATTCAGTCCAAATTCGTTTAGATTTGACCGTGGAAGAGTTGCAACCACAGGTACTTCTGGTGGTCTTCAGACATTAAAAACTGTTGGACTTGGTAGATCTGAACAGGATTTATATGTTTTAAGATTTATTGATGATGATGGAAATGATGATACAGCAAACTTTAAAGCTGCTCCAGTAACAGAAGAATTCACTGCCACTGCAGCAAATGTAAACATATTAGATGATAGTATCACTATCACTGGCCACCAGTTCAATAACCAAGACTCTGTAATCTATAGAGGGGATGAACAAGATGTCCCCCAAAGAGTTATTGGTGGACTTGTCAATGGAAACCAATATTATGTTGTATATATTGATGCAAATACTATTAAACTATCTGAAGATGAATCTTTATTAAATGTTGTAGATTTAACCTCAGTTACTACGGGTATTAATACATTAATTAAAAATAGTCAAGAATTCTTTGCAAAAGAAATTATTGACAGACATAATGTATACCAAACATTAACTATTCCGGGAACTCAAACACTAACGTTTGTTTCTGGTAGATCAGTTCAACAGACTGTTGCTGGTGGAACTGCTGTTGGTATCGCATATACTTGGAATCCTTCTAGTAGAGAACTTGTAGTCTCTGTGGAACTTTCGAATGATGAAAGAACAAACTTCGTTGCAACAGGTGGAGCTAACTTAACAATTGATGATCATACAGGAACTCCTATATCAACATCGATTGGTTCTGTCGCAGGTGTATCAACATATTGGACAGTTGAAACTAAAGTTGATTCTACACTTGCAAGTGGACAAATTCTTTCTCCACAAAACTTACCAGAAACTTATAGGTTACATTTCCACAGACCATCAATTATTAACTCTTCCTCTCATACTTGGGAATATGCTGGATCGGGTACTGACTATAATGCTTTACCACAAAACGGCGGAAAAACTAATACAGCATTCGAACAAGTAGGTGAAGGTGGTGGTAGAGTTTATACATCCGGAACTAATGAACTTGGAGACTTTAAAGTTGGAGATTTCATTACTGCGTTTAACAGAACTGGTAACATCATTTTCAATAATACAGTAACCATTGGTAATCTTGATTCTATTCGATTATCCCTTTCTGGTGGTGTTTCTATTGAGGAATTCTCAATTGATCAAGGATTGGGCGACAACGAAGTTGGGGGTCCACAAAACTTTAGAGTTTCTACACAACTTGCAGTTAGAGGATTTTTAGAAAATAGACTTGGCAATTTTATTGACAAACTTGTTTCTACAAATTCCATTCCAAACTCAGTAGTGCAGTTAAACTCTCTTGGACAAATCAATCAAGAGTTGATTCCACCAAAGACTGTAAATTACTATAAGTCAAACTATGATGGCGGCAGAACTCAGTTAGTAAACCAAATTCCCGCACAAAATATTTTAAGTGGTGAAGTTGTTGCTGAACCAACAGATTCATTCGTTCTTATTAGCGATACTGTATCGCAATATATTGTTCTCGATAATGATACAATTTATAACTTCAATGATCAGGATGAGGTCGTCAGCGTAAATTCTGGTGGTGGTGCTATTGGTGTAGTTACTGCTCCAACATCTTCTGGCGTTAATACGGACACTTTATCATTCCCAAATGTTGGTTATGGTGCTACTGGTTTAGTTCGTGGTGTTTCTCTATCACTTAAAGATCTTGTTGGTGGTAGTGGATACGATAATGCAGGTATATACACCGGAGTTAGACTTGATACAGCATCAGGTATTGGAACTGGAATTACTGCACAAATTACTGTTAGTGTTGCTGGTACTGTTAGTAACGTTGCAATCAATACTGGTGGATACCTGTTTGCAGTAGATGATTTACTAACACTCAACGATCCAAGTGAAATTGGTGGAAGAACTGGAGGATCTAACTTTACTGTTAAGATAGGTGGAGTAGAAACCAGATTGTATCTGGCATTAACTAATGCTCAGAAATTTGCTGGAAATGTATCTTTACCCGATTATTTTGCAGATGGAAACGCAGTTGGATATTCTACAAATATTGGAATTGGAACTACAGTCGCGTTTACACCAACAGATATAAGTCTTTCTGGAGATGTTGATTTTGCAAATGATAGAATTGTAGTTGGAAGTGGACATCCATTTGACGATGGAGATCCACTCCGTTATGTGGTAACTGCAGGTACTGTAATAGATCCGCTTGAAAATAACGTTACATATTATGCCAAAAAAGTTGGAATTAGTTCTATTGAACTTTACACTACCTATGCATTAGTAACTAGAGTAGATTTTAATAGTAGTGGAACGGGAACTCACGAATTAGTAAGAGCTGGATTCAATACAAGCACAGATCAAATAACTTTCGTTGCACATCCATTTACTCAAGGAGATCCAGTAAGAGTAACTGGAGATACTCCAACTGGAATTACAACCGACAACTTCTATTTTGTTGGATCTGTAACAAACAACTCATTTACTCTTCATACAACAAGAGCACAATCTTTAAATTCTATTAATGGATTGTTACTTAACACTATTAGTATAACGAATGCTGCAGGTTCTGTCGGAATAATGACATTGACGGAACAAAATATTGAGTATTCTGCAACCGTCAATACATCATCAAATAATGTAGATAATTGGTCACTATTGTCTACAAATAGTTTGGATGCTTCAAATATTATCAGTGGAGTTATAGATCCAGTTAGACTTGGAAGTGGAGTTGCAAATGACGAAACATTCTTGTCTGGAGATTCTTCATATAAGAAAGTAATTACATCTATTGGAATTGGAACAACTTCTGGATTTAATGTAGAAGGATTTACTTCTGTTATCTTCCCACCAGGAGGAGTCGGATATACAACATACTTTGGTGATTTCAAACTTAATCTGAATAGAGCTGCAACTACCTTAGATGCATACTCTACCCTTGGAATTGCACAGTTTAAGTTAAGTACTTTTGACGTTGGTCAAGATGGAAGAATACAAATCAAGAATACTGCGGCTGGTGGTGACGTAGATGCTGCGACACTTAACGCACAATCTGGTGCATATTATTTGGATGTGGATAATCACACTGGAACTGTTAAGGTTAATAAGGGTGGTACTGGACTTGCTGGTGTTGCACCTAATGGAAGTATTTTACAAGGTAACGGATCTACTTATAATAGACTAACAAATCCAACATTTATTGGAGACGTTACTTTTAATGCAGGTGCAGGATCCGTAACTTTAGCAGCAGATGCTGATATCTTATTCACAAATGGAACTGTCTGGAGTGGAGATGTTGCTGGTAAGATTCAATTCTTCCAAAATAGTCTATATTTACAGTACACTGATGATCTAATCTTTAGAAATGCTTCTGGATCTAACAGAGTCACTATTGATTCCCTAGGAAATGCAGATTATGTTGGTGTTGTTACTGCATCAAGGTTTGTTTCTGATGTTGCACAAGGGACTGCACCATTTACAGTTACCTCCACTACTAAGGTAACAAACTTAAATGCAGATCTACTTGACGATTTGACCACATCTTCGACAAATGTCAATTCTACAGTTGTAACTCGTGATGCATCCGGTAATTTTGCCGCAGAAGATATTACTGCAGAGGGAGCTGTTAGAACAAATACAATAACTGCTGAAGATTCTTCTGCTGCAATAACAATAGCAAATGTCACTGGCAAATCCACATTTGCTCAAGATGTTGATATTACTAGAAATCTTAATGTTGCAAGCACTGTAAATATTAATTCTGGTGGAATTAACGCAGGTTCGGGAATTGTAACTGCTACCAGATATGATGGTAATCTCCAAAGGACCCTTACACTTAATACCTCTGGTAATGGACTGACTGGTAGTGCAACATTTAACAACTCTGGTAATGTTACATTTACTGTACAGTCTGATGCAACTGCATCCAATGTATCAGATGCAATTGTTTATAGAGATAGTACTGGAAACTTCTCTGCAGGAACTATTACTGCATCTCTAACTGGTGCGGCATCACTCAATGTCTTGAAGGCTGGCGATACGATGACTGGTCAGTTGATCAATACCAGAGTAAATCAAACTGGCAATGGTACTGGTCAAATTTTCCTAAATGGAGCAACAGGAAACCGTATTGATTGGAATACATCGGGTGTCGCTGCACCATCACAGACCACAAGAAGTGTCGGTACTAAATTAGTCCTATACCCCGCAATCAGCGGAACTCAAGTTGATTACGCGATGGGAATTCAGAATTCCTCAATGTGGTTCTCTGTACCAACAACATCTACAGTATTCAGATGGTATGGAAATACTACTCAAATGATGACCTTGACAGGATCCAATCTGGATGTTGTTGGAAATATTACTGGTTCCAGATTAATTTCTGATGTTGCACAAGGGACTGCACCTCTTACAGTAACCTCCACAACATTAGTATCAAATCTGAATGCCGACTTACTCGATGGACAACAGGGTAGTTTTTATCTCAATACTGGAACTGGTTTTGGTGGAGATGTTAGTGGAACTTATAATGCAATTGTAGTTGCTAATGATTCTCACACTCACCAATTTGCAAACTTAACTGCTAAAAATTTGGGTAGTGGAGATTACTCAACTACTGGTGATTTTATTTCTGGTAGAGGTTCAGGTGGAGTTGCACTTACCATTAATGATGGTTACGGTAATGCAAACGTAACTTGGAACCATCAAAACGGCACACCGGAACAGACTGGTAAGGCAGGAAGAATTGAAGTTAATACTGATGCCACTAGTGGTAATGCATATATGAGTTTTGAACTTGGTTCAGCAGCTGCTGGAGTTTCTGCTGCGATCACTCCAATTCTTGAGTTGAGTGATACTACAAGTTCAAGATGGTTCGCTGCTTCTGGATTAACGTTCCTTAACGTTCCACAATTCAATGGCGGTACTTCAGGATCATTAGCACCATTTACTGTAGATAGTACTTTCTTAGTTTCGAATCTAAATGCCGATCTACTTGACGGTCAAGAAGGAACTTATTACTTAAATTATACTAACTTTACAAATACTCCAACTATCGGTGATGGAACTTTAACTGTTGCTGTTAGTGGAACTGGTCTAAGTATTAGCGCTACCCCCACATTCACTGCAAACCAGACCACAAATAAGACAATTACAGTAACATCCAATGCAACATCAGCAAATACTGTATCAACAATAGTTGCAAGAGATGGTTCCGGTAACTTTACAGCGGGGACAATTACTGCAAACCTAATTGGTACTGCAACACAAGTATCCAATACATTAACTAGAGGAACTTATCTGACTGGTTCTAGTTACAATGGTTCTTCAGCGACTACTTGGGCTGTTGATGCAACTTCTTCAAACACAACAAGTAAAGTTGTTGTCCGTGACGCAAGTGGAAACTTCGCTGCAGGTACTATTACTGCAACATTAAGTGGTACTGCCACTAATGCAACTAACATTACTCTTGCTGATGAGTCAGCTGATACCACATGTTTCCCTGTGTTTGCTACAGGAGCAACAGGAAATCTTCCACCTAAGACTGGATCCAATCTAACATTTAATGCTTCTACTGGAGCATTAGGAGCAACTACTTTTGTTGGTAATCTTCAAAATACCCTTACACTCAATACTTCTGGAACTGGACTTTCTGGTTCCACAACCTACAACAACTCTGGTGCCGCAACATTTACGGTAACCTCTAACGCAACATCTGCAAATACTGTATCTACTATTGTTGCAAGAGATGGTTCTGGTAACTTTAATGCAGGTACTGTTACTCTTGCTGGAGAACTTCGCGGTCCAGCATCATTCACGATTGACCCAGCAACGGTAGGTGATAATACTGGAACGGTTGTCATTAAAGGTAATCTCCAAGTTGACGGCACGACCACCACTGTAAATAGCACGACCATTACAGTCGATGACAAAAACATTGAACTTGGTTCTGTTGCATCTCCAAGTGATGCTACAGCCGACGCAGGCGGTATTACATTGAAGGGAACGACTGATAAAACTTTCAACTGGATTAATGCTACCGATGCGTGGACTTCTTCGGAACATATTAATATTGCTTCTGGTAAGGTTTATAGAATTAATGGTACTGAGGTTTTAAATGCAACCACTCTTGGTAGTGGTGTTGTTAATTCTTCCCTACAAAACTTAGGTACACTTACTAGTGACGTAACCATTGGTAAGACATCGCCAAAATTAATTCTAAATGATACTAATGGTGCAACAGGTAGTTATCCTGGCATTCAGTTCGATACAACTAATAATCAGGGTGTTCTTTTAGAGCATAATGAATTTGATGGCGAACTTCCTATTGCTGGATATGGATTGGTCTTAAGGGAATCTCCAAATAATACTCAATTCCCCACCACAGGAACTGTTTCACTTTCAGTTCTTGGAAACATTTATGCTGGAGGAACAACAATTGGAACTCTTTCTAGAGTTCTCACAACAGCGGATGAAGGAACTGGTAATGGATTAGATGCTGATACTTTAGATGGTGTTGAGGGTGCATCTTACGCCAGATCTGATGCAGCAGATACAATATCTGCTATCCACACTCATACTGCTAGACCCGCATTTAATGGTGGCACTTCTGGATCATCATCACCATTTACTGTAGATAGTACCTTTGTAGTCACAAACCTCAATGCGGATCTACTCGATGGTGTTCAGGGTGCATCTTATGCCAGATCTGATGCAGCAGATACAATATCCGCTGTCCATACTCATACTGCTAGACCTGCGTTCAATGGCGGTACTTCCGGATCAACATCACCATTTACTGTAGATAGTACTTTTGTGGTCACAAACCTCAATGCGGATTTAGTTGATGGTATTCAAGGTTCAAGTTTCTTAAGATCTGATGCAGCAGATAGTTTCTCAGGTGCATTGACTGGTTCTGGAACCATTAGTGTTACTGGTACTGAAATTGAGTGTGGTAGAACTTCTGGTTCTGTCGCAATGACAACTAATGATGGTGGAGGAAATGCAAACCTCTGTTTCAACCATAAAGATAGAACTCCCGATACCACGGGCAGTTCCTATAGAATCGAAACAGCGGTCGATAGTGCTACTGCGAACATGTACTTCGAATTATCATCGAGTACTACATCTGGTGTTCAGGTAAATCTAAGTAATGGAATGACCTTGAATACAACCGGATTAACGGTTAGTGGTACAGTTACTGCAAACTCCGACATACGACTCAAGACAAATATTCTAGACTATGAAAACTGTTTAGATAGGGTACTGAATCTCAGACCAGTAACCTTTAATAGAACAGACTTGGAAGATACCGAAAAGGTACACTTAGGTCTCATCGCTCAGGAAGTTGAGGAAGTAATTCCAGAAGTTGTTGGAGAAAATTCAGCAAACGGATACAAGTCTGTTGCTTATGGAAACATTGTTCCCGCACTTATCGGTGCAATACAGGAACAACAGAAGATGATTGAAGAACTTCGTGAGGAAGTTAGAAACCTGAAGAACCGATAGAAAGATCGTTTCAATTTATAAATACCTCTAGGAAACTAGGGGTATTTTTTTATGGCGCAGCCATCTAGTAGAGCGGAGTTGAAGGAATACTGCCTCAAGCAATTAGGTAAACCAGTTCTAGAAATAAATGTAGATGATGATCAGATTGATAATTTAATAGATGATGCAATCCAATATTTCCATGAACACCATTTTGATGGAATTGATAGGGTATACTTAAAACATAAATTAACTCCCGCTAACAAAGATATTATTACACAAACAGGAGTCTCTACAAGTACTTCTGCAACTGTTGTTGGTGCAGGTTTAACATCAATAGACTATGTGGAGGGTGTAAATTATCTCCCACTACCAGATTCTATTATTGGTGTAAATAACGTACTTAAAATAAATTCCAGTAGTGTCTCTGATGGTTTATTCAATATTAAATATCAATTGTTTTTGAATGACGTTTATTTTTACGGTGCATTAGATCTTCTGAACTATGCTATGGTTAAGAGATATTTGGAAGACTTGGATTTTCTTCTAAATCCACACGCTCAAATTAGATTCAACAAAAAAAATCATAAGTTATATCTAGATATTGATTGGTCTGAAGTTGGTGAGAATGAATATGTGATTGTGGATTGTTATAGAATTTTAGATCCTTCGGAATCTACAAAGTTATATAATGATTCTTGGTTAAAAAAATACCTCACCGCACTAATTAAAAAACAGTGGGGTCAGAATATGATTAAGTTCCAAGGAGTTCAACTTCCAGGTGGTGTTCAACTTAATGGTAGACAAATTTATGATGATGGAGTTCAAGAGGTAGAAAAACTAGAACAAAAACTCAGAACAGATTATGAGTTACCACCAATGGACCTTATAGGTTGATAACATGGCACCACTCAATTCTTATTTTTTACAAGGATCTCCGAGTGAACAAAGACTCATTCAAGATCTAATCAACGAACAACTAAAAATGTATGGACAGGACGTTCTATACATGCCTAGAAAAATAGTTGGTGAAAATACAGTCATAAAAGAAATAACTGCTTCAAAATTTGATGATAGTTATCGAATAGAAGCGTATCTAATGAATTTTGATGGCTTTACGGGTAATGGAGATCTACTGACAAAATTTGGAGTTAGAAGTAATGATGAGATAACTCTTGTCATTTCAAAAGAGAGATATGATGATTTTCTCTTACCAATCATAAAATTATTTCCAGAGTCTGAAAGAAAATCAGCAGCTAGACCACAAGAAGGGGACTTGATTTGGTTTCCTCTCGATGAGTCTTTATTTGAGATTAAGTATGTTGAGGGAAAGAAACCATTCTACCAACTCAACAATTTATATGTTTATGAATTGAGATGTGAGAGATTTGAATATGAAGATGAGATTATTGACATTTCTCAAGTTGACTCTGACGGTGCAGAAGTTAACGAGGCTTTAAGCGATTATGGAAATACCTATAATATTCAACTTGTTGGTTCTGGTGCAACGACTGCCGTAGCTACTGTTGGGTTAGCAACAACCAGTCCTACATCCAGTTCTGTGCAATTTATTGATCTTATTAATGACGGATCTTATGATTTCGCACCTACAGTTTCTATATCTACAGCTCCATCTGGTGGTTCCAATGCAACTGCTGTTGCAATTATGACGAGTAGGCCATCTAACCAGACATTTGGTATTGATAAGATTATTGTTACTAATGCTGGATTTGGTTATACTTTACCACCTACGGTAACAATTTCTGGTGGAAATGGAAGTGGTGGAATAGCAACTGCTGTCATAGCTACAGGATCTCTTGGAATTATTGGAATTTCTTCCGGTGGTGTTGGCTATACCACTACTCCTCAGGTATTCTTTAGTACTGGAAATGCTTCTGCAGAGGCAGTTATTTCTGCTGCAGGAGAAGTTACCGCTGTACGTTATGTTAATGCTGGATCTGGTTACACAGAGGCACCAACAATTTCCTTTACTGATCCTGGATCCACAACATTTGGAGATTATACTTATAATGAAGTTGTTACAGGAACTAGAACAGGAACTACTGGATATGTTAGAGATTGGGATGCTTCTACAAGAGTATTGAAACTTGCAATTGTTGATGGTACATTTGCTAGAGGAGAATCTATAGTTGGTGCTGCTGCAAGTTATAAAGTTTCCACTGTCAATTCCAATGAATTCTTAGATGAATATGCAAGTAATGATGATATTGAAAATGAGGCTGATCAAATCCTGGACTTTAGTCAAAAGAACCCATTTGGAGAATTCTAAATAGTTTTATAATTACTAGGAACTTGTAATGATATCTAATTATTTTTACCACGAAATATTGAGGAAGACTATTATAGCTTTCGGAACTCTTTTTAATGATATAGAAATAAAACATAAAGATAGGTCTGGAAGTGATTTTAGTATCCTTAAGGTTCCTATTGCTTATGGACCTATTCAGAAATTTTTAGCAAGAATTGAACAGGCTCCAAATTTAAAAAGGGAAGTTGCAATTACTCTTCCAAGAATGTCATTCGAAATGACTGGAATTTCTTATGACCCAAGTAGAAAATCATCTACTATGCAGACCTTTAAGGCTGTAACTACTGATGGTGAGATGGTCAAACAATTTTTACCGGTTCCTTATAACGTTAATTTTAGACTGTCAATATTATCAAAATTAAATGAAGATGCATTACAAGTTATTGAACAGATATTACCATATTTCCAACCTCATCTAAATTTAACTATTGATCTTATATCTTCTATTGGTGAAAAACGAGATATTCCCATGGTTCTTAGTGGAATAACAATGGATGATCAATATGAAGGAGACTTTACGACAAGAAGAGTTTTAATTTACAGTTTAGATTTTACAGCAAAAACATATTTGTTTGGTCCTGTCGGAACTCCAAATGAAGCTCTTATCAAAGAAGTTCAAGTGGATTACTATAGTAACACTAATAGAAGAAATGCCTCTAGAGAACTGAGATATGTTGTTACACCTAGAGCTCTCACGGATTACAATAGTGATGCAACTACTCAAATCGTAGAAGACATTTCGGAAGAAATCACACAATTTGATGTTGCTGATTCTGCACAATTATCTGTAAATTCATATATTCAGATTGGATCTGAATCAATGTATATTAGAAAAATTACAGGAAATACTTTGCTTGTAAATAGAGCACAAGATAATACTCCAATTGAAACTCATGTATCTGGAACTGCAGTAAATGTAATTAATACTTTAGATGATTCGTTGATCGATCTTGATGATGATTTTGGATTTAGTGAATCCACATTTAATTTCAGTGATGGAAAAATTTATAGTCCAACAAAAGGAACTGATGTATGAGTTTTGAAGACATTGATAAGGCATTAGATATTGAAAGCACTCCGATAAAATCGGAGATCGCTCAATCAAAAAAACCTGCGATAAAAAATACGCAGACTCCAGAAGAACAAATTCAGAAGGATTATGAGTATTCTCGTGGTCAACTGTACTCTATTATTGAAAAGGGTCAGGAAGCCATTGATGGTATTCTCGAACTCGCACAAGAGTCCGATTCACCAAGAGCATACGAAGTTGCAGGCCAGTTAATTAAAAACGTTGCAGATACTGCAGATAAATTAATGGATCTACAGAAGAAATTGAAAGATGTAAACAAGGAAGAAAAAGGCTCCACACCAACGAATGTTACTAACAATGCAGTGTTCTTGGGATCTACTGCAGAACTTCAAAAATTCTTGAAGGGGTCGATGAATGGAGATCTCCCTAAATAAAATATAAGATAATATTCAGAAATAATGTCTAAACTAACCTTCAACGAGTGGCAATCACTTTCCGAAAAGAAAGGTATGGGCAAGTGTTCTTGTTGTGGAAATGAAATTAAAAAGGATGGTTCATGCGGATGTGATTCATCATGTGAACACTGTGGTGGAAAACATGATGTAAAGGAGTCTTCTAATCCTTTAATGAAAAATATGCCTTTGGGTCAAAAGAAGGTTGACAATCTTGCTAAGTCTTATGAAGGACATGTAAAGAATCAGTTAGTTCATGGACTACATTCTTTATCTAAAGCGAGAGAGTCTGCAAAAAATACTAAATTAATGAAGAGTTCTAGTGTTAAGGTTGCTGAAAGTAACTGTGGAGGAACTTCAACTAAAAGAAAAAAGAAGAAATTATCTGAGATGATTTCTACCTCTATGAGTGGAAAGAGATATAAAAATATAGATAATAGAGAAGATCAGGAACGGATTGAAACAGAAAATAGAGAGAAAAAAGAAGCAAAAGCAAAAGAAGCAAAGAAGAGAAAGACTGAATTAGCAGATCTTAGAGTAACTAAAGGCATTCGTTTCTACGACAAAAAGGGATCTGGTTATATTAAAGATGGAAAGAAAGTTTATGATGAATCATATAATCTAGATGAGAAGTGTTGGAAAGGTTATACCCAAAAGGGAATGAAGAAAAAAGGTGATAAAATTGTTCCAAATTGTGTTCCTACAGAAGAATATTCTGATTGGAGAAGTGAGTTAGAAGAAGTTTATATGTTCTCTTCACCAAAAAAGAACAAAGAGACTCCTAAGAAAAAAGAAACTTGGTATGAAAGAGATGAACGTAAAGCAAAAGAAAAGAAACTTAGAAAAGAATCCACTGAAGTCCAAGAGGGGAACAAGAGTGGTGATTCTTCTTTGCGTGACTGGTTTAGCAAGAGTCGCTCTTCTGATGGCACCCCTGGTTGGGTTCAACTGGGTGGTAAATACGCAGGAAAACCCTGTGCAAAACAACCAGGACAAACAACCAAACCAAAGTGTGGTTCTTCAAAAATGAAGGCAGACCTCTCCAAAGAAGAAGAGGAGAAAGCATTCCGCCGCAAGAATCAGGAAGATCCAAACCCAGACAGAAAGGGTAAGGCAAAGAATGTTGCCACGGAAGAGAAGGATCATGAAGTATCAATGGCACATAAACAATTGAATAAAACCATAAAAAATGCAAAACAATTAAAGAAAGATCTTGGAAAAAAAGAAAAGAATCTTCCTGCTTGGATGCAAGCTAAAATAACCGATACAGAACACAACATGGATGCTGCTTCTGGTTATCTGACAAAAGAAGCTGCAGGTGAAAAAGATGCTTGTTACTCCAAGGTTAAGTCTCGTTATTCTGTATGGCCTTCTGCATATGCATCTGGTGCATTAGTTAAGTGTCGTAAAGTTGGTGCTAAGAACTGGGGTAACAAGACTAAGAAAGAAGGTTATGAGTTCTCTAACTGGAGAGATGATTTCAAACCAACTGAATATCAAACTTATGATATTGTTGAAACAACTCCACTAAAAGAAAGTGAGGATATTCGATATTGCCCTAAGTGTAAAAAGAATGAAAAGAAAAAACAATGCAAATATGGAGAGAAATATTGGACCATGTTTTCATTACCTGCACAATTAGGTGGAGGTGGTCCATATGATCCAAATGAGGTTCATCCCACGAATGAGGGATTGAGTTTTGAAATTGGTGGAGGACACAAGAAAGCTCAGAAGATGGGCAAAATCCGCAACCCTTCTAAAGGTGCAAAAGGCGGAGAGAAAGATGCAGCTCAAGCTGCATTGAAGAGACTTGGTGGTGGAGTTTCACTTCCACTTGCAGATTCAATCATTTATCCTGGGCAATTGAAAACGGAAGATTATCAGAGATTACAGTCAACTGGTAATGTTTTTAGTATAATGCTCATGTGGAGAGGTAAAACTTATCGTCTTCAACTCTTCTTCTCTGGATCAAAACGTCCTTCAAGAGAAGAAGTCAATTCTGAAGTACAAAAGTTTTATCCTGGGGCTGTTTTGACTCATTATTATCCAAGCCCATCTGATCCAACTCATCCAATTGTAGTAATTCAAAGGTAATTAAAATGAATCCATCTGAAATAGAACTTGAAACAACATTTAGAATGTTTGAATATGAAAAGATGGCCAGAGACATTGATAAGATGGATTTGGATCAGGCAATAAATTGTGCCAAGTCTTACTTAAAACTATATCTTAAGCAACAAGAAGTTGTTGCAGGTTTAGCACACATGTAAATTTTACAAATGAAAACTTTTCAACAATTTTTATCCGAAAGCATCACCATCAATGGTGACTTCAATGGAACCCTCAACGTTGGGGGTTCTCAACCAGAACAGACACGAGAGTCTTTCTTTGCTGATGTTGTCTGGGAAGGAAAGATGTATCGTCTAGAAGTAGAAGGTGCAATGATTTCTAAGAATGAACTCGCAGAACAAATTCAAGGAGAGTATCCTGGAGCGATTGTTCATCAGATCTATCCTGGCCAGGTAAATACTTCTAGAATCAAAAACGCACAAAGATACCAACCAGAAAGATTATCGTGGAGTGATTAATGGCACAGTGGAATAAGACTATACAAGATTATCTAAACCAAGAAAGAAGTCTTCATGAAGTTTATCTTCGCGCTGATGAATATGGAAATATTCTAAATGAAGGTGCTTGCTCCAAATCTGCTTTTGGGGAAAACGTTTCTATTCCCATCACTCCCAAAATTCAGGGAGATGCCATATACGGATTAGACCCAAGAGAGTTTCAGACATTTAAATTTTCTAATAGTGGAATCGCAACTAACGGAAATTCACTTCTAAGAGTTGGTGCTGGAACAGATGCAAACTCTTATGGTGTAATTAGGTCCACAAACTTTCTAAGATATCGTCCAGGTCAGGGTGCATTATGTAGATTTACCGCAGCATTCTCAGAAAATCCAGTTGGTTTTACTCAAAGAGCAGGACTATTTAATCAAGAGAATGCTATCCAAATTGGTTATGCTC
>Ga0255751_10000037_pt1 | contig 115136 bp, 116 predicted proteins | sample 071ome_20_FD_179951 | JGI IMG/M metagenome (GOLD analysis project Ga0255751, IMG submission 179951) | Coastal salt marsh microbial communities from the Groves Creek Marsh, Skidaway Island, Georgia - 071412BT metaG (version 2) | ecosystem: Environmental > Aquatic > Marine > Intertidal zone >... | reverse complement strand
TTTTTTTAAAGTACACAGTATAAAAAATATGGCATACAATGAAGTGATTGATGACCAAAACAAAAGCGATCCTGCTTGCCCCGCCCATAAGGCAGTCATTTTAAAAAATAAAGGAGTTTCATAACTCGAATACTGTGCAACATATTGTAAATTAAAATTACTAACTAACAATTCATTCAAAAGACAAAGATTCGAAAAAATAATACAAAAACTTTGTGATAACAAACTTCTCTCAATGACCTGTAAGTATCTCTGATCATTAGAACGTTTATAAAAGACAAAAAGAAAAAAATTAAATAATGATAAAATTCCTGCTAGACTCAGGATTAAGCTTCCAATTTGTGAAACCATTATATTGAACTTTTATTTTTGAGATCACCCTCGTATCTAGATGCACATTTTGTCTGTAGATCTTCAGCAATGATTCTGTTATCGCTATAGGAACCAGTTACTACAACTTCTGCGTCATCTTTGAATAAATCAGGACGAATTCCATTATATTCAACTAGAACTGTATTTTCTGCATCATAAACATAGAATGATACCTCAAGTAAATTATCTGGATTAATTTTAATACTTTCAGGTAATATTCTACCTCCTAATTTCATTTTATTTATAGGTGAGACATTATCAGATAATTCAGAAACTGTAAAATATTTAACTGATGACAAATTTCTTTCATCATATTGTGTTAAATAGATTGTCCATGATATAACGAGCATCATAGATAGTATAAGTGTTATATAAAACTTATTCATTAAAAACTAAAGGATTCTTCCCATTCTCCATAAACTGATTTCATTAAATCAACAATCTCACCAAGGGTTCCACCATGGTCAGCAACATCAATAATATAATTAACTAAATTTTCATTTTCTATACAGGCCTTTTTTAAAAGATCTAACTTTTCCTGAACAGCAGAATTATTTCTGCTATTTCTTATTGAATTTATTTTTTTTATCTGATCTTTTTCGGCTGCATGAGAAATCTTCAGAATTTCAATATCAATCTTCTCATCTTCTTCAACAAATTCATTAACTCCAACAATAATTCTTCTCTTGGAATCTACTAGTTCTTGAAATTCAGAAGCAGATTCTGAAATTTTTTTCTGAAAATATCCATCCTCAACAGCCTCAACAGTACCACCCATCTGATTAATTTCATCAAAATATTTTAAAGCTTCTTCTTCAATTTCATCAGTTAGCTGTTCCACATACCATGATCCACCTAAAGGATCAGCTACATTTGGTACTCCCGTCTCAAATGCAAGTATTTGTTGAGTTCTTAAAGCAATTTTTGCAGCTTTTTCTGACGGAAGAGCTAAAGTTTCATCAAGTGAATTGGTGTGTAAGGAATTTGTACCTCCTAAAACTGCAGACATGGCTTCATAAGCGGTTCTTATTATATTATTTTCTGGCTGTTGAGCAGTTAATGAACATCCAGCAGTCTGTGTGTGGAACTTCAACTTCAAAGAATTTTCATTCTTTGCACCATATTCGTTTCTAAGCTTATTTGCCCAAATTCTCCTTGCAGCTCTATATTTTGCAATTTCTTCAAAAAAATCTTGATGAGCATTGAAAAAGAATGATAGCCTATGGGCAAAACTATCTATATCTAACCCTCTTTGAATGCAAGAATCAATGTAAGTAAAACCATTGTTCAGTGTAAATGCAAGTTCTTGGCCAGCAGTGGAGCCAGCTTCACGAATATGATATCCGCTTATTGAAACAGGATTATATAAAGGCATATTATTTGAACAGTATTCAATTATATCAACAACTAACTTAATTGATGGATTAGGAGGAAATATCCACTCTTTTTGTGCAATATATTCTTTCAAAATATCATTTTGCAGTGTCCCTCTTAATTTTGAAATATCTATTCCCCTTCTTTTTGCTAATGCCACATAAAAAGCAAAAAGAATAATAGCTGGACCATTAATTGTTTGAGAAACAGAAATTTTTTCTAAATCTATTCCATCAAATAAAATTTCCATGTCATTAAGAGATGCAACACTAACCCCACAAACACCCACCTCCCCTACAGATAATTCATGGTCAGGGTCATATCCCATTAATGTAGGCATATCATATGCTACTGAAAGTCCGGTTTGTCCATTTTTTAATAAATACTTATATCTTTGATTTGTTTCCTCTGGGGTACTAAACCCTGAAAATTGTCTCATAGTCCAAATTTTTCCACGATACATATTAGAATGGATTCCTCGCGTGTAAGGGAATTGTCCAGGTTTTAAAGAGTCTTTATTTTCAGAATAGAATTCCTTGAGTGTTTTACCACTTAGACTATTAAAGTTCTTTTCGTTATCTTTATTTGTACTCATTGTATAATAAAACTCTCAATTTTTGATTTTATTGAATCAGTGTCTAGGCCAACTTTTTCTAATAGTTCATCTCTAGTACCATGATCTACAAAGCTATTTGGTAGGCCTAAAGTTAGTATATCAATATTAGAATTGCTCGAAGAAAAATGCGATAATATGCTTTCGCAAAAACCTCCATCTAAATTACCTTCTTCAATTGTTATGATTTTTCTAAATTTCTTTTTAGCAATTTTTAAATACTCTTCATCAAGCGGTTTAATAAATCTACAATTAACAACCTCAATGTTAAATCCTTTTGTCTGAAATTCTTTCGCGATATCAACACTTTTATAAACCATAGACCCTACGGCTAATATTACAAAATCTTCACCTTTCATTAATACTTCCCACGAACCTTTAGGAATTAAAATTGGAATATCTGAGGTATAAATAATTGAATTATCTTTGGGATAACGAATACTAATAGGACCCTCATTATATGTTGTAGCAGAATACAATAGATTCTTCAATTCATTTCCGTCTTTTGGAGATGCAACTGTCATACCAGGGATACACTTTAAATAACTGATATCTAATACGCCATGATGAGTTGCTCCATCTTCACCAACAAGTCCTGATCGATCTAAACAGAAAATAACTGATAACTTTTGTAGTGCAATATCATGAATAATTTGATCAAATGCTCTTTGTAAAAAAGTTGAATAAATTGCAACAATAGGAATTTTTCCACTAGCTGCTAAAGCACCAGCAAAAGTTACCGCATGGGCTTCAGCAATTCCTACATCAAAAAATCTATCTGGATAATTTTCGGCAAATTCTACTAAACCAGTTCCTTCTTTCATGGCCGCTGTGATTGCTATAATATCATTATTGTCTTTTGCTAATCTTAAAATCTCCTTCCCAAATACATTTTGATAAATGATAGAAGGACTTGAAGATTTAGTTTCTTTTTGCTTCACTCCATGAAATTTAACAGGATCTTTTTCAGCATAGTCAATTCCTTTACCCTTCTTTGTAATAGCGTGCAAAACAACTGGAGAGTTAATGTTCTTAATATTTTTGAAAACTGATACTAATTCTTCAACATTATGACCATCTACTGGACCGAAATATCTAAACCCTAACTCTTCAAAAATTGTAACTGGAAGAAAAAAACTTTTTATACTTTTTTCCGCTTTATAAAAAAAAGATTGAAGAAGTTTTGGAAATTTTGTTAATAGTTTTGTAAATCTAGATCTAACAACGTTGTAATACCTATTAGTTGAAATTTTTAATAAATAATTTCTAAATGCTCCAACATTAGGGCTAATTGACATATCATTATCATTTAAAACTAGTAAGAATTGTTTCTTTTGATGTCCAATATTATTCATTGCTTCAAAAGCTAAACCTCCACTCATTGCACCATCGCCAATTACACTAACAACCTTAAAATTACCACTATTTAACTCTCTAGCTTCAACAAAACCAATTCCAGCTGAAATAGATGTAGAAGCATGTCCAGCTCCAAAAAAATCATGTATGCTTTCAGATCTCTTTAAAAATCCACTCAAACCATTCATTCGACGTAGAGTAGAAAAATCATTAAAACGACCAGTTAATATCTTATGTGCATAAGCTTGATGACCTGTATCCCAAATAATTTTGTCTTCAGGAGAATTAAAAACGTAATGTAATGCAGTAGTAATTTCAATTGCTCCTAAAGTTGGAGCTAAGTGCCCACCTATTTCTGTGATTGTATCAGTGATATAATGTCTTAATTCATCACAGATTTTAGGTAATTCATTTTCTGAATAATTTTTTAGATCTTTTGGCGAATTAATTCTATTTAAATATTTCATTTTTTAACTAAAACAAATTTCATGGATAAATGTTTCTTGAAAAATTTCAGGGTGAAAAGTTATACCAATATGCTTTCCGGACTTTATTCCAACTACTTCATTTTGAAAAAAGGCAAATGGCTCAGTATCTTCTCCATATGAAATAATTTTAGGCGCTCTAATAAAAGAGCCTTGAATGAGTCTTTCACCAAATGAATCATTTTTTAACTGAATACTAGCTGAAAAGGAATTGATCTGTCTACCATATGCATTTCTTTCAACCAGTACATCAAGAATATTTAGAGATTTCACAATCTTATCATCTTCTATTTTAGACATTAAGATTAAACCTGCACAGGTTCCTAGTATAGGAAATGAGCGAGAAAATGATTTAATTTCTCTAGCAAAATTTTTCTCTCTATTAAGAAGATTATAGATTGTAGTTGATTCACCTCCTGGAATAATTAACCCTTCTATTTGGTCAAGCTCTTTAGAAAATTTTATTTCTTTAGAAGTCTTACCTAATTGATTTAATATTTCCAAATGAGATTGAAAATTCCCCTGTAATGCTAAAACGCCAATCAATTTAATCTCCTCGATTAGAAAACTTTTCATCCTCACTTAGATCGCTCATTAAAATTCCTTTCATAGCGTCTTTTAAATTATAGGAAGCTTTTAATACTTCTTCAGAATTTTTATAATGAGTAACCGCATGTACAATAGATTTAGCTCTTTCTAGCGGATCAGAGCTCTTAAAAATACCAGAACCTACAAATACAGTTTCTGCACCCAATTGCATCATTAATGATGCATCAGCAGGAGTAGCGATTCCTCCAGCTGCAAAATTGGGTACTGGTAATTTTTTATTTTGTAAGACATATTTAACTAAATCAGTAGGGACTCTAAATTCTGAAGCTTTTTCATCCAAATTATTTTCTGTTAATTCAAAAATTTGTTTATTAATCATATTCATATGTCTTACAGCTTCAACAATGTTACCACTTCCAGCTTCGCCTTTAGTTCTAATCATTGCAGCGCCTTCATCAATCCTTCTTAAAGCTTCTCCCAAATTTCGAGCACCACAAACAAAGGGTATTTTAAAAGGATGTTTTAAAATATGAGCTTCTTCATCTGCTATTGTTAAAACTTCACTTTCATCAATAAAATCTACCTCAAGTGCTTCTAAAACTTGCGCTTCAGCAAAATGTCCTATTCTACATTTAGCCATCACTGGTATTGAAACATTTTCTTGAATTTCTTTTATCATTTGAGGATTACTCATTCTAGCAACACCACCGTCGGCCCTGATATCAGATGGAATTCTTTCTAAAGCCATAACGGATACAGCTCCAGATTCCTCTGCAATCTTGGCTTGTTCAACATTAGTAACATCCATAATAACGCCCCCCTTTAACATTTCAGCGAGAGCTACTTTTTCTCTAAATGTATCTTTATTAATCATAAATAATTTCCTTTGATGTTGTATTAGTTATTTCTTTTACTTTTTTTATAACTGATTCAATTATCCAATCTGGTGTTGATGCTCCAGCTGAAATTCCTAATGTACTTATATTATTCTCGAACCATTTTGAATCAATATCTGCAGCACATGTAACTTGAAAAGTTTTTTTATTTTTACTCAAACTTAATTCTGTTAATCTTTTAGAATTAGCACTCGTAAATGATCCAATAATAATCATCATATCAGTATTAACTGATAGTTCCTTAATTTGCTCTTGATTTCTTTTGGTGGGATAACAAATGGTATTTACAAACCTTAAATCAAAAACTTTTGTCATTAAAACATTGATAATATCTTGAACGTTTTTAATGGTTTGAGTTGACTGACTTACTACACCTGCCTTCTTTGTTTTTCGAAGCGCCTCAGCTTCTTCAATTGTTGAAACAATAATAGGATTAGGAATTTGACTTGCAATACCTATCACTTCATCATGTCCATGATCACCAATGATAATAATTTTTCTTCCTTCTCTATGCAATGCCTTCACTTCATGATGAATTTCATGAACAAGGGGACAAGTCGCATCAATAATGTTCATTTTTTGCTTATGAGCAGAATCCCATACATCTTTTGGGGTACCATGAGCTCTAAATAGAACGGGCTTGTTATCAGGAATTTGGTCTAGTTCACTTACAACTTTGACTCCATTACTTTCTAAATCTTTAACAACATTTTCATTGTGAACTATATCTCCTAACATGTATACTTCGCCATACTTATCTGCAATCTCATATGCTTTATTTACTGCATCTCTTACTCCAAAACAATATCCTGCATCTTTTGCTAAAATAATTTTCATTTTTACTTCTTAGTTTGATTTATGTAGTTAGATATTAAATTTAAAACACTTTTTTTAACCTCTGAGAAATCTCCTTCAATAAGAGCAGCGGAAGCATATGGATGACCACCTCCACCCATCTGTTTAGCTAATTCATCTACCCTATACAATCCTTTTGAACGTAGACTAATTCTCACCTTACCTTTTAGATCATATAACATTAAAGATATTTCTACGCCATTAATAGATCTGAAAAAATCTGTAAAACCCTCGAAGTCTTCATTGCTTCCTCCAACTTCTTTTATCATATCTTGATTTACGCCAAACCATACTAATTGATCATTGCAGTCAAATTTTAGATTCTGAATCACATTTCCAAGTAACTTTATTCGACTTTTTGAGGAGTTTTCATAGATATTCTGATAAATTTTTGTCGTTTTAATTCCGAAGTTTATTGATTCTTTGGCAATTAAATGACTTAATCCAGTAGTATTATTATGTTTAAATGAACCTGTATCAGTTAAAACAGCAATATAGATTCCTTCAAGGATCTCTTTTGATAAATAGCCATTAAACTCGTTTGTTACTAACTCATAAATTATTTCCCCAACAGAAGAGGATTTTGTATTAATAAAGTTGTGATCAAATTTCTTCAAATCTATAACATTGTGATGATCGATATTCATCAGTTCAATATTTTCAATTTCGTCTAAAAGTAAAGCTATATCACCCAATCTATAATAATCTCCAATATCTAGAATAATTCCTAAATCAGAATTTTTAATAAAGGCAGCAGTTTCTGAATTATGTTCATGAAAGATATTTTCTTGATTTAAAAAATTATACATTTTAGGCAATGGTGAATGATTAATAATCATACAGTCTTTTCCTAATTGAGTGAGCAGATGGTAAAATGCATATGATGATCCTAAACTATCTCCATCCGGATTAATGTGAGAAGAAATGAAAATTTTATTACTTTTTAATATAAGAGAACTAATTGATTTAAAATCCATAGAAGTTATCTCTTCCAAATATTTTCATTAATTCCTTTTTGATGATTATAGTGACGAGAAAGAACAAAGAAATAGTCAGATAATCTATTAAGATATTTTAGCATATTATTGTCATCATTGATTGTTTCTAAAAAAAGTGAAACAAGACTTCTTTCTGCTCGACGGGTTATAGTTCGCAGAATATGTAGGAAAGAAGAAAATTGATCTCCTCCAGGAAGTATAAATTCTCTCAATGGACTTAATTCTGAATTATAGTATTCAATTCTATTGTCGAGTACAATAACTTTTTCGTGACTAAATCTATTTTCGTTATCAAATAAAGAAATTAAACCACCCATATCAAAAAGATCGTTTTGAATTGATTTAAGCTCATCAATAATGTTAGGTTCATTGGTTAAAGAGATTGCAAAACCAAGATGACTATTAAGTTCATCTATTTCACCTAAAGTTTTAATTATAAGACTATCCTTAGATACAACATCACCCTTAGCAAGATTTGTTTTACCATAATCTCCATTACGGGTTGTAACTTTAGTTATTCTCATAAAGTAATGTTCCACATTAATAAATGGACAACAATGCTTAAAACATATCCAAGAAAAATGACCCCAGTCCATCTAAGATGACTTGAAAATGTATATAACCCTTTTGCTTGACCCATTAATGCCACTCCAGGAGCGGAGCCAATTGATAATAGACTTCCACCTACACCTGTAGCTAAGGTCACTAATAACCATTGACCAAGATCCATTGCATCTTGGGAATGCATCTGTAAAACTGAAAACATAACAGGAATATTATCAATGACAGCTGAAATGATACCGGTTAAAATATTAGAAATGGTGAAACCATATCCTTCATATAAGTAATTATTTAATAAAGATAAATATCCCATTTCAGCAAGACCTGCTACACAAAGAATAATTCCATAGAAAAATAACAAAGTATCCCATTCTGCTTGAGCAATTTGTTTAAATACTCCAAAAGGAGCATCAGACCCATCTCTCTGCACTTCAGTTGATTTTGCATATGTGGTTTTTAAGTAATATCCATAAAGTTGAAGTAGACTAAAACCAAACATCATACCGAAAACAGGAGGAAGATGTAAAATATTTTCGAAAGAAACTGCTAAAAAAATGGTAATTAAGAATAAAAAGATAATTGGAATAGCACCCCTTTTAAGTTTTACAGGAGTATTCTCAACATCTGCTGAAGAACCATGAATAAAGAAGCTCATAATAGTAGCAGGAACTATATAGTTGACAAGAGATGGTAAAAATAACCAAAAAAACTGAGTAAACTCTACATGCCCTGACTGCCACACCATTAAAGTAGTAATATCTCCAAATGGACTAAAGGCACCTCCAGCATTTGCTGCAACAACAATGTTTACGCAACTGATACTTACAAAATTTCTATTTCCAACTCCTACAGCCATCACAACTGCACACATAGTTAAAGCAGTTGTCAAATTATCTGCAATCGGAGACAAAAAGAAAGAAATAGTTCCAGTAATCCAAAACAGCTTTCTGTAAGAGTAATTTTGCTGAAGTAAGATTGATCTTAATTTTTGAAAAACATTTCTCTCAGTCATAGAGTTGATATAAGTCATCGCAACTAATAAAAATAACATAAGTTGAGAGAACTCTTCAAAAGCATGCATAATTGATTCTTCAACATGCTCAGCATGTCCATGCATTCTGGCATACCATGCCAGGGAAGCCCAAATAATTCCTGCTGCAAATAATACCGGTTTGGATTTTCTTAAATGAGTTACTTCCTCAGTCATTACAAAAGCGTATGCAATCGTAAAAATAACTAAAGCAAAGATACCCAGGGGATGTGATACTAAATTCATAGTGGGAATATACCAATAAGGTGATTAATATTTTAGAAAAATCGAATTAAAATTGTAAATTATAATATGGAATATCTTATAGTAATTTTGATATTAATTTTTTGTTTCTTTATAATGAATATTGGTTTGATTTTTAAAAATAGACCGCTTAAAAAAGGCTGCGGTTCTTCTCCAGATGGATGTGAAATATGTGGAGGAGATATTTCTAAATGCGATAGTTAATTATTTTTTATTAAAGAACCAGTAAAAGACTTTTTATAGTTTCCATCTTTAGTTAAAAAAATTAGCATAGAATTAATTGATTTTGATTCTAAGAAGTCCTCTAAATCTTCTGAATTGCTCATAGCAAAAACCATCGTTGCTAATGCATCTGCATCCATGCATGATTTCTCACTCAATATGGAAACTGAACCTAAGTTAGCAGTAATTGGGTATCCTGTTTTAGGGTTGATTCCATGATGAAAAAAGGACTGAAATTCATCAATGAAATAGTTTCTATAATTTCCTGAAGTAGCAATTGATAAATTATTTAAAGAAATAATTTCTTCAATATCATTTTGTGAACTTTGTAAACTGGGGGAAACAATTCCTATTTTCCAGTCTTTTTTGTAAGATTTAGTACGAATTTCTCCACCAATCTCAATCATTATATCTTTATAACTCAAAGACTCTATTAACCTATCTACAGCATATCCTTTTGCAATAGAACTTAAATCAATTTGTAGTTTGGGGTGTTTTTTTCTAATTCTATTCCCATCTATTTCAAGCAAATCTTGCCCCACAAATTCTAACTTTTCATCTATCATTTCTTGAGATGGTCTATTTAAATAAACTTCCGGACCAAATCCCCATAAATTTACTAATGGCATCACAGTTATATCGTACAAACCATTTGATAATTGATTATACTCAAAGGAGGCCTTCACTACCTCAGCAAATTCTGGAGAGATACCAAACCATAAAGTATCAGAAAATGAATTAAAATTAGAAATTTCACTATCGACTATATACGTTGACATCTGTCTATTAATTTCTCCTAAAATTTTATCAATTTTATTTTGATTGAATTTCTTTATAGAAAATTTCTTCGGAATATATTTTATTGAGTATGTTGTACCCATGGTTTGTCCAGATAAAATAATCTCTTTGTTGAAAAAAAATTGATTGATTGTAAAAAGTGCAGCAGCAATAAAAAGTATGTACGAAGAGCTTTTTCTAACCGAAGTCATCATAAGCAATCATATCTTCTTCAACTCCTAAATCCCATAACATTTTTTGTACAGCACTTATCATCATAGGTGGACCACACAAATAATACTCACACTCTGTTGGATCTTCATGGTTTTTTAAATATAAATCAAGCGCTACCTGATGAATAAATCCAATAGGACCTTCCCAATTATCATTTGGAAGAGGGTCTGACAGTGCAACTTGATATTTAAAATTAGAGAATTGTTTCTCAAGATCTTTAAATTCTTCATCATAGAACATCTCCTTAACAGAACGTGCACCGTACCAAAAAGAAACTTTTCTTTTTGTATTTTCAGTTTTGAGAAGATGAAATATATGAGATCGTAAAGGAGCCATACCAGCACCACCACCAATATAGACCATTTCTCTTTCAGTGTCTTTGATATGAAAATCACCATAAGGGCCAGAAACAGTTATTTTGTCTCCAGGTTTTAAATTAAATACATAGGATGAGGCAATTCCAGGTGGAACGCTTGGCATATTTGGTGGAGGAGATGCAATTCTGATATTGAGCATAATCATATTTCCTTCAGCAGGATGGTTTGCCATAGAATATGCCCTGAAAATAGGATTTTTATTTTCTGCAGTATATTGCCATACATCAAATTTATCCCAATCATCTCTATAGATTTCTTCAATTTCAAAATTTTTATATTCGATATTATTATATGCTGGTACATCAATCTGAATATAGCCCCCAGATTCAAAATGGATAGGGTCATCTTTTGGAAGTTCAATGACTAATTCTTTAATAAAAGTGGCCACATTATTGTTTGATTTAACGGTAGCATCCCACTTTCGAATACTAAAAATTTCATCTGGAACTTTAATTTTCATGTCATTTCTGATTTTCACTTGACATCCTAATCTCCAGTAATCTTTTTGATCTTTTCTACTTATATATGCTTGTTCAGTAGGAAGAATATCACCTCCGCCTTCAACTACTTGACACTTACATTGAGCGCAGGTTCCTTGGCCTCCACATGCTGAAGGCAAATATACATTTTGTGATGCAAGCGCTGACAGTACTGTACCACCTGTTTGAACTTTCAAAGATTTTGAAGCATCATCATTAATTACTAAAGAAACTTCACCTTGAGGAAGTAATAGATTACCAACAAAATTAAGTAATAGCACTAAAAGAATGATAACTGCAGTAAAAACCAAGACTCCAACTAATACTTCAAAAATCATAAATCAATTCCTGAAAATGCCATAAAAGCCATTGATAATAATCCAGTTAATAACATTGCCATCGCAACCCCCCTCAGCCTAGGAGGTATATTAGAGTATCTCAGTCTATATCTAACTGATGCGAGTGCAACAATAGCTAAAAGAAACCCTACACCTGAACCAAATCCATACACGATTGTCTCTGATAATAAGTACTCTCGTTCTACCATAAACAGAGATCCACCTAGTATTGAACAGTTTACAGCAATCAGAGGCAAGAAAATTCCTAAACTGTTGTATAAAGATTGAGAAAATTTTTCCATAAAAATTTCAACCAGCTGAACCATGGCAGCAATAACTGAAATGAAAACAATTAGTTTTAAAAAATCCAAATTTACTTCAGATAGATTTGGATGAATCCATGACAATGCTCCATCTTTTAACAGAAATTCCCATAAATACCAATTTATTGGAGCTGTTATAGTAAGCACTACCACCACAGCCATTCCTATTCCAACTGAAGCATCTATTTTCTTAGAAATGGCTAAGAATGAACAGAGGCCAAGAAAGTAGGCTAATACAATATTTTCAATAAATACTGCTTTAGTAAAAATACTCAAATAATGTTCTAGACCCATCTAAGCCTCCTCTTCAATTCCAATTAATTCTCTTTGAAACCAGATGACTAATCCTAGAATTATAAATGCTCCAGGAGAAAGCACTAATAGTCCAATATTTTCATATCCTGCAGCATACCAAGATTCCGGAATTGAGAATAAAACATATCCTGCTCCACCATCTGGTAAGGTAATTGTACCAGAACCAAAAAGTTCTCTGAAAAAAGAAACAATGATTATAATCATTCCGTATCCTAAACCATTACCAATGCCATCGAGAAACGCTTTTGAAGGACCATGTTTTAAAGCAAATGCTTCAGCACGACCCATTACAATGCAGTTTGTAATAATTAAACCAACAAAAACAGATAACTGCTTACTCATATCATACATATAGGCTTGTAATAACTGATCAACAACTGATACTAGCGATGCGATAACAGAAAGCATAATAACTATTCGAACTCGATTTGGAATAAAATTTCGAATCATTGATAGAATTACATTTGAAGAAGCTAAAACAAAAATTACAGCTAAGCTCATTATGATAGCTTGATCTACTCTAATTGTTACAGCTAGGGCTGAACAGATACCTAATACTTGCAAAGAAATTGGATTATTGACATTTATAGGATCGGAAATGATTTTTTTTGATTCTGAATTAAATAGTTCCACTTACTTTAACCTTATTTAAATATTCTTCATATCTCTTTAAATCTTCAGCAATAAAAACTGAAACACCTCTACCTGTAACAGTTGCTCCAGAAATACCATCTACTTGATGGATAGAATTAGAATTTTCTGGATTAACCTTTCCTTTGACTACCTCAATACCAATAATTTCTTTTTGGATATCTCTAATTTTTTTTCCTTTAAAGTTGTTTGTAAACCAACCTTTTTCAACTTCTCCACCCAACCCTGGAGTTTCACCATGTTTGTAAAATTGTATTCCTAAAACTGTGTCAGTATCAGGTTTTAAAGCAATATAGCCATAAATAGTGGACCAAAGTCCTTTCCCAGCTACAGGAAGAGCAATTCCAGAAATATCACCATCAACAATCTTGAGATAAACAGGAAGTTGGGATTGATTTTTTTCAATATCAACATCTTCTATAACACAATCAATTTTGTTTCCATCTTTATCTACACAAAAAGCTTGAACATTTTGAGAAAATATTTTCTCTACTAAATCATTTGTCCATGGGTTGTTAGGGTCTTCTTCATAATCTAAGGACCTTAAAATATTTTTTTTAACATCAGCTTTTAAATTATAATCTTGCAGATCTCTCACATTAATTTTAGTAAAGGACAAAATAGTCCCTAAAATAGCTGTTACTATAAAAACAAACCCTAAAGTATAAGTATTACTATGCATTTCTACCTAACCTCATTTTAATGTTTGATTGAATTATATAGTAATCAATTAGAGGAGCAAACATATTCATAATTAAAATGGCCAACATAACTCCTTCGGGATATGCTGGATTGATAGATCTGATAATTACTGTCAAAAAACCTATAAAAAATCCATAAATCCATCTACCGCGATTGGTATGAGAAGAAGTAACAGGTTCAGTCGCCATAAACACTATTCCAAAAAGAAAACTTCCAATTAATAAATGTTGCAAGGGAGTGATGGTTAACATTGCATTTGTTGAAAAAGGAGCAAGCAAATTTAAAATAGTTGCGGTTAGGATTAAACCAACAATTGATGAAAGCATTATTCTCCACGATGCAATACCACAGTATATTAAGAATAGACCTCCTAATATAATTAATAATTTGTTTGTTTCTCCAATAGAACCAGGAATAAGGCCCCAAAAAAGATTCATATTTGAAAAATCGAATTGAGTTATATTGGAAAATAAATTGGAAGCAGTATCATAATTTTTGGGGTTAGCAGGAACAGATAAAGCAGTTGCAGCACTGTATCCATCTACACCAATAGCCCATATTTTGTCACCAGACATTTTGGTTGGAAAAGCAAAATACATAAAAGCTCTAGCTGTGAGAGCAGGATTAAAAATATTAGTTCCAACACCACCAAAAATTTCTTTTCCAATTATAATACCAAAAGCAGTTCCAATGAAAACTTGCCAGAGAGGAACAGTAGGCGGTAAGGTCAAAGGAATTAACGCACAAGAAACTAGGAAACCCTCATTTACTTCATGTTTTCTAATAATTGCAAAACTTAATTCACAAATTGCTCCAGCAACAAAAGTTGTTATCAAAATTGGAAGAACATATTTTAACCCGAAAAGAAATGAAGGAATAAAGCTGGAATCAATGTTTAAAGCATTGGAGTAAAGATAGCCAATATTATATGCGCCAAATATATAGCAAGGAATTAAAGCTATTACTACAAAAAACATTGTCCTTTTAATATCCATATTATCTCTAATATGAGGACCAGATTTTGTCTGACTATCCGTAGAAAAGAAAATTGTGTCGGCCGCCTCCCAAATTGGATAAGCCCATGAAAGTGGTTTACCTTTTTCTACTAACTTTCCTGTTTTTTCAAAAATGTTTTTTAAAAATTTCATTATTTATCCAAATAAATCATATTCAAACCTTTGCGAATAATCCCCGCAACATCAGTCTTTGATGGACAGACAAAAGAACATAATGCCACATCTTCTTCAGAGCACTCATAAATACCTAGTTTCTCCATTTCTTCAAAATCTCCTGCTTCAATACTTCTAACTAAAGCATTGATATAGATATTCATTGGAAAAACTTTTTCCCACGAATCAATTGGAACTAAAGCACGATGGCTCCCATTTTGAAGAGTAGTAAATTCAAAAGGTTTTGTATTAGTACCAAAATAAGCATTGAAAACGCTATATTTTGATTTACCACCTGGATGAAGCCATCCAATAAAAGGTCTATTAAAAGACTCTAATATTACTGAAATAGATGAGTGGTAAAAACCTATAAAGTTTTCAATTGATGTGTGCTTTCCTGTTAAAACATCTCCTGAAATTATTCTTAAACTTGAATCAACCAAATCATCTTTACATAAATTATTTATATTAGCGCCTAACCTTGAGCTAATATAACTAGGATTTTTGACACCTGGTCCAGCTAGATTTATGGTAGTTTTAAAGTCATAAATACCATAAGAGAAAGCTTTTCCAAGAATTACCAAATGCTGGGGTTTTATTGTCCAAATAATATCTTTGTTATTAATTGGATCAACATGATTGAGAATAACTCCTATATTACCTGATGGATGAGGACCTTCTACAAAGATTTTTTCTACAAATTCTAAATCATCAACAAAATCAAATTGAGAAGAATTTACGGCGACATAAATCTTACCATCTGTTAAGTGTTTAAGGTTTTTCAATCCTTCAGTGATGTATTTTTTTTCTCCTGACAAAGAAAAATTGAAATCTGTTCCAAGGGGAGCAGTATTGGCGAAGCTAACAATAATAGATTTAGGTTTTTCAGCAGGATTAGCTACCATATCAAATGGACGCATTTGAATAAAAGGAAATAAATTTTTATCTAAAAGAAAATTAATTACTTCTTCTCTAGAACTAAGATTTGTTGTTGAAGAAGTTTGTATTTTTTCTGATTCGTAATCTATGCGAGTAATAATATTTAATATTGCTCGTCTTTCTCCAAACTCAATTCTCTCAATTACTCCAGAAGCGAGTGATGGCCATTTTACTGATGGGTTATTTTTATCATAAAAAATTGGCTCTCCAATCCTAATTGACTGACCTTCTTCAATTAATAGTTTTGGTTTTATATAATTAAACTCTACTGGAGAAATAGAAACTGTTTCGGGAAATTTTTCGCTTATTGAATCAATTCTCGCTTTTCCAGCAATATTAATATCATGACCTTTTTTGATTTTAATCTTTTTCATTTAAAAATTGATTTTTTGCAACGAGAAGATAAGAAAAAAAGATTATCGAATTAAAGGAATTTTAAAATTATTTTTGAGATACTTTAGCTTTCCAGGAAAAATAATCCCCATCATAATTACTTATTGATTGCCACTCTTTAATTTTTTGAAAGATTCTTTCTGAAGTATCAGAATCAATATCTTTAATATCTTCAATTGTTAATTCGCTTACAGTTTTAGCACTAACTCTAGATGCTTTAATGTTTCCTTTACCAGTAATGGCATTTCCCATTCCATGAACAGATTCCAAATGGTTAAATTTTCCAGAATTTTGATCTACAATATCATAAACAGAACCACTCATTGGAACTCCTTTAATTGGTTCTGGTAAACTACCAATTGAACTGATGAAAGTGTTTCCTCGAACAACCATTTCAGAATCTTCAATTGTTTTTAATTGACCATTGATATTTCTGCTTTTTATAACCTTTAGACCAACTAGTAAATCGTTTTCTAAATTTATTCCACAAGGTTGAGTATTTTCTAAGACTTTAAATAAGAATTTTGAAGTAGTATTTTCAAGGATTTTTCTACGAGCCATCTTTCGTTTTTCAATCATATCTTCACTTAAATCATCTGGAATAGTGGTTAGAGGCATACTTTCAATGTCTCTTCTATAAATTAAAGTTGTTCCTTTTATCCCAAGATCTTCATAGGAAATACCATGTTCAGCTAAATAATCTGGAATTCCCTTATGCTCCATTTCTATAATATCAAAATTTTTAATCTTGGACTCAACTTTTTGTCTAACAAGTTCTAATTGAGATATCTTACAAACATCAATAGATGCTAATCCTCCGCCAATAACGATAACATTATCTTCAATTGAAACAGATGCTCCCTGATAACCATTCTCGTGATAATGATTAAACCAATAAACAAGAGGATTTTGATAATAAAAATTTTTGAAACTCTCAATTTCTTTCACTGGAAAACTTCTATCTTTCCAAGCACCGTTAGCAAAATATATACAACTCCAACCCATGTTCATTAATTCTTCTAAAGAAATGTCCGATCCAACCTTCATATTTGGGACAAAGCTTACTAGTTCATTAGAAAGAATTTCGTCAATCTTAAAATATTCGCTTATCCTTTGCTTTTCATGCCATCTAGGAAGTCCATCTTCGATCTTACCATAGGGCATTGAGTTTTGATCAATAATAACAGACTTAATTCCTTGTTCTGAGAGTTTTTGCGCAGCTGTCGAACCTGAAACTGCACCTCCAATAATTAATACTACTTTCATATTTTTTGTAATTTGTTAAATTTATCGCTAATGAAGTTACTAAATAAATTAATAATTACAATTATTCCCTTTCTTCCCAAATCTTTTGTTCGGTTAGTTGCTTCTCCATACATAGCTGGAATCACTAATGATGAAATGATAGATAGTGTTCTCAAACTCAACAATCAAGGATACGATGTTGCAATTGATATTCTGGGAGAACATGTTAAAACAGAAATTGAAGCTGAGAGGATTACAAATCATTATAAAGAAATTTATCAATTGATAAATCAAAATAATCTTTCAGCAAATATCTCAATCAAACTAACACATATTGGACAAGACTTGGGATACGATGTTGTTAAAAAAAATCTATTTGAGCTATTAAAAGCTGCGAAAGAAACAAATAATTTTCTTCGAATTGATATGGAAAATTCACCCTATACCAGTGAAACTATACAATTATATAAAGAATGTATTAAAATTTATGATAAAGTTGGGATAGTGCTTCAAGCTTATATGTTAAGATCAGAAAATGATTTAGAAATTTTATCCGACGAAAATTTTAATGTAAGAATTTGTAAAGGAATTTATGTTGAAGATGAATCAATTGTTTTGAAAGATTATCATAAAATAAGAAAAAACTATATTTCTCTAGTAAAAAAGGGATTAAAAAACAATTCTTACATTGCCATTGCTACACATGATGAAGAAATAATTAATCATCTTTCATCATGGATTTTTGAAAATAATATTCCAAAAAATCAATTTGAATTCCAATCATTGCATGGAGTCCCAATTGAAAAGAAACTTAAAGAGCTTCTGAATCATAATTTTAAAGTTAGGATATATCTTCCCTTTGGAGATAATTGGTATGATTATTCCATCAGGAGATTAAAAGAAAACCCTAAGATGGCTGGATACATTATAAAGAATTTATTTAAAAAAATTTTCCGAATTTAAATTTTCTATAAACGAAAAGAAATACTAGTCCAGCAACATTTGAAAACCATACTTTAGGGTTTGACCATGGAATTCCATCGAAATAGAAATTATTTATAGGCCAAAAGATCTTTGTTGGGAAATAGGCTTCTGAATGAAATGGAAAGTCTAATAAAATATGAAATGGCCAAGCAAGCATTGGGATAAAAAATTCTCTTTTGAAAAAAAATACTATTCCAATAAATAAAAAAGAAATAATGAAACTGTGTGTAAAATTATAAAAGAAAAATAGCCAATCTGGAAGAATACTTATTTCGGGCGGTTTACCGAAAGTAAAATCTCCTTCAAAAACCTTTAGAATAAAAAAAATTCCAAAAGAAAATAAATCAGGCATTGCGCCAAAGAAAAAAGCTAGATTTCCAAAGTTTTTATTGGAAAATAATCCTCTTCCCCATAATGCATGGCTTAAAGTATCCAAGACTAAATCCCCCTTTTACCCCATCCCATTTTTTCTCTAAGGGTTTCGTAATAGTCATAATCGTCAAAAGTTATAAACTTGAGATTATTTGAGGACTTGGCTATTGATAGAGTTTCATTCTTACTAAAATTAATTATCTGTTGTCCATCGCAAATTAGATTTAATGAATTTTCTGAGGAACCTTTGAAATCAAATTTAATTTTAACATCCGATGGAAGAACTAAAGGCCTTGAAGTCAAAGAATGAGGGGCAATAGGAGTAACAAGAATAGAAAAAACATCTGGCTGAACAATGGGACCTCCAGCTGACAAAGAGTATGCAGTAGATCCAGTGGGAGTACTAACGATAATACCATCCGATTTATACTGGCCAACCAGTTTATTATTCACACTAAATGATAGCGAGGTTATTCTATAGGAATTCTTATTTTGGATAACCAAATCATTTGTAGCAAAATATATTTTTTCAGAATCAGAAAGCTTGGCATTTAAAACTATTCTTTCTTCAATGCTATAATTGCCTTTTAACATATCATCTAGTTTTGCAATTATGTTAATTGGAGTAGTATTTGATAAAAATCCAAGACCTCCTAGATGAACACCAAGAACTGGGATAGATTTTTCTCTTAAATTTCGTACTGCAGAAATTAAAGTACCATCTCCACCTAAGCACAACAAAAAGTCAACGCTAGGAATTGATTCATCAGCCTGAAAATAACTAAAATTATATCCTTTAGTTACTTCACTAATTTTTTCAAATGAGCTTGGAAGAAAAGCTTCTAAATTATTTTTTTTTGCCCAATCGAGGATTGAAACAAGTAACAAAGAAGATTCTTTTTTATCTAAATTAGCCCAAATAGCAAATGTTTTGGGAGCTTTCATTTAAATTTATCTATTTTTTTTCTTATGTCTGTTAGCACGTAAACGTTTTTTACGTTTATGTGTGTTCATTTTTCTTTTTTTTCTCTTTTTACCGCAAGGCATTTATAACTCCGTTTAATAATCAATTAATTTTTCATTAACATTTGTTTTCATTTTTTTTGATGGCTTGAAAACAGGAACATAACGTTCAGGTAAATATATTGGATCACCTGACTTTGGGTTTCTTGCTTTCTTTGGCAATCTGTATTTAACTGAGAAAGTTCCAAATCCTCTTAACTCAATTTTATCATTTTTTTCAAGGGCTTTAATAATCAAATCAAAGGCATGGTTCAAAACAGTTTCTACTTCCACTTTAGATAATCCTGTTGAAGATGAAACAGCATCGACTATATCTTGCTTAATCATATATATTTATTCAATTTGTATTTATTTTTAATTTTTGACCAGGATAAATTATGGAAGAAGTTAATTTATTCCATTCATTTATTTGTTTTACAGAAACTTTATATTTTTCTGCAATTCTTATTAATGAATCTCCACTTTTTACTATATATTCAATAGATTGACTGGAGGAACTTTCAGTAATTCTATTTACAAATAACGTAAGTTTTTGCCCAGGATAAATGCTTGAGCTATTACCCATGTTATTCCATTTTCTAATTTCACTGGCTCTAGTTTTGTAATCTTCGGCAATATGCCCTAAGGTATCTCCACTCTTAACTACATATGTAATTTTGTCAGGATAATTTGAATAGATACCTCCTTTAATTGGAATTTTAAGCTTTTGTCCAATATAAACTTTATTAACATTTGTTATATTATTAATACTTTGTAAATCTGCAACTGAAACCCGATACTTGGAAGCGATTGAAATTAAATTTTCTCCCTTTCCAACTCTATGTTCTACTCTTTGAATGGCAAATTTTTCATCATCTGGAATAGAATTGAAGTTTTTTATAAATATATCTTTTTTCCCTATTGGAATTTTTAATTGATAAACTTTATTAGATGGTGTAGCAGGTTGTCTGAGCTCAGGATTTAACTTCTTAATAACTGATAATCTTGATTCAGCTGCCTTTGCTAAAATTGAGAGATCTGCACTTTTTTCAACTTCAACAATATCATAAGTTAATGGTTTGTTTCGAGGAATTTTAAAACCATATTTTTCAGGATTTTTCAAAATAATTGCTGAAGACATAAAATATGGGATATAGTTTTTTGTATCCTCAGGCAAAGAATATAATTGCCAAAAATCAGTAGTATCATGGAATTTGATTGCTCGATTAACTCGTCCTGGGCCAGAATTGTAGGCAGCTAAAACTAGAAACCAATCTCCAAATTCGTTGTATAAATCTGAGAAATATTTTACTGCTGCTTCTGTTGACTTTTCAGGATCTTGTCTTTCATCAACATACCAATCTCTTTGAAGTCCATATTGCTCTCCTGTTGAATACATAAATTGCCAAAAACCAACTGCCTTTGCTCTAGAAACAGCTCGAGGGTCGAATCCTGATTCAATCATTGAAACAACAATTAATTCTTCCGGTAAATTATTCTTCTGTAAAATTGGCAATATCATATCTCGATATTCTGCATATCTCCTGAGCCAAATGTTATATCCTTTCCTCCCTTTTCCCTGAAAGTATCTTATATATCTATCAACATCATTATTAATTACTAGAGGTATATGACCAGCTCTATCTTCAATAATTGTAAATTTTGTAGTACCCATTTCGACTGTTTCGTTATCATCGACATAATCAGCAATATCTTTTTTGATTATGTCAGCCGTTAGAAATTGAGTAGAACGATCTATCGTATTTAATCTATCTGTATAAATTTTTATAAAGTCAGTCTGGAATTTTTCAAATTCTATTTTATCAATTTCTTCTTTGACTCCAATTTGATCTACATCAGATAAAAGATCAAAAATTCGCTTGATATTATATACTACTTCAACCGTATCCAGATTTACATCTGCAATAATTGCATCAGATAAATATTGTTTTGCTTCATTCAAAATAGAAGTAATTCTATTCCCTGCTAGCAAAAAAGTTGTATCATCTGTATTCATAAAAGGTTTCTTGCTAGATTGAGACAAGCTATTTTGTCCAATTAAAAGATTAAAAAGGATTACTAAGTATATATATTTATGATAAAACATTGCGGGGAAAGTTATTTGAAAAGAAAAAGATAAGCAAGTTACGCTTTTTTTATTTGATTAATGTATTTTGAGGAACTGTAACCATAATGAAAAGATAATGTTTTGACTTCTCCCCCATTATTTTTTACAAAGTCAGACCCGACAATATTAGATTCACTGTAATCTCCACCCTTTACTAAGATATTTGGTTTGATTTTTTTGATAAGATTTAGAGGAGTATCTTCTTCAAATATAAAAACGAAATCGACTGCTTTTAATGACTCCAATATTATTTTTCTATCAGATTCAATATTTATAGGTCTATCTTTACCTTTAAGTTTTTTTATAGAGAAATCAGAGTTTATTCCTACGACTAAAATATCTCCAAGTTTTTTCGCATCATTCAAAAGCCTTATGTGCCCAACATGAAGAATGTCAAAACACCCATTAGTAAAAACAATTTTCTTGTTTGAAGATAGATTATAAAGTTGTTCAAAGTTGTTAGCTATATTTTTCAATGAGAGTTTGGATCCTAATTTTTATCTTGTCTGTTAAAAAATTTCTATCTTGATAATTAAATTTTTCTGTATTGATTTCCTCTCCAAAAATAACTTTTACTTTTTTAGTTTTCCACCAATTCCTTCCACCTATAATTGCTATTGGAATTATTGGCAAACCCGAATTTAAGCTAAAAACAGCTGCTCCTTTTTTAAAATGGATTAAATTTCCATTTTTTGAACGAGTTCCTTCAGGAAAGATAACTACAGATCTTGGTGTAGTCTTTAAATCATTTTCAAGAAGATTTATGCTTTTTTTTGCGCTATTAGAATTTGACCTATCAACATAGAAAAAACCCGCAAAATCTAAAATTGTCTTGAAAATAGGTATTTTACTTAGCTCTTTTTTGTAAAGAAATACAATGTATTGATCTATTGACTTGAACACAACAGGTATATCAATTAATGAAGAATGATTTGGACAAAAGACAAAATTTTTTGAAAGATCAAATGGTTTATCATAAATGACTTCTAACTTTACACCATAAATTTTTAATAAAAAAGACGCCCACCCTCTACCATAACGTTTAAAATTCTCTTTTTTACCAGTAACAATTATTTCAATAAGAGAAGAGAAACCAAATAAAAAGGTCCAAAGAAATAGATTTATTAAAATCCAACTTTTAACTAACAGTCTAATTTTGAAATTCCCATATACGGTTGAAGAGCGGCTGGGATATTGATTGAACCATCTTTATTTTGATGTGTTTCAAGTAATGCAGCAAAAATTCTTGGAATAGCAAGACCAGAACCATTCAAGGTATGAACAAACTCAACTTTTCCATCTTGACCTTTAAATCTTATATTACCTCTTCTTGCTTGAAAATCTTCAAAGTTACTACATGAAGAAACCTCTAACCAGCTCTCTTCTGTAGGAGCCCAAACCTCTAAATCATAACATTTGGCTGCGGCAAAACTTAAATCACCTGAACAAAGCTCAACTACTCGATACTCTAATTCTAGTAGCTCAAGTATTTTAGAAGCTTGGACTACAAGGTTTTCTAGCTCTTGATAAGAATTATTTGGTTCAACAAATTTTACTAATTCTACTTTACTAAATTGATGTACTCTTAACAAACCTCGAGTATCTTTTCCGTAAGAACCAGCTTCCCTTCTAAAACAAGCTGAATAACCCAGATAATATTTCGGAAGATCATTAATATCTAAGATTTCATCTCGATGAATATTTGTTATTGAAACTTCTGCAGTAGGGATAAGATACAAGTCATCTTTTTCAATATAATACATGTCTTCAGAAAACTTTGGCAGTTGACTGGTTGTAATAGCTGATGAAGGATTTACAAGAAAAGGAGTTAAATACTCTGTGTAATTATAATTTTTTAAATGATAATCAATCATAAAATTAATTAATGCTCTTTCTAATAGCGCTCCGCTTCCTTTCATAAGAGGAAATCCTCCTCCAGATATTTTAACTCCACCCTCAAAATCAACTAATGACAAGTCGTTGCAGATTTGGACATGGTCTTTGAGATTAAAGTCAAATTTTTTTCGTTCTCCATGATTTCTAGTAACTACATTGTTATCTGCAGTTGTTCCAAAAGGAACAGAGTCGTGAGGAGGGTTAGGAATTAATAGCATTTTATCTCTTATTTTTTTAGATAAATTCTTTGATTGAGTCTCTAGGTCCTTAATATTTGATGATAAAGATTTCAAGCTGGTAAATAGTTTATCATCTACTCCTCCTTGAGATTTCATTCTACCTATTTCTTTAGAGATTTGGTTTTGTTCTGATTGAAGAACATTAAGTTCGCTTGTTAAAGATCTTAATTCTTGATCCATTTCGAGAATTTTAGATAATGATATTGTTTTATCTTTTCTTTTTAAAGAATTTTCAATGAGTTCAATATTATCTCTAATTTTTTTTATATCAATCATTTGTTATTTTCTTTGACATTAAAGTTCATTTCTGAAAAAATATTATTATTATTGTCGATTATAGAAATTGAATATAATCCTGTTTTTAAGCTACTAAATTTTGCAAAATAATAATTACCGACAGGGTTTAGAAACATTTTAGATTCTAAATACACTTTTTGTTCAACATTACTAATAATTGCTTTAAAAACTTTATTATTTTCATTTCGGATATTGGAATATCCATATAAAATTAAATCATCATCTTTGAAATAGTCAGATTTCGAGGAATAAAAACTAAAAACTAGTTTATCTTTTTTTAACGTCCAGTCTATTGCATTCTTAATGCTTTCATTATCATAATTAAAAAATTGTGAAGGAAATTGATTATAAAAAAACGCTGAACGAAAATCTTGATTCTCATATATTTTAAAGTTCTTTAAAATCGATTCATTTTCTTTCATACCAAATAAAGGCAATAATTTTCTAATGTATTTTTCTTGGTCGTTTTTAGATACTAAAATAAGTGAAGATTGGTCTTCAATTAATTTTTTAAGAAAGATTTCAAACCATTTTTTAGGAATTTCTTTTAAAGGAAAATAATCTAGAATAACTAAATTATATTTTGTTTTCCAAAAGTTATCTAAATCAATAAAATCTTCATAGGGCAATACAAAATAGTGATCTAAATCTTTTTGAAATTCTTCTTTAATAGCTTTAGTAGATAAACTAAGTTGACCACTAATTAAAGCTATTTTTTTTGAATTAATTTTTAAATTTCTTTCAACAAGTATCCGATTATCATTGATGTTATTCTCTTCTTTAAGGCTTGAAAAAATGATTTGGATATTTTTCTCAGGAAGAAATTCTTCACTAATAAGATATCTTTTAAAGTAATCAACTTTTTTACTTTCTAAAGTAATTGATTCATTTAATACCAATTGATTATCTGATAATATAGAAAGCATAGAAACATCATTTAGATTATAATTACTAAAATTGATATCTAAAAAAAATCCCTCCCCAAGTGAATTCGGGTAAATTATAACATTATCTATTTTTAAATTAAATCCATCAGATAGTTCATTTTCATGTTGAAATGAATCTTCATTGAAAACTAATTTTTCAGAAATTATTTCGGTCTTAGGATTAGATGCATTATTATTGCAACCAAATAGAAGTATTAAAAAAAATAAACTTTTAAAACGAAATATCATTAAATAAAATTACATTTTAGAAAAAACATTTATGTCATAATTGTTTTTTCTCTTTTTAGAATTTTTATATTTTAACTCACCCAAAAAGGCTATCATATCTGCATTGTCAGTACAATATTTCATTGAAGGAAAATAAAAATTTTTGCTTGAAGATTCTAATTTTTGTCTCAAACGTGAATTAGCAGCAACGCCTCCACATAAAACTCCAGTATTTATCTCATAGTAATTTAATGCCTTATCAAACTTAGAAATTAATGAGTCTATAATTGCTTCTTGATAACTTGAACACACATCATTTAAGTCATAATTACGATTCTTTCTTATATAATTTAAAAGAGATGTCTTCAAACCGCTAAAACTCAAATCGAAAGTATCAGATTGAATCATTGGTCTAGGAAAATTTATTTCAAGAGGATTTCCTTGTTTCGAAATCTTATCTATTTCTGGTCCACCTGGGTATGGTAAACCTAATAATTTAGCGCCTTTATCAAAAGCCTCACCACATGCGTCATCTAATGTTTGACCTATTAATTCATAATCAAAAAGTTTTTTAACTAACCAAAGTTGAGTATGCCCACCAGAAATTAAAAAATTAATATGTGGTATTTTCAAAGATGGGTAATCAATGAAAATGGAATTCAAGTGAGCTTCAAGGTGATTAACTGGTACAATAGGTATCCCGAGCCCTTGAGCTAAACCTTTTGCGAAAGAAACTCCAGATAATAATGAGCCCATCAATCCTGGTCCATTCGTTACAGCAATTGCGTCAATATCTTTTAATTCTAAACTAGACCTGGAAAGGACTAAATCAGTTATTTCTGATAAATACTTTTCATGTTCTCTGGAAGCAAGTTCAGGTACTACACCACCATATTGATTATGAATGAGTTGAGTTTTGGTATGACTTTCGATGACTTGAGAATTCTGACATATAGCTACTCCAGTCTCATCACATGATGTTTCTATTCCTAAAACAATCAATTTATTTCTTTGATTACTAAAATCTCTAAATTATTTGGAGATAAATTTTTCCATTCAATTAACGATTTAGGAATAATTATCTCAGGAGAATAAAATTGCTTATCAGCTTTCCAATCTTTTTCAAAATCTATAATTACTTGAATATCACTAGGAAGAATTCTTGTAATCTGATTTAAGCCACCTACAATTGTTAATGATACAGTAGATGGGTTCACAAAAACGTTAACATCAGTAGGCTTATTTTTTAGTTGAACAGGTATACCAGAAACGATGGTTTCACTAATAGGCTGAATATCAAATTTATAATTTACTCTTTTAGGAGAAAAATCTACAAGTTTATCAGGAGAAGATAATTGAATTTCCCCAACAAATTCACGATCTAAATTGTCGATTGTGTCTTGAAAAGTTTCTATATGAGAAATTAGGTTAACAACTTCTTCCGGTCCTCCCATACTAACACTATCAGGGTTAAACTGAATTTCTCCAACAATAATATTCCCAGGTATTATAATTGGAATAATATTCGATTTAATTGGGATTTTTTTAACTAAATAACGATCTAAATTAATTTCAATCTGTCTTGGAGAAATTACTTCAACAAATTCTAAAGAAAGGGATTGGGGTAGAACAATTTTTTCAGGATTTTGCTTATAATATGAATTCAGTTCAAAATTATATTCATCTGAAATGCTACTTAAATCTATGACAGCTTTAAAATCATCATAAAAGTTTTTAAATAAACTGAGCCAAATAAAGGATCTTCCTGAACCTTTTAAAGTGACAATAATACTTTCAGGAACTTCTTCTTTGTATGTTTTTTGTTCTTGAAGATTTCTTGCTTCTAATGGAATTCTAAGATTAACACTGTAGTTATCTTCGCTTTTGATAAAAAACCAAAAAACAAATGCAATTAAAAAAGCTGTAACTAGTCGTTTAATTGATAATGAATTAATCATTTTTGATGTTATTAAACATCAAAATAATATTTTTCCCTTTCTCATTAACTTCATCAACAGTTAATTGTATATCAGATCCAGGCTTTAGTTCGGGAAGAATATTTTTTTTGACATCTTTTGAAACTTTGTTCATAGGTACTATTCCTTGAATATCTCCCTCTAATTTAAACTTAACAAGATTATCCTCCAAACTTTCAAACTTTGCTTCTATAGTACTTCCAACTTGAAAATTGTTAGAAATCTCTACCCAAGGATTCTCATTTAAATCTTTAATACTGAGAAGTATTTTTCTTTCTTTAGAAGAAATATCAGTAATTATAAATTCTACTTCTTCTCCTTCATTAATTAATTCTCTCGGATGAGCAGGATTAACTTTCCAATCTAAATCAACAATTCTTACAAAACCTTCAAATGTATCATCAAGCTCAATAAAAGCACCAAATTTTGTTATTTTACTAACTAAACCTTTTCCTTTATCTCCAATTTTAAATTTGCCATCAATCTCTAACCAAGGATCTGAAGTAAGTTGTTTAATTCCTAAACTTATCTTTTGATCACTTGGTTCTACAGATAAAACTTTAGCTTGAATCTTATCTCCAACTTTGTAAGAATCTTGAAGATTTTGAATATTTTTAACCCAAGAAATTTCAGAAATATGAACTAAGCCCTCAATTCCTTTTTCAATCTCAACAAAAATACCATAATTCATTACACTAACAATTTTTCCATCAATAGTATCATCAACTTTGTATTTCTCTGGTATAGATTCCCATGGATTTTCTATAAGTTGTTTTATTCCCAGTGAAATTCTTGAAGTTTTTTGATCATAATCTACTACTTGGACATTTATTTTATCACCAATTGACACTATTTCAGAGGGGTGATTGATTCTGCCCCAAGAAAAATCAGTAATATGTACTAAACCATCTACACCACCGAGATCTATAAATGCTCCAAAATCTGTGATATTTTTTACTACACCTTCTAATTTTGAGCCAATCTCAATATTTTCCATTAATTCTTGTCTTTTTTCATTTAAAGATTCTTCAAGAATTGCTTTTCTGGAAACAACTAGGTTTTTTCTTAATTCATCAACTTTTACAATTAAAAAATCAAATTCTTTACCAATCAAATCATCAAAATTTTTAATTGGCTGAACATCGGCTTGAGATCCAGGTAAAAAAGCTTGAATAACACCTAGATCGACAACTAATCCTCCTTTTACTCTTTTTAAAATCTTACCTTTTATAGTGATTTCATCTTGAGCAACCTGAATTAATTCTTCCCATCTTTTAATAAAATCAGCTTTGTATTTAGATAAGCTAATATTTCCTTCGTTATCCTCAAATTTGTCAAGAAAAACTTCAATATCTGAACCAATTTCAGGAAGGTCCTGATTTTCAAACTCCGATCTTGAAATTAAACCTTCAGACTTGAATCCAATATCAACCATTACATCTGAGTCACTTATCCCGATTACACGAGCATTAATTATTTGATTTTCAGTAATATCGCTAAAAGTACTTCTATATTCTTCTAAATTTGTAGCTTTTTCTTCGGAAACTTGATCATCATTTATATCAATTACCTTAACTCCGCTAAATAAATCTTTGCTTAAATAATTTTTAATTTTAGATAAAACGCTTTGAGTTTTTACCTCTTCATTAGTTTCTGTAATATTAGAATCTATCAATTCATTTTTGTTTTCTAGTTTATCATTCATTTCTTTTCTCTATCTCTTGGAAAATAATACTGACTTGTTCATCAATAGAACAATTAGTTGTATCTATTTCAAAAGCATCTTCAGCTTTTTTGAGAGGAGATATTTTACGATTAGAATCATAATTATCTCTAGTCAGTAAATCTTCTTTTATTTGGTTAACGTTAATATTTTCATTCATCTTATTAAATTCTTTTAACCTTCTCAAAGCTCGCACTTCATATTCTGCAGTTAAAAAAAATTTAAATTTTGCATCAGGAAATACCACTGTTCCAATATCTCTACCTTCAACAACAACATTGCCTTTTGTAGCAACAGATCTTTGGATCTTAACCATGCTTTTTCTTACATCGTCTATTGCACTAACCTGACTGACAAAATTAGTTACATCTACTTTTCGAATTTCTTGCGAAATATCTTTTTTAAATAGATAGATTTTCATTGGGTTCTGAATTTTAAACTCAACATTATTTTCAAAGAGAATAATATTTTTGTTTACATCTTTTCTATCATTTAAATCAACATTTCTTTGTAGAAACAAGTAAGTCATAGATCTATACATAGCACCAGTATCTAAATACATGAAACCAAGCTTATCTGCTAATATTTTAGCAGTCGTAGTTTTACCTACTCCAGCTGGTCCATCAATTGCTACTACCATAAATGCTCGAGAAGTTAATTTTTCTTTAAGATAATGACAAGCTTAATAACCCTAATAAAAAACTAAGCTTTTAAAAGGTTTTTGATATCGGAATCTTTCAAAATTTCCCAGTTCCCTTCTTTCAAGTCACCTAAGTGTAAATTTTTAATTCTCACTCTTTTTAATGAAATTAATTTCAAATCTGAAAACTTAAAGATTCTTCTTATTTCATTTTTTTTACCTTCTGTCAAAACAAGGTTTACTAATATATTTTTATGATTTTTTCTTTGAGAAATAATTTTTGCTCTGCCTCTTTCGCCACTCCCAATAAAAATTCCTTTTTTAATCCTTTGAATAATTTTTTCAGAAATATATTCATCAGTAAGTACTTCATATTCCTTTTCTATTTTATTTCTTGGATGAGTTAAAAAATTATTCAATTGTCCATCGGATGTAAGAATTATTAAACCAACAGTATCTTTGTCTAGTCTACCAACGTAGTCTAATTTTGATTTGCTCTTAGGAATTAAATTATAAATAGTCTTACGATTTAATTCATCTGATTTTGAACAAATATATCCTTTTGGCTTATGGAGAATAATTGTCTCAAAAGAAGAAGGAATTTTGATTATTCTATCTTCAAGTCTAACAATAGAATTATTGACATCTATTTCTTCAAATGGATTTAAAACAAGAAAATTATTAACAGTTACTAAAGCATTTTTAATGGCATCTATAGATTTTCTTCTTGAAATGACACCTGAAAGGCTTAGAAATTTATGAAGTTTCATTTTTAGTTATCAAGGTCATTAATTTCACTCATTTTTGGCATTTCAGAAATATCTTTTAATCCAAAATGATTCAAATACTCTTCAGAGGTATGATAGAGCAATGATTTTCCAATAGAGTCCTCTCTTCCTTGAATTTTAATTAAATTTTTTAAAAGTAAATTTTTAATTAACCCCTTACAATCAACACCTCTAATTTCCTCAATTTCCTGTCTAGAAATAGGCTGTTTATAGGCGATTATAGCGAGAACTTCAAGGCTAGCCTTAGATAATGTTAGTTTTTTTAATGGATATATTTTTGATATAAATGGTTCATATTCTTCTTTTGTTGCGAAAACGTACCCTTCAGACACAGCTTTAATGTGGTAGGAAAAATCAGTGTAACGTTTATTGAGAAGCACAACAATTTTATCTAAATTTGGAACTTCAGATTGCCCTTCATAAACAACGTTCAAATCTTCTTGCTTTAAAGGTTGACTTGATAAAAAAATGAGGGATTCAATAATATTCAGATTTTTACTTTTCATTTAAATTAAACTTAGTTCAATATCATCAAAATTTTTTTTCTGATCGCAACAAATGATTCCATCCCTCAACATATCTAAGATTGCTAAAAATGTAACTACTATTTCTAGTTTTGATTTTAAGGTTTTTAATACAGATTTAAGAGATACTTTTTTACCTTTCCTAAAAAAAGAGTGAATTAATTTCTTTTGATTATCGACAGAAACTTTTTCTCTAGAAATTTTTAAGATATCCTCTTGGGGTAATGATTTAATTAACGAATGAAATATTTTTGATAAGTCATACAAAGATATTCCTTCAAGATAATTATCTGTTTTCTTCGAACGAAACAATTCACTGTCCTTTGAGGTTCTCATAAATGTATTGCGATTTTTCAAATGAATCGACTCCAAGTCTCTTGCTATATTTTTAAAATTTTTGTATTGAATGATTTGTTCAACAAGAGAAAGTCGCGGATCTTCTATATCAATTTCATCAATGTTTCTTTTCGGTAGCAACATTTGAGTTTTGATTCTTAATAAGAGAGAAGCCATGAATAAAAATTCTCCAGCTATAGAAACGTCCAACTTTTTGGCGTCTTGAATAACCTGGAGGTATTCATTAGTAATTTTGGTTATAGGTATATCATAAATATCAATTTTATCTCTTTTAATAAAATATAAAAGTAAATCAATTGGACCTTCGAAATTCTCGATTTGAATTTTAAACACTTATATTAGACCGGTAGCAAATTTCACTTTATCAAGAACTTCTCGAGCTATTTCTTGAGCTCTATTCTTTCCTATTTTTTTTAAATCCTCTATATCATCAGGCTTAGAAATTAAATCAGTTTTAATTTTTCTGAATTCAGAAAAATATTCCAAAATAATTTCATATAACTCTTGCTTAACTTCCATGTACTTTAAACCTGGAGTCTCATATCTATTTTTAAGCTCATTAATTTCATCACCATTCAAAAAAAGTGAATAGATTTTAAATAAAGGGGAATTAATATTTTTTTTCTCATTTAGTCCAGCTGAATCAGTTACAATATTATAAACTTGTTCTTTAATAATTTCTTCTTTATCAAAAATTGAAATGATATTATTGTAAGATTTGCTCATTTTCTGATTGTCAATACCCGGAACTAAACTTTTATTCTTGTCAATTAGTGCTTCTGGAAGAGTTAATACTTCTCCAAAATTATTATTAAATTTCAAAGCTATATCTCTTGTCATTTCAATGTGCTGCTTTTGATCTTCTCCAACTGGAATAATTTCAGCATTAAAACTCAAAATATCTGAGGCCATTAAAATAGGATACGAGAACAATCCCATCATCGGCTTAAAACCTTTTGAGATTTTATCTTTATAGGCAGTAGATCTTTGCATTAATCCTACGCTAGAAAAATTTGACAAAATCCAACTAAGTTCAGTTACTTCAGGAACATCAGATTGAATCCAAATAGTAGATTTATTGGGATCAATCCCCAATGAAATAAGATTGATAAATAAATCATCAGTAAAATCTCTTAAACTATCTTTATCATTAATAGTTGTTAACGAGTGATAATTTGCAACAAAACAAAACAATTCAGAATTATCTTGAAAATCTTTCATTTTTTCAATCATTCCAAAATAATTTCCAAGATGTAGTAATCCTGATGGTTGAATACCGCTTAATACTCTTTTATTTTTTAAATCCATTTTGAATATAAACTTATATTAAAATAAAAACTGTTTCCAGTCACTATTATTTGAATTTATGAATTGATTAAAATAGAGAAGACTATTAGGTTTTTTTACATCCTTAATTAAAGGCATTTTTGCCTCTTTAGGAGTTCTATTGCCTTTCCGGATATTACAAGAAGAACATGCTACAACCAGATTCGTCCAACTATTTTCTCCCCCTTTACCTTTTGGAATAATATGATCGATAGTTAGAGAAGATTTTGTACATCCACAGTACTGACAACTAGCATTGTCTCTTAACAATAAATTTTTTCTATTTAAAACCATATCTTTCAAATTAAACTTTACATATTTATTCAATCTTACAATGCTAGGAATTTTTATTTTTACTGATGGAGAATGTATTTCTGTAGAATATTCTGATATCACCGTCACTTTTTCTAAATAATAAAGACATATTGCTCTTTTTGGAGAACAAATACCTAGCGGCAAATAACTTGCATTAAGAATCAATGTTAGACAATTTTCTAAAGAATTTTGGGTCATTTTTTTGTAGTTATTGAATTCAATTCTCTTTTCTCTTTGAGATTTAAATCAAAGAATATAATATCCATCATCAATTTACCATCAAAATGAAATACATAAAAATATTAGTATCTATAATAGCAATATTTAATTCTTTATTATCAAAAGAATTGAGAGGAATTGTAACTAATCAGCACGATCTTCCTATTGATTATGCTATAATAATAGATAATGATTCAAAAGAATGGACATTATCAGATGAGAACGGTGAATTTTTAATCAACTTTTCTGGAGAATCAATTACAGTTACCAGGCTTGGCTATAAATCCAAGACTTTTATCCCAATCGGTAGTTTTCATTCTCTCAAACTTATCTCGAATGATATTGAGCTAGATCCAGTAAATGTTTTCCCTGTAAATGATATTAGAATAGTAAAAGAATTAAAAGAAAAAAGTCTTATAGGAGAATTTTCAAATTATGGAAATCTTTACCAAATTCCTTCGTTTAATATTAGAACATATGGTTCAATTTCAGGAGTTGTGAGCCCAAGCTTTGACAATGGATTCCCTAGACATACGAAAGTTCTTTTTAATAATGTAGATATTACTAATGCTCAATTAGGTCAAGCTGACCTATCATTATTACCTACACAAATTCTAAATAATGTAGCATTTGATTCAAATATTGGGGCAATTTATAATTCTGGCTCTATCGACGGAGTTATCAATTTTAAAAATCAACATTCTGATAATAGCTTTTTTATTAATTCAGGGTCAAACGCTTTCTCTCAAGTTGGATCAAAAATATCTTTATCTAGAGAAAATTCACGAAGAGATATTTTTTTTTCAAAAACGCAATATGGTGGTAATTATAAATTTTATAATAATTTGAGTGGCCAATATGAAAAAAGAGAAAATAATAAATTTGACCAAATTTTCTTTTCAATAAACAGAATTTATAAATTAAACAATGATACTTTTTTTCATTATACCTCAATGTTTTCAATTGTTGAAAGAAATGTTCCGGGTAGTCTATTGTACCCAACATCAAACTCTTCAAGAAAAGATGATATTAGTCTTCGTAATTTGACTTGGACTAAAAATTTTAATTCTTCTTCATTAAAATTTTATTTTCATATAGTTGACTCTATTCAGGAATATCGACCTGATTCTGAACTTAGCTCTTTTAGTGAGCATATTTCCAATACTTATACTAGTGGAATAAATTTTAAAACTTCCAATAAACAAAAAAACTTTCAAATTATATTAGAAAATAAAAAGAATTTTTTAGATAGTAATGATATTGGAAAGATAAATACCGATGAAAACTCACTTTTAACTTCCTTTCAATTCAATAGCCCAAATAATAGATTTAAAGCTAAACCCGTTTTTAGGTTTGATAGTCAAGAAGATATCCAAAAAAATACCTTTAGTTTATCCACAAGCTATAATTTAAAGTTGCTACCAATTAATTTTGAAATTGAGACAGGAAATGGATTTCAATTTCCAAGTTTGAATGATCTTTACTGGCCTGATTCTCAATATAGCTCTGGTAATAAAAATCTTAAAAATGAAGAGAGTAATTATATAACTTCAAATTTAAATTATAGTAATTCTAGCACACTTTTTAAAGCAAGCTTTTCTTTAAAGAAATATAAAGATTTAATCAATTGGGTTTCAGACCAAAGCGGAAAATACTCCCCAATAAATATTTCAATTGCTGAAAAAAAATCTTTAAATCTTTTCTGGAAATTTTCAATTGATAATCAAGGAATTATATCATCAATTAATTTTTATGATAGTGTAGATGAATCCAAAAATGAAAAACTACTATATGTTCCAAATTACCAAGCATCTTTAACATATTTTTTATCAATGAATAACCATGCTCTTGAAATTGACTATTTAATGATTGGAGATAGAGTCACTCAATATGCTTCAGACTATATGCCAAAAGTCTTAAGTAAAAATTTTGATACCATCAATTTTGCTTACACTTTTAAGAATAAATCTATTAAATATGGATTGATTTTTAACAACATTTTCAATGAAAAATATCAATCAACATACGGATATCCTGAACCGTTAAGAACTTTCAATCTTACTTTAGAATATTTCTTCTAATAATTTAGTTTATCGTTTCAAAATATCAATTTGGGAATCTAAATAACTAATTGTATGAAGAAGAATTGCTTCAATCGTTTGTGGTTCTACGGGACTCATCCATTCTCTTCTTCCTTGGTACGACAAAATAAGATGATCTAGTTTAATTCTGTCTTCTTTTGGAAATGAGGATATTTGATTTATATACTCTCCAACTAAATCTTTTGATAGAATTGCATTCCCTAGTAAAGATTTTTCATTGGAATTTTTTAATGAATTACTAAATCCAACATTAATTGAGTAGAGTTTTCCAATTTGATGTAGGCTTATGCCTGATAATAATAAATCGTAATCAAAATCGTAGTTTCTTTTAAGTAATTTTGCAGAATTAATCATAGAAATTGTTTGAGCCAACAAGCCATTTTGATAATTATACTGATATGAAATACTTGCAGGGAAAACAATAAATTTACTCTTTTGATCATTGAGAATTTTAATAACTAATACTTTAAAATGTTTTTTTGAAATCAATGAAACTTCTTTTAATAGGGTTTCCCATAAGTAACTAGGATTAATATTAGATTCAGGAATCAATTCTGCAGGATCAAAACCAAATCTTGAGTATTTTTCCATTGACGCGAAATTTATGTTTCTAATTTTTATCATCAAGTTTTCGCCATACTGATAAATTTCTCCTTTTATGGCTACAGGATTTGGCGATGAGAATTTCTTAGAAAAATTATCTATGTTGTCCCATAATCGAGCTCTTATAGAGCCTGATTTATCTTGAAGCAGTAGACTTAAATATTTAGTTCCATCTTTTTTTTTAAGAATTCTTTTTTCAATACAATAATAGAATCCTTCAACTTTCATTCCAGGTACAAAATGGCTAATAAGTACAGTTTTCATTTAATTAATTTTTTCAGAACATGCCTTATCATTACAAACTGCTGAAAGACTATAAGAACGATTAGTGATTTTAATTTTTAGTTCTTTCTCCATTTGATTCTCAATCGCTAAAATTGAGTCATCAAAAAATTCAAAAACTTTTCCGCAGCTTTCACAAATTATATGATTGTGATTGGGTGAAATAGTTTTTTTATTATGCTCGTAAAGAACTTTCCCATCACTGAAGGATATTTTATTAACTAAATTATATTTTACAAACACTTCAATAGTTCTATAAAGAGTTGCTCTTGAAACAGATATCTTATTTTTTTTTAAAGAACTTAAAATTATTTCAATTTCTCGATGGCTTTCAGAAGATTTTATTTCTTCCCAAATTGCTAATCTTTGTTTTGTTACCCTTAAACCTTCTTGTTTAAGAACTGACTCAATATTTAAGTGAAATCTGCAAGGAAGATTATTCATATTTTTCAAAATTAACGATTATGTTATAGTTAACCAATTTTTTTCAATCTCGCATATTTTACAATAAGCTTCTTTTTTAAACCTCCAGAAAATTCAACTCCGACTTTTTGATTTTCTCCAGTTCCGGTTAAAACTAAAATTGTTCCAACTCCAAACAAATTATGTTCAACTTGATCCCCTACTCTAAAATCATCAAACTCTCTAATTGTTCGAGAAACTTGAACTTTTTTATTCTTTCCAACTCCTGTAATTCTCTTTGTATAAACTGATTTGTATGACTTTTCAACCACAAGAGAAGAATCTATCTCATCCAAGAATTGAGATTGCATAAAAGTAGTATTTAAGCTTGAACCGAATCTCCTTCTAAAACGTGCGTTAAAAATGAAAACATTTTCCATAGCTCGGGTAACTGCAACATAGAATAATCTTCTTTCTTCTTCTAATTGCTCAGAAGTATCATCCAGTCTTATTAATGGAAATAAACCTTGCTCTAAACCGCAAATCATCACTTTTGGGAATTCTAATCCCTTTGCAGCATGTACTGTCATAAGAGTTATAGAATTATTTTTGTTATCCCAATTGTCTATATCAGTAAAAAGAGAAATCTCTTGAAGAAATTCTCTAAGGCTTGAAGGATTGGATTCCATAAACTGATCTACGAATGCCTTAAATTCTTGAATATTATTGTATCGATCAAATTCTGCAGGATTATTTTTGTAGTAGTTTTCAATGTTAAATTCTTCTAGCACAACTCTAATTAACTCTTTGGCATCTAATTCATCAAGTAACTCATTAAATTTATTAATTGAACTCCAAAATGAATTAATCGATTCTAATTGTTTTCCACGAAGATTCAGTTCAGAAGCGTTTTTAAGACTTTGAAACATTGATATATTTGTTTTTGCAGCCAGATCTTCAAATAATGAGATAGATTTTTCTCCAATTCCTCTTACGGGAAAGTTTATAATTCTTTTAAGTGCAATATTATCGTTAGGATTCGTTATTAAAGATAAATAAGATATAATATCTTTAATTTCTTTTCTGTCATAAAATTTAGTTCCCCCAACAATATTGTAAGGTAACCCTTCTTTGATAAAAGCCTGCTCTAATGATCTTGATTGAGCATTAGTTCTATAGAGTACAGCAAAATCCTTAAAAGTATTTTTGTGTAACTTAATTTCAGATTTTATTGAATCGCAAATTGCATTTGCTTCTTCTTCATCATTATCAGTAGATATCAAAGAGATTTTTTCTCCTTGACCTTTTGTAGCTCTAAGTTTTTTCTCCGCTCTATTTTTATTATTAATCACTACAGACCAAGCAGCATCTAGAATTGTCTGTGATGATCTATAATTTTCTTCAAGTTTTATTTGAACACAATTGGGAAACTCTTCGTTAAAATTTGTTAAAATGTTATCAATGTTTGCTCCTCTCCAGCCATAAATTGACTGGTCATCGTCTCCAACGACTGTAATATTTTTATTAGCATTTGATAACAAGGCAATCAATTTAAATTGTGCTGAATTAGTATCTTGAAACTCATCAACTAGAATATATTTCCATTGATCCGTATATGATTTCAAGATTGTTTTATTTAAAGAAAAAATCTTTATTGGTAAAAGAATTAAATCATTGAAATCAACAGCATTGTTGTTTTTGAGTTTTGCATTGTAAAGATTATAAGCCTCAGAAATTTGTTTTTCTTCAAAAGATTTTGCTGACTTAGAAGCTGACTTTTCGTCGATTAAATTATTTTTAAACCTATCTATTTCACTTAATAGAAAACTTGGACTGAATAGTCTATTTTCATTGAGATCTAATTCATCTATAATTTCTCTGAGAATCGCTTTTTGATCACTTGTGTCATAAATTGAAAAATCTGGTCCATAACTATCATCAATTTTTGAAATATTTTGCCTTAAAATTCTAGCGCCAATTGAATGGAATGTTCCTACGTTCACTCCTTTAACATCTATACTTTGGGATATTCTATCTTTCATTTCTTTAGCAGCTTTATTCGTAAAGGTTAGAGCTAAAATTTGTTGAGGTTGATAAAAATTCTGATTTATAAGATGCCAAACTTTGTAGGTTAAAACTCTTGTTTTACCACTTCCAGCTCCAGCAAAAACGAGTAAAGGGTTTTTTACTTCTTGGACTGCTTTGAGTTGATTTTCATTTAAATCTTGTAACTTCACCTATTGATTCCTTAAAAAATTTTTATAGTTTTTTTTAGCTTCATTATGATCCTTTTCATTTTTTGTAAAAACGTGCGACCCATCCCCTTTAGCAACAAAAAAAAGGTAATCTGTTTTTTCGGGATTTAATACCGCTTGAATAGATTTGAGTCCTGGGTTATTGATAGGTCCAGGAGGTAATCCAAAATTAAGATATGTGTTATATGGAGATTCAATCTTTAAATCTTTATTAGTTAATCTTTTTGGAGATTCATCTACAATAAACTGAATCGTAGGGTCTGCTTGAAGTTTCATATTTTTTTTTAATCTGTTAATATAAACAGAAGCAATAATTGCTCTTTCTTCATCAATCATTGCTTCTCCTTCAACGATTGAAGCTAAAGTTATAACCTCATGAAGACTCATATCATTAATTTGCTTTTCTTTAAAGAGTGGAATTACTCTTATTTCAAACTCATTAACTATTTTTTGAATTATTGATTCAAAAGACTCATTATAATGAAAAAAATAAGAATCTGGGAAAAGATAACCATCAATCGAGCTAAATTGAATCCCAATGCTATCAAGAAATTTTTTATCTTTTAAAAGTTCAACTTCTGAGAGATTAAAATCAAATTCTGACAAAATAATATCAACTACTCTTTCAGTTGAGCTTCCCTCAGGAATTGTAATTTTTTTTGATATTTGACCATTGGAAAATATCGAATTAATAATTGATGTATTTGAAATTTTACCTTCAAACAAATATGTCCCAGCAGGAATTTTGTTCTGAAGATTATTAAGATAAATAAACGATTTAAATATAAATTTGTTTTTGACTATCTCTTCTCTATGAAATAAATCAATAATTTCATTTAAAGTTTTGCCTTTTTCTATAGTTATAATTTTTTTAGAGATAGTATGATTATTTGTTGAAATAATAATTGTAAAAGCAATGAATACAATTGATAAAAATAAAGAAAGATAATTAGCAATAATTTGATTTTTAGATGAATTCATGTGGTGGTGAAATTAATTGATTTCATCGTTTAAATCAATTCATAGCAAAATCTATTTTTTAATCTACTATAAAGAGCTAATTTTGAATTATGTTTTATAAAAATGATAATCCCAATAAAATTAGTTGGCCTTTTAAAAGAAAAAATTATCTTTTGTTTGGATTCGCAGTTTTAATTATAATTGTGGGTTATTTTATCATGTATATTGGTGAATTAAATAGTTTTCAGAGCGTGACTTTAGCTCCAATTTTATTGATTGTGGGATATCTAATTTTAATCCCTCTAGCAATACTTAAAAATTAAACAGGGGTAGTAGTTCAGTTGGTTAGAACGCCGGCCTGTCAAGCCGGAGGTCGCGGGTTCAAGTCCCGTCTATCCCGCAATAAAGGGTTAAATTTTAACCCTTTTTCATTTTTATGAAAAATATTTATCAAATTGGCTTTGGGCTTATTGGTAAAACAATGGCTCAAGATCTTTCAAAAAATTTTCATGTGCATGTTGTTGATATTAATCCGAACGCATTTATAAATTTAAATAACCCCAATATCATTCCTTCTTCTTTTGATGTGACAAAAAGAAGTGATTTAGCTGAATGGTTAAATGGATCTGATTTGGTTCTTTTAGCTGTTCCTGGTTTTTTAGGATATAAGATTTTAGAAATGTTAATTGAGCTTGAGGTGAACGTTATTGACATTTCTTTTTCGCCAGAAAATCTTCTTGAATTAGACAAAAAAGCAAAAAATAAAGGGGTAACAGTTATAATTGACGCAGGTTTAGCTCCTGGTTTGCCTAATTTATTTTTAGGTCACTATTATAAAGAAAATAATATTGATTCTTTTTCTTATTATGTAGGTGGCTTACCAATGAATCCCAAGCCTCCCTTCAAATATAAAGCACCGTTTTCTCCGATTGATGTAATTGAAGAATATACTCGAGAAGTTACTCAAAAAGTAAATGGACAATTAATTAAGCGTCAAGCTTTAACAGATATTGAAGAAAGACATTATAATAATATAGGAAACCTGGAAGCATTCAATACTGATGGATTAAGATCTTTAATCTTTACTATGAAAGATATCCCAAACCTAAAAGAAAAGACTTTAAGGTTTTGTGGGCACGCAAATCTTATTATTGAAATGAAAAATAAGGGGCTTTTTAATAAAAAATCCATTGATTCTACCTCCCAAAAACTAATTGAAGAATGGAAGCTTGATGTTAATGAAAAAGAATTTACTGTTTTAGAAATATTTATTTCCTCCGCTGATAAAAATACTAGAATTTTTCTTTATGATGAATTTGATAATGATTCAAAAACAACTTCAATGGCAAGATGCACTGGATTTACAGCAACGGGATGCGTAAACCTCTTTAATAATGAAAAAAATGATTTTGAATTTCAAGGGGTAGTTCCTTTAGAAGTTTTAGGACAAAATAAAAATTACTTTAATTTTCTAATTCAATACTTGAATGATAGAAAAATTAAGTTTGATATTTCTCAAACTAGTTTAGTTTGAAATAAATCATGTAATCTTAATAGCCCTATACATTGATCATCTTTATCAACAACAGGTAAAATTGATATTTGCGATTCGCGATCTTCCATAATTTTCATTGCTTCAATTAAAGAAGTAGATTCATTAATAGTAACTGGATTGAAATTTATAATTGATTCAACTGAGTCATTAGGGTTAAGACCATTGTTAATGGATTTCCTTATGTCTCCATCCGTTATTATTCCTAAAATCCTTCTTTTATTATCTAAACATAATGAAGCACCAAGAGGGCATTTTGTCATAAGAGATGTTACATGAAAAAGTGTATCCGAAGGTTTAAAAACTGCAATTTTTGATAAAGGATGGGCTACATCAGAAACTTTTAAACCAAGCTGCTTACCAAGATCTCCTGCGGGATGATTTTTAGCAAAATCATTTTTCTTAAAATCACGCATTTTCATTAAAATTGCAGCCAAGGTATCTCCAACCACTAAACTCGCCACAGTACTGGTCGTAGGTACGATTCCCAATGAATCAATTTCTTCAGTAATGGAAGCATCAAGTATGTAATCAGAATTTTGAGCGATAAATGAATTCTTATTCCCTACAATTGAGATAATTTTAGAATTCATAGATTTAATAATAGGAATTAATCTTATCAGCTCTTCAGTATTACCACTTTTTGAAATAAGAATTGTAGGATCACTCTTTTTATAAATGCCAATATCCCCATGCAATGCATCAGCAGCATGTAAAAAAACACTTTGAGTACCAGTACTGCATAAAGTAGCTACAATTTTTTGACCAATTAGTCCTGATTTACCAAGACCACAGACAATGACTTTCCCTTTACTTTTTAAAATAAGTTCAGCCACTGCAACAAGATTGCTATTATCTTTTTTAGATAATTCCGTTATCTGACGACCGACATTTAGAATTATTGATTGGACTAAATTAGAATAGTTGTCTTTTTTCATAATGAATAATGAAATATAATTAGATTTTATGGATTTTAATCTTATAAATTGTAATATGAATATATATATAACTGGTGCTAGTAGTGGTATCGGAGAATTTGTAGCCTATGAATATAGTAAAATGGGGGCAACTATTGCGCTCTGCGCTAGAAGAAAAGAAAAATTAGAGATTATTGAAAAAAAATGCGTTTCTCTGGGTGCAAAAGTTTATACCTATTCTATTGATGTAACAGATCTTTCATCTGTTAAAGAATCGATTGATGATTTTTTAAGTAAGGTCAATTCAATTGATTTAGTTTTTGCCAATGCAGGGTTAGGCTCGATGGATTTTATTGAAAAAGGTAATCCATCCTCCATGAATCAAGTAATTGAAACAAATGTAATTGGAGTTCAAAACACCGTTATTCCTTTCATACCTAAAATGATTGAACAATACAGTGGTCAGATTGCTATCGTTGGTTCAGTTGCTAGTTATGTTGCTTGGCCAGGAAGTGGAGCTTATGCAGCTTCGAAATTTGCAGTAAGGGCATTGAGCGAATCATTGCGAAGAAGCCTACCAAAACAAGTTCAAGTTACTCTTATTTGTCCTGGATTTGTTAAAAGTGAAATGACTGAGGAAGTTGAATTTAAACCCTTCCTTATTGGCACAGAAAAAGCAGCTAAAAAAATTGTTGGAGCTATCACTAAAAAGAAAAAGGTTTTCATTTTTCCTTGGCAATGGAATCTGGTTATTTTATTTAAAAAAATAATCTACTTAACTCTTGGAAATGCTTTTCAAAAAAAGCATGATCGATTTAGAAGTAATAAAAATTAGTCTAAATCTTTAAGAAAAGCTCTATGTCATTCTATATGAAAAGTAAAATAAAATCATTGCAGGAATAAATGTCATAAAATTGATTTCCTCTTGAAAAAACAAAAACGAATTTATTATAGCGATTGGAATTACAATATTATTCATAACTGCTAATCTTTCATTAGAAACCTTAACTGATCCCAAATTCCAAACTAAGAATCCTAGCCCAGTAGAGATTAAACCCAAAAATAATAACCATGGAATGTGATGTGAATTTATAGTCTCAAAGCTATTGGAGTAAAAAGAATTAAAAATAAACGTTATAATTACTGCTCCAAAAAACAATTGTGAAAAATTATTAATTACATCAGTTTGTTTATTTTTACTTTTCCATTCTTTAAATAGTAGTTGACCTACAGCAAAAAATAAATTGGCAAATTGAATCAAAATGAAACCAATCCAATAGTCAAAAGGATTAACAACAGTTAATCTTATCAAATAGGAGCCAGTAATAACAAATAATACTGAGTAAATTCCATTCAAGGTAAAAGGTTTATGATTAATTATTTGAGAAAAAATCATAATGAAAATTGGGGTAGTGATTGTAAATGTTGCTATTAGATATGCAGGTAAGAATTGATATGAACTAATATAAAAAATATACATTAAACCAAATTGAACTGCTCCAATAGCAATTAATTTTATATCAAAAACAAATTTTTTATAGTTATAAATAGTTAAGAATGCAAAGAACACAAATGCAATTAAATTTCTTAGAAAACTCAAAAGTATCGGGTTAACATCACCTAAACCATATTTTATAATTCCAAAAGAAAATGACCACAAAATCGAAACTAGAATAAGATAAATCACAGAACTTTTATACAATCAATAAGTTTTGCAAGATTATAATCTTTTTCAGTGATATCCCCTACATCATGAGTTGAAAGAGTTATTGTTACTTTACAATATCCAATTAAAATATTGGGATGATGATTTTCTTTTTCAGCAAGAACAGCAACTGAATTTATAAAGTCTATACTTTGAGAATAATTTTCAAATTCAAAAGATTTTGAAATTGATTTATTTATTTCGATCCAACTCATTCTAGAATGGCCATATCATAGGAATCATAATCACTGAAACAATCCAGAGAATTATACCTAAGGGAAGTCCCACTTTTATGTAGTCAGAATATTTATATCCGCCTGGTCCAAAAACCATCAAATTAGTCTGATAACCTACGGGAGTTATAAATGATGCTGATGCTGCAAAACAAACTGCAAAAATAAAAGGCTTAGGATCATAACTAAAAGCAGAAGATAAAGCTAAGGTGATAGGAGTCATAATAATTGCTGTAGCTGCATTAGAGGCTACCTCCGTTAAAACCATTGTTAAGAAATAAATAACAGCTAACAATACAAAAGGAAGTATTTCAAATGGAAAAAGACCAATAAATGACTCAATAAAATTACCAATAATTGCATCCATTCCGGTTTTTGAAATAGCTGCACCCATTGGTAAGAATGCTGCTATAACAATAATCACCTGCCAATGAATTGACTTATAAGCTTCAGAAGGAGTAATAACTTTTGTAAGAAAAAGTATAATAACACTTAACAAAACTCCAACTTCGATTTTTAACAATCCTACAACAGCTAATATGACAGATAATAATATCGTAATTAAGCTTAGCCACCTTAATGGATTATTATCCAGTGTTGCATCAACTTTCCCTAAGACAATAAAACCTTCTTTTTCCCCTAAATCTATAATTTTATCTTTTGGTCCGTAAACTAACAAAGTATCAAATGGCTTAAGAATAAAATGGCTAATTTTTCTTCGAATGATTTCTCCATCTCTTTTAATTGCTAATACAAATGAACCAAATCTTCTTCGAAAATTTGAATCTTGTAGTGTCTTGCCAATTATAGAAGAATTATCTGTAACAAGACATTCTGCAATAATATTATCATCTTGTTCAAGCTCTTCTTGGGTTAACTTTTCGTCTGCCAACAAATTTAAACTCTCGACTTCTTTCATTTTTTGAAAATTTTCAAATGATCCTTTGACAAAAAGAATATCATCGACTTGTAAAAGTAATCCTCTTAGATTTTGATTAATAATTTTACCATCACGAATAACATCTAAGACAATTACGTCATAGTTTTGATTAATTTTTCTGTCAAATAATGTTTTCCCAACAATTGGAGACTTGTCAGTGACCTTAAATTCAGTTAAATATCCATCAAGACTATAATTATCGATTGAAGATGATTTGTTTACTCGGTTCGGTAACAATTTATAACCAATAGTAAAGATATAAATCAGACCAACGAGAAATTTAATAATACCGAATTTTGCAAATTCGATCATACCTAAAGATACATTACCATTGGTTGAATCTATTAAAATTGAATTAACTATTAAGTTTGTCGATGTTCCCACAAGTGTTAAAGTACCTCCTAAGATGGCTGCATAACTTAAAGGAATCAAAACTTTAGAAGGACTAATATTATATTTTTCTGACAAACGTATTGTAATTGGCATAAATATTGCAACTATAGCTGTATTGTTCACTACAGCAGAGGCGAGCCCGATAAAGAATAAATAAGAAATAACACCTAGTATTTTTGACTTATCAATTAGGGTATTAATTTTAACAATCAAGTATTCCAAAATATGAGATTTTTGCAACGAATAGCTTAAAATAAAAAGACAAGCAATTGTTATAACTGCAGGATTGGAAAAACCAGATAATCCTTCAGCAGGAGTTACTAATCCAAATATTAATAAAAGTCCCAGTACTAATAATGCTGTAACATCAATAGGAAAAAGCTCAGAAACAAATAATGCTAAAGCTCCAAAAATTATGATTCCTAAAATTATAAGTTCCATTTGTACCGTGGAAAGGACTCGAACCTTCACATCTTACGATACTGGTTCCTAAGACCAGCGCGTCTACCAATTCCGCCACCACGGCATTAACTCAGAATATAAATAATTATTGACTAAACTATTAACATTGATTTATTGCAAAATCAATCTCAGAAATAATATCATCCGGATCTTCAATTCCAATTGATAATCTTAATAGGTTTTTATTAATGCCTAGCTTTTCTTTTTCTTCTTTCGGCACAGAAGCGTGTGTCATAGAATAAGGACAAGAAATTAAAGATTTAATACCTCCTAAACTTTCTGCAAGAGTAATAAGATTAAGATTTTTAGCAAATTTATTAATATCTTTATTTTCTGATAATTCGAAAGAAATCATTGAACCAAAAACAGGTTTATTGTTTGGATCAAGTTGTTGTTTACAGGCTAAGCTATGTTGAGGATGACTTGTAAGTCCTGGATAAATAACTTTTGTGATGCTCTTTTGTTTTTCCAACCACTTAGCAATAAATAATGAATTTTTAAACTGTCTTTCAACTCTAACTGTAAGCGTTTTAATTGATCTAAGCAATAACCAAGCATCAAACGAGCTTTGAAGAGAACCTGCGGTATTTTGAATTAGCTGAATCTTTGAATTTAATTGATCTCCATTTAACATTAAAGCTCCACCAATTATGTCAGAATGACCTCCAAGAAATTTAGTGGTACTATGCATAACAATATCTGCACCTAACTTAAGCGGCTGTTGACCATACGGGCTCATAAATGTGTTGTCTACACTTAAGATGCAATTATTTTCTTTAGCTATTTTAGAAATAGCTTCAATATCTGCTAACTCTAATAAAGGGTTACTAGGTGATTCTATATGGATATGTTTCGTATTCTTTTTTATGGATTCTTTAACACAATTCAAGTCAGAAGTATCAATAAAATCATAGTCTACTCCAGTATCATTTAAAACTCTTGTCACTAATCTAAAAACCCCACCATAAACATTTCGAGATAACAAAATATGATCATTTGGTTTATACATTAAAAAAATAGCTGTCATTGCTGCCATCCCAGAGCTAAACCCATAAGCATTTTCTGCACTTTCTAAATTGGCTAAACTCTCTTCCAATGCAGCCAAAGTTGGATTACCAGTACGAGCATATACAAATTGTTCAGTGCTTTCAAACTTTTTTTGCTTAAAAGTTGACGTGAGATGTAAGGGAGTAACAGTAGAAGATGTTTCATCAATTCTATTTCCAATATGAACAATTCTTGAGTCAAATTTAAGATTTTTTTTAGACACGTTTATACCCCTGAGATAAATATACATCTAATTTTTTATATTTAATTTCTTTTTTCTCTCCAGATGGTGAAATGACAATAATTTTTGAATTTCTTCCAATTTTATTATCAGAAGTATCATTCAAATCTTCATTAGATTGGGATTGATTTATGAAATTCTCTGAGTGTGACAACTTAACTCGTTTTGGAGAAGTAACTTGGGACTGATTTTCTGCATTAATTTGAGCATGAAAAATTCGCTGAACTATTGATGCTTTTAAGCTTGATAATAGCTCTTGAAAAAGAATAAATGATTCTGATTTATATTCAATTAAAGGATTTTTTTGACCATATGCTCTTAATCCGATTCCCTCTCTTAATTGGTCCATTGCCAGTAAATGATTTCTCCATTTTTCATCAATCGTTTTTAAAAATATAAACTTCTCAACTTTCCTTAAAATTTCTTCAGGAATTATTGATTCCTTTTTTGAATAGTAATCAATTGCAATAGAGAAACAATTTTTTACAATCATTTCAATATCATCAAGGGCACTTAATTCTTCTTCATCAATCTCAATCATAAGCTTAGTTCTTAAGTTGTTCTTAATTTCATTCCAATCCAAATCTTCAACTTTTATATCCTCGTTTTTATAAAAAATATCTAAAAGATAATCTTCAATAAATTCGTCTAAGGTTGACTTAATTGAATCTTCTTTAAGAGCTTTATTTCTTAGTTCATAAATAATTGTTCTATGATGGTTTAAAACATCATCATATTCCAACAAGTGTTTTCTTATAGCAAAATTTCTTTCTTCAACTTTCTGTTGCGCATTTTTGACACCTCGATTAAGCATTCCTGCACTTAATTCTTGATTTTCATCAATCGATAGTCTATCCATATAAGTTGCCAGCTTATCCATATTAAATAGTCTCATTAAATCATCCTCAAGAGAAATATAAAATCTTGAGGATCCGTTGTCACCTTGCCTTCCTGCTCTACCCATCAATTGTAAATCAATTCTTCTAGATTCATGTCTAGCCGTACCGATTATATGCAATCCACCAATTTCTTCAACACCGGGTCCTAGCTTTATATCTGTTCCCCTACCTGCCATGTTAGTAGCTATAGTAACTGATTTTTTTAAACCGGCTTGAGCAACTATTTCAGCCTCTCTTTGGTGTTGTTTTGCATTTAAAACATTATGAGGAATTCCACTTTTTTTTAACATTTTAGACAAGAGTTCTGAAACATCAACAGACACTGTTCCAATTAGAACTGGTTGGCCTGTTTTATAATACGAAATAACCTCATTGATTACTGCCTGATATTTTGCCTGCATCGATTTATAAATAACATCATCAAAATCTTTGCGTGCAACAGGCTTGTGTGTTGGAATGACAGTAACTTCTAATTTATAAATTTTTTCAAACTCCGCTGCTTCAGTTTCTGCGGTTCCAGTCATTCCGGCTAATTTATTGTACATTCTAAAATAATTTTGAAGTGTGATTGAAGCTAATGTTTGCGTTTCATTTTCAATCTTTACATTTTCTTTTGATTCTAGAGCTTGGTGTAAACCTCCACTGAATCTTCTTCCAGGTAAAACACGACCCGTAAACTCATCAACAATAAGGACTTGTCCATTTTGAACAACATATTCAACATCTTTCTCAAATAATGTATAAGCTTTTAAAAGCTGCTGGAGGTGATGTATTCTTGAACTTCTGCTGGAATGCAAAGAATAAGCCTCCTCTTTTTTAATCAACTTGTCATTTTCATCGATTTGCATTTCATCAATTTCTGAAAGCATTTCTCCTAAATTTGGAATTGTGAATGATTCTGGATTATCAGGAGATAAAAACTCTCTTCCTTTATCAGATAGATCAACGGAGTTAGATTGTTCATCAATAACAAAAAATAAATCTTCATCAAGTTCATGAACTTTTTTTTCAGCAATAAACTGAGATTCAACACTATTCATTAACTTTAAATTTCCTGGAGTTTGAAATAATAATTGTAAACTTTCATTCTTTGGCAATCCCTTCTTTGCTTTCAAAAGCAAAAGTCCAGCTTGAAATTTATCTTCATTTGTTATTTTATCTTTTTGCAATAAGGATTTTGATTCATTAAGTAAAGAATTGACTAAATTTTCTTGCTTTCTTACTATAGATTGTACTGAGGGTCTTAACTCAATGTATGACTGATCAATTTGAGATTCAACTGGTCCAGATATAATTAATGGAGTTCTAGCTTCATCAATTAACACACTATCAACTTCATCAACGATTGCAAAATTATGTTTTCTCTGGACTAGATGCTCAGGGTCTACAGACATATTATCTCTCAAATAATCGAAGCCAAACTCATTATTGGTTCCATAAGTAATATCATTGCTATATGAGACTTTCCTTTCAAATGGATTCATAGAATTAATAATAAACCCTACCTTTAATCCTAGGGTTTCGAACACTCTCCCCATCCACTGTGCGTCTCTTTTTGCCAGATAATCATTAACTGTAATTACATGAACTCCTTTGCCAGTAAGAGCATTTAAATAAATAGGAAAAGTTGCAACTAATGTTTTTCCTTCTCCAGTCTTCATTTCAGCAATCTTTCCTTGATGGAGCACTACTCCTCCAATAATCTGTTCATCGTAAGGTATCATTTCCCATTTTATAACCTGGCCAACAACCTCCCATTCTTTCCCAACTAAAAGTCTACAAGCATGTTTAACCATTGCAAATGTTTCAATAACATAGGAGTCAAGAACTTCTTTCTCATTTTCTGTGGAAAGAATTTTTTGCTGAATCTCTTCCTTGATTTCCTGTGTTCGATTTTGGAGATCAGCTTCGGTGTAATTTTCAATTGAATTATAATAATCATTGATTTTTTCAACCAACGGTAGAATCTTTTTAATTTCTCTATCTGACTTAGTGCCGAAAATTTTAGATAAAATTGACATAATTATTGTTTTTTAAAAATTGAGTCTAAAATTCCATTAACAAAAGCAATACTTTCATCTGAACTAAATTTTTTAGCATTTTCAATTGCTGTACTTATGGTAATCTTATGAGAAATATCATATTGCTTTAAATGAATCATTTCTGCTAAAGACATTTGAAGAATTATTCTATCAATCAAATTTATTCTTTCAATGCTCCAATTATTTAAATGTAATTCAATTTGAGAGTTAATTGATGGTTCGTTTTTAATTGAAGCATAAAATAAATCATGAACAAATTCTTTCGTAGGTTCATCAAAATTATATCTAGCATTAATATCTAAAAGAATTTTTTCAGGTTCTTCATTAGATAAACTTTTAGAATAAAGCGCCTGCAAAACGGCTTCTCTTGCCTGTTTTCTAAGTTGCTTCATTTATTAAAATTATTTTGAATCTTGAATTCGCTTTTCAGCTAATAAGTTAGCTGCATCTATTGTTGATAGGTTTTGATTTTCAGATAAATCAAAAATTTCTAATAATGTTTCATAAATACCTTCAACTTGATTAGTTGCTTTCTTTGAATCATAGCCGGTTAACTCATTTGCAACATTCATCAACCCTCCAGCATTAATAACATAGTCTGGAACATATAAGATTTTTTTTTCATTAATGGTTTCTGATTCTCTTTTCTCATTTAATAATTGATTATTTGCAGCACCTGCAATGATTTGACAATTTAAATTCTCTAAGGTTTGAGGGTTTATAATTCCTCCAAGTGCACAAGGAGAAAAAATATCCAACTCTAATTTCATTAAATCATTATTTGAAATAGAGGTTACTCCAAACTCTCTAGAAACAAGATCCATTCTTTCTTGATCAACATCAAAACCATATATTTGAGCACCGGCTTCAAATAAATGTTTTGAAAGATAATAGCCCACTTTTCCAAACCCTTGGATTCCAACTTTTAAATTTTTAAAGGATTCTATTTGATACTTTTTTTTCAATGCAGCTTTCATTCCAATAAAAACTCCTAAAGCTGTAAAAATTGAAGGGTCTCCACTTCCACCTAAAGACTTTGTGATACCTGTAACATGATTAGTTTGGCTTCTAATGTATTCCATATCTTCAACTGTCATACCAACATCTTCTGCAGTAATATATCTACCATTTAAGGTATCTACAAAACGTCCAAAAGATTCTAATAATTCTTTAGTTTTAATTTTTTTTGGGTCTCCAATAATGACTGCTTTCCCTCCTCCAAGATTTAAATTAGAAATTGATGCTTTATAGGTCATGCCTCTAGACAATCTAAGAACATCTTCCAATGCCTCAGATTCGCTTTGGTAGGGATACATTCTACATCCTCCCAAGGAAGGCCCAAGAACAGTATTATGTATTGCGATGATAGCTTGCAATCCTGTTTTATTATCATTACAATAAACTACTTGCTCATGACCATAAGAAGTTATTTTTTCAAATGTGTTACTCATTTATTTTTCTCTTTCTCTGAATTGGAGTATGCAGAAATAATTTTTTTGACTAAATGATGTCTAGCAATATCAGTTTGTTTAAGTTCCACGGTTCCAATCCCTTTTATATTTTTAAGAATTTCTAATATATCAACTAGACCAGAATACTTCTTTGAAGGCAAATCAATTTGAGAAATATCACCAGTAACGATTGCTCTTGAATCTACTCCAAGTCTAGTTAAAAACATCTTCATTTGGATATTTGATGCATTCTGAGCTTCATCAAGAATCATTACTGCCCTATTAATTGTTCTACCACGCATGTAAGCTAAGGGAATAATCTCAATTATGCCGTTATCTAAAAAATTTTGAATTTTATTTTTAGGCAATAAGTCATTTAAAGAATCATAGAGAGGTCCTAAATATGGATCAATTTTTTCCTTGAGGTTTCCTGGTAAAAACCCAAGATTTTCTCCTGCTTCAACAGCGGGTCTGCAAAATATGACTTTATCAATTTCTCTTTTTTCGAGCAAAGACAATGCATATGCCACTGTCAAAAAAGTTTTACCTGTTCCTGCTGGGCCTGCTGCAATAACAATTTCATTTTTTTGAAACGTTTCAATTAATTTTTGCTGACCTTTAGTTCTAGGATAAATTGCACCTTTCTTACCATAATAAACTACATTGTTAATCGATATTTCGGAATTAACATTAGTAAAATTTAGAGCAATTAACTTATTAATATCCTTAGTGTTTAAATTATTACCCTTTTTAATAGAGTCGACCATTTGTTGAAGGATTTGATCAAAATCATCAATATCTTTTTTAAGTCCCTGACAAAAAATATTATTACCTCTTATGTTAATATCTACAGGGAGATTTTTATCTAGAAATAAAATATTTTGGTCACCAGCTCCATAAAGTGATGTCAAATCAATTCCACTAATTTCAAAAGTCTTCTTCATTAATTTTTTATTTTTATTCCAAGGTCATCTAATTGACTTTCATCAACTTCACTAGGCGCATCTTCCATTAACGCTGATGCAGAAGTAGTTTTTGGGAATGCTATGACATCTCTGATATTGTCAGATCCTGATAAAAGCATGACTAGTCGGTCTAAACCAAATGCGATTCCTCCGTGAGAAGGGGCTCCATAACTTAGTGCATCAACAAAAAAACCAAATTTCTCATTGATTTCATTTTCGGACAAATTTAAAATTTGAAAAATTTTACTTTGGATTTCGCTATTATGAATCCTGATAGATCCACCTCCCACTTCATATCCATTGATTACAATATCATAACCTTTAGATAAAGCATCTTCAGGTTTATTATCTAATAATTTAATATCTTCATCTTTTGGAGCAGTAAAAGGGTGGTTGACCGAATCAAATTTTTTCTTTTGATTATCCCACTCAAATAAAGGAAAATCTTTAATCCAAACTGGAGCAAAAATATCTCTCTTAATCAAATCAAGCTTATGTCCTAAATCAATTCTAATTTTTCCTAAAATTTTTGATGCTTTATCGAAACTATCTCCAATAAATAATAGAATTGAAGAATCCTTTAAGTTAAAATTTTTAATAATTTCGTTCTGAAGACCAGAATCGAAAAATTTAGAAATTCCTCCGTCAAATTTTTGCCCATCATATTTCATCCATGCAACACCCTTTGCGCCATCATTCTGGGCTATTATATCTAGCTCTGAAAGTTGTTTTCTTGAGAAAAAATCATTTTTATTAGAAATAATCATTCCAGATACATACTCAGTAGATTTAAATGACTCAAAACTAGACTTCTTGCCAAATGGACTAAAATCGAATAATTCAATCCCGAATCGTAAATCAGGCTTATCAGTTCCATACTTTGATATGGCTTCTCTATAACTTAGTGATGGGAATGGAGATTGAAATTTATATGAAATGGTCTTTTCAAAAACCTCTGAAAGCAAATTTTCAACTGTTTTCATTACTTCAGACTCATCAATAAAGCTCATTTCTAAATCTATTTGAGTAAACTCTGGCTGTCTATCAGACCTTAAATCTTCATCTCTAAAACATTTTACTATTTGAAAATATTTGTCTAAGCCAGATATCATAAAAAGTTGCTTGTACATTTGCGGAGATTGAGGTAAGGCATAAAATTTACCTTTATGAACTCGACTAGGAACTAGATAATCTCTTGCTCCCTCTGGAGTAGATTTCATCAAAATAGGAGTTTCTATTTCAATAAAATCTAATTTTGATAAATAATTTCTCACAACTTGTGTAGTTTGATGTCTAATTATAAGATTATTTTGTAAAGATTTATTCCTAAGTTCTAAATATCGATATTTTAATCGATGTTCTTCTGATGAACTCTCCCTATCATGAATTGAAAGAGGTAAGGGTTTAGTTGAATTAATAATTTCGCATGAGTTGACAATAATTTCAATAGAACCAGTAGAAAGATTTGGGTTCTTTAAACTGTCTTCTCTTTCTGAAACCTTACCTTCTATTGTAATTACATCTTCTAAAGATATCTTTTTTGTAATTAATGTTAAAGGTTCCGATTCGAAAACAAGCTGAACAAGTCCGTATCTATCACGTAAATCTATAAATGTAATTTTACCGTGAGTTCTAATAGAATGAACCCATCCTGATAGAATAACACTATCTTTAATGTTATCTATCGACAATTCACCACATTTATGTGTACGAAATTTCATATTTTAAAAATCTATTTATTTTACTTCTTGAATATCTTCAAGAAGAACAACAACTCTATCCTCAATATCATCAGCAGGATCAGAATTAATGTCAACAATACCAGATGAACAAGAAAAATCAATTTTCTCTTTCGCTGTTTTCACTGATATTACACCTTCTTTTAGATTAATGATAGAATTAGTATGGTTTTTTAATATGCCAAAATATCCACTTTCACCTGGGCATAATGTATGAACAACATCACTAAATTTATAGCTCTTCAAAGGAGTAATAATTTCTAGTGTATATCCATTCATTACTTTCTACCTTTTTCAATTGCTTCATCAATTGAACCAACATATGAAAATGCATTTTCAGGTAAATCATCAACCTCACCATTAAGAATTGCTTCAAAACCTGCAATTGAATCTTCCAGTTTAACGTATCTACCTTCAATACCAGTAAACTGTTCAGCTACAAAAAATGGTTGAGACATGAACTTTTGCATTTTTCGTGCTCTAGAAACAACCATTTTATCTTCGTCTGAAAGTTCATCCATACCAAGAATCGCTATAATATCTTGAAGGTCTTTATACTGTTGCAATGTTGATTGAACAGACCTTGCAACGTTATAATGCCTATCTCCGATAACTCTAGGGTCAAGAATTCTTGAAGTCGATGTTAATGGATCAATAGCAGGATAAATTCCAAGCTCAGCAATTTTTCTTTCAAGAACGGAAGTAGCATCTAAATGAGCAAAAGCCGTAGCTGGGGCTGGATCAGTTAAATCATCAGCTGGTACGTATATAGCCTGTACGGAAGTAATTGAACCTTTCTTTGTTGAAGTAATTCTTTCTTGTAAATCTCCCATCTCAGTTGATAATGTTGGTTGATATCCAACAGCAGAAGGCATTCTTCCTAAAAGAGCTGATACTTCAGAACCCGCTTGAGTAAATCTAAAGATGTTATCAACAAATAATAAAACATCTCTTCCTTCTTCATCACGGAAATATTCAGCCATAGTTAATGCACTTAAACCTACTCTAAGTCTTGCGCCAGGAGGTTCATTCATTTGTCCAAAAACTAAAGCAGTCTTATCTATTACCCCTGATTCAGTCATTTCTGCATATAGATCGTTACCTTCTCTAGTACGTTCCCCAACGCCAGCAAAAACAGAAAATCCACCATGTTCTGTTGCAATATTTCTAATTAATTCTTGAATTAAAACAGTTTTACCTACTCCTGCACCTCCAAATAAACCTGTTTTTCCACCTCTAGTGTATGGCTCCATCAGATCTACAACTTTAATGCCAGTTTCAAACATTTCAGATGAAGTTGTAAGAGTGTCTTGTGCAGGTGCAGAGCGGTGAATTGGAGATGTAGTAGTTTTTCCAATATCACCTTTTTGGTCAATTGTATTTCCTAAAACATCAAACATTCTTCCCAAAGTTTCTTTACCAACTGGAACTGAAATTGGTTGTCCTAAATCAGTTACTTTTTCGCCTCTAACAAGTCCATCAGTTGAGTCCATAGCGATAGTTCTTACTACTCCTTGGCCAAGATGTTGTGCAGTTTCCAAAACTAAATTTGAGCCATCATTTCTTTTGATACTCAATGCATTCATAATTTTTGGAAGATAACCTTCATTGAATTTTACATCAACTACAGCACCTGTTATTTGTAATATTTTACCTTCGTTATTCATTTTTTTCCCCTTAATCTACTAATGCTTCTGCACCACCTACAATCTCTAACATCTCTGTAGTGATTGCTGCTTGACGTGCTTTGTTAAATTCAAGTTTTAAATCTTTAATAATTTCTTTAGCATTTTCAGTTGCGTTATCCATCGCAATCATTCTTGCAGCTTCTTCACTACTGTAAGACTCCAGAAGTTGCTGCCACATTTGAACCTTGATATGTTTTGGAATCAACTTGCTAACAATTTGTTTTTGTCCTGGTTCATAATCATAATTATAATTTTTCACATTATAGTTTGAAGTAAAATCAACAGGTAAAACCTTTTCTATAACCAGTTCCTGAGAAGAAAGCGTTTTGAAACGATTATAGATTACATGAACTTCATCAACTTCTTGAGCTTCAAATGCATTAATAAAACTTTGTGAAATTTCTGATGCTGTTTGAAAGCTCATATCTCTCCAAAAGTCAAAATATTTTTCTTTGACATTATACTTTCTCTTAGAAAAATACTCTGAAGATTTTTTACCAAGACAAAAAAGTTTTACATTATCTTTTCCAAGTCTAGAAATTTCTTTTTCTGCAAGCCTAATGACGCTTGAGTTAAAAGAACCTGCAAATCCCCTGTCACTTGTAATTACAATCAATCCAAAATTTTTTACTTCTCTTTTTTCAACAAGAGTAATATCTAATGGTGAAACTTGAGGAAGTATTCGACAAATTAATTCTTGAGTATTATGAGAATAAGGTCTAGATATTTCCATTTTCTCTTGAGCTTTTTTCACTTTAGCAGCGGCAACCATTTTCATAGCTTTTGTTACTTGTTGAATACTCGTAACAGACTTAATACGTTCGGATAGATTTTTAAGATTAGCCATTAAAACTTCTTCTTGAATTCCTCAACTGCGCTATTCATTTTCTTAGATAAATCATCAGAAATATCACCAGTACTAACTATTTCACCTAATAAATCTGAATGCTTGCTTTCAAAATGCTCTAAAAGACCTATCTCAAACTCTTTAACAGATTCCAAATCTATATCATCAAGATATCCCTGGCTAGCGGCGTAAATGATAACAACTTGCTTTTCAGTTGACATAGGTACATATTGATTCTGTTTTAAAATCTCTACCATTCTTCTACCTCTAGTAATTTGAGCAGCGGTGGAATCATCAAGATCAGAAGCAAATTTTGCAAACGCTTCTAATTCTCTAAACTGGGCCAAATCTAATCTTAGTTTTCCAGCAATTTTCTTCATTGCTTTAATTTGAGCACTTCCCCCAACTCTTGAAACTGATAGCCCCACATCCACAGCTGGACGAACACCTCCATTAAATAGATTTGTATCTAAATAAATTTGCCCATCAGTAATAGAAATTACATTAGTAGGAATATAAGCTGATACGTCTCCCTCTTGGGTTTCAATAACAGGTAATGCTGTTAATGATCCTGAGCCTAAGTCTTTCGATAATTTCGATGCCCTTTCCAATAAACGGCTATGCAAGTAGAAAACATCTCCAGGGAAAGCTTCTCTACCTGGAGGTCTTCTCAAAACGAGTGACATTTGTCTATATGCTGTAGCTTGCTTTGATAAATCATCATAAACAATCAACCCATGCATTCCATTATCTCGATAATATTCACCCATCGCACAACCAGCATAGGGAGCTATATATTGTAATGGGGCAGGATCAGATGCATTAGCTACTACTACGGTTGTATATTCCATTGCTCCATTAGCTTCAAGTTCAGCAACTAATTTTGCAACCGTTGATGCTTTCTGACCTATGGCTACGTATATACAATAAACAGGACTATCAGAATTGTGAGTAGATTTCTGATTAATGATCGCATCAATTGCAATCGCAGATTTACCAGTTTGTCTATCTCCAATAATCAGCTCTCTTTGTCCTCTTCCAATTGGAATCATACTGTCAATTGATTTTAATCCAGTTTGAAGGGGTTCTTTAACTGGAAATCTTTGCATAACTCCCAAAGCTTTTCTTTCGATTGGCAATGAGTTCTTGGCATTGATTGGGCCTTTACCATCAAGAGGTTGCCCAAGAGGATCTACGACACGACCTAATAATTCTTTACCAACAGGTACTTCAACCACTTTTCCAGTTCGTTTAACTGTATCGCCTTCTTTGACTAAGCTACTATCACCAAAAAGTACCGCACCAACATTTTCTTCTTCTAAATTCAAAGCCATTCCAAAAACATTGTTTGGGAATTCAACTAATTCAGAACTCATAACGTTACCAAGTCCACTGGTTCTAGCGACACCATCACCTATTTCCAAGACTTCACCTACTTCATTAACATCAACTCCAGCGTTAATGTTATTGATCTGACTTCTTAACAAATCACCGATTTCATTTGTTTTAATGTCCATTTATACCCCTATTAATTTTGATTTTGCATTTTCAAGTTTTGTGAGTAGAGAATTGTCATATAGAACATCGTCTACTTTTATCTTAAGACCACCAAGCAGTTTATTATCAACAAAAAACTCTATTTTAACCTTCTTATTAATAATTTCACTTAATGAGCTTTTGATATCTTCCATAAGAGATGTTTCAAGTTTTTGCGATGAAGTGATCTCTACGAAAGCTATATTTAATTTCTCTTTAGAAAGCAAAGTAAAGTGTTTATCAATCTGATTAATCAAATGAATATCATTGTTCTCAATAACAACCTTCAAAATCTCAAACAACGTTTCATGCATGGAACTAGCTAAAGCACTTTCAAAAAGATTAACTTTTTCTAAAATACTAACAGATTTAGACTTAAAAAAAGAACCAACTGTTAAATCATTTTTTAACGAAAAACTAAATTCAAAAAGTTCACTTTTGACTTTAAGAAAATCCTCAAATGAGTTTACACAATTGTTCAAGTTTTCAGAATAAATGCTAATTTTTTTATTATTTTGCTTCATCTGCTTTCATTGTTTCAAGTGATGACTTAACAAATTTCTTGTTATCATCATCGTTTATGTTTCTTTGTAAAACTTTTGTCGCTAGATCTAAAGAGAGGCTTACTACTTCTTCTTTGATTTCTTTAATAGCTCGCTTTTTTTCAATTTCGATTTTTGATTTTGCTTCATCTAAAAACTCATTAGACTTCGCCTTCGCATCTTCAAGAATTTTAGCTGCAGATTCTTCAGCTTTTGACTTACTATCATTGACAATTGCTTTACCTTCGTTTTTGGCATCATTAAGAATTTTTTCAGACTCTTCCTTGATTTTCTCTAAGTCAGTCTTTGCACTTTCTGCCATTTCTAAAGAACTTGCAATTTCCTTCTCCCTTTCATCAAGAAAGTTTAGTAAGGGGTTCCATGCAAATTTTTTCAGAACTAAAAGTACGGTGAGAAAAATTATTAATGACCAAACATAAGTACCTAATTCTGGAGTAAGTAAAGGGTTTACCCCCTTAGCATTCTCTTCAAGAAAAAGAAAACTTATACCAAATGTTGGCGTTAATATTAAGTTCATATTACTTCCTTATTTTGATTATAGAACTAATGATAGTAATCCAAGCAAAATTGCTGCACCTTCAACCAAAATAGCTAAAAGAAATGTTTGAGATCTAATTTCTCCAGCTGCTTCTGGTTGTCTTGCTATAGCTTGAGCAACTCCATAACCAATTAATCCGATGCCAATTCCAGCACCAATTACTGCTAACCCTGCTCCCATAATGAGACTCCTTTTTTTAGTGATCTACGTGAATTGCCATTCCAATAAAAACGGCAGTTAATAATGCAAAAACATATGCTTGAATTACTGCTACAAGCAGTTCAAGCATTGTTAATCCTAATGCAAGTGAAACTGAGAAAGGCGCTATACCCAAACCAGCAAAGCCTCCTATTTCTGCAGTGGCACTAAAAATAAATGTAATAAATATTATTAAGGCTATATGTCCACCCATCATATTGCCTGCCAACCTAAGTGTTAGTGCTAAAGGTCTAATAAATAGACCCATGAATTCAATGGGGACTACTACAAAATATAATGGCCAAGGCAATCCAGATGGAGCTAGATTTTTCCAATGCTGAATAAAGCCATATTTTTTTATTCCTGCAAAAATGAAAGCAAAGAAAGTAATAGTTGCTATAGCAAATGTTACATTTACGTTAGCTGTCACGGTATTCCCACCTTTTGAAAAAATATATATTGAATCTATATGAGATAATTTTCCAACAAGTCCAAACAAATCAAATATTGGAACTAGTCCAAGTAAATTACTAAAAAGTATGAAGAAAAAAATTGTGTAAACCAAAGGAGCCCATGATCGATATTCTTTATCACCAATAAAATTTTTCAAAACATCATCTCTTAAATAGATTACAAACATTTCAATGATGCTCATAAATTTTGAGGGAATATTATTTTTATTTGATATATACTTTTGAATTAAAGCAACTAAAGTAGAAACAGTTATTAATGAAACAAAAAATAGTAAAAAAACATGTTTCGTAATTCCTAAATCAATATAAAATAAAGAATCAGAATTAATTCCAAAGAAACTAGAAATTTTTTGAGATAAGCTATCAAGAGCTTCAAATTCAAAAAGATTTTTTGGACTATTAGCTACATGGTCAATCGCATATTGAGGGGCCTGGTCCATTGTCCATTTTCCTGTTTTTTCTCCTAACATAGCGCCGGAATATAAACAGAAAGACACATTGAAAAACAGAAAAAAAGGAAGTTAAAATTATTTATTTAATTTGACATGTTTAAAGGCTCTATATGATGCGTGAAAAACACCTAAAATTATTGCGATAATTCTCCAAAAATCTTTAAGAAAGAAAAGCGAAACTAAAAACCAAGAAACAACTATTCCTAGAAATTCGAAATAAATTAAATAGCTTTCACTCAGAATAGATTGAAGTGTTTTTTTGGAATTATTCAACAATGATATCACACCTTCCAGAAAATTGGGCACCATCATGAATCTTGAGCGCTCGATACTGAATATTGCCTATGAGCTTACAATTTGAAAGCAGCTCAACGCTTCCATTAACAATAACATCGCCCTCAACAAGTCCATTGATTTCCATAGATGAGCAGTTGACATTCCCGCGAATTTTTCCAATTTTAGCCAATTGAATAGCGCCCGATGTTTCTAATGATCCCTTTATTTCTCCATAAACTGTAATATCCCCATCAAGTTTTACGTCACCATCAATTATTACATCTTCTGCAATTATTGTTTGAGATTTACTCATCATTATTCCTTTCATAATTTATATTATCTTTCTCCTCAAAATCAGGAAATAACAAAACAGGATTCAATGCGTTACCATCTTTCCAAATTTCTAGATGAAGGTGAGGCCCTGAAGCCATGCCTGATCCTCCTAGCTTAGCAATTAAATCTCCCCTTGAAACCTTATCATTTTTTTCTACAAATAACTCCTCGTTATGATAGTAATGTGAGAAATATCCGTTTTTATGATCTATTATTATAGCATGCCCGATTTCTTTAGTAAAATCACTAAAAATAACGACACCATCAGCTACAGAAAAAATCGGAGTCGAAATATCATTAACAATATCTATTCCTAAATGTTTTTTACTAGGATCAAATCTTTGACTTAAGACTCCGTTCATAGGATAGTTAGATGGCACATTACTTACTAAAATAGATCTAATGATATTTTCATCGATATTTACCTCTTTTTCTGTTCCAATTATTGATTCTATGTAATTTTTCATAAGAACCATTTCATCAATCGTTCCAGAAAGATCATCAATAATAGCTTTTTGTTCTGAAAGCTGTTTATTGATATTTTGAACCTTGAAATATTCCTGTACAATAGGTTTAGAAAAAATAATTAAGGTTAAAAAAATTGATAAAAATAAAAATAGTGAAGCAATCGAAACATAGAGTTCGGTTTGACTTAATTCAATTTTTAAAGTCTTTTCTTTGAATGGAGATGTAAAAATGAGTTTATATTTTTTACTCATTTTACTTTAATCACTTTTAATAGATTTTAATTTTTCAACGACTCTATCAAATGTGACTTTGTCAAAGTAAATTTTGACATTACCCTTACTGCTTCTATTAGAACTAATCTCTACTTTTGTTCCTATTTTCTGAGATATCTCCAATTCAAGTCTATTTAAAATTTTATTTTGCCTTTTAGGGCTTGATACAGCTTTTTCAACTTTCCTTACGGACAAATTTTCTTTTAAAATCTTTTGCCATATTAGGATCATTCCCTGTGAAGTCTTTTTTTGTAAAATTGCTCTAGCCTGACCAGCGCTAATATTACCCTCTAAAATACTTTCCTGAATTGGGTCAGGTAAATTTAATAATCTTAAAGAATTTGAAACTGCAGGACGAGACTTTCCAACTGTCTTGGCAATATCCGTAATATTCAATGAAAATTTGCTCTGCAGATATTTATATGCTTTAGCTTCCTCAATGGCATTTAAATCATCTCTTTGAATATTTTCAATTAAAGCCATAAACATCACATCTTCATTACTTTTTTCTTCATCGACTACATAGCATAATATTTTCTTTTTACCTAATAATTGATGTGCTCGCAATCTTCTTTCTCCTGCTATAACAATAAATTTTGATCCTTCAGGTTTAACAGTTATTGGGGAAATTAATCCCTTTTCAGCAATTGAATTAGCTAGCTCATTTAAAGATTTCTGGTCAAAAATTTTTCTTGGCTGATTGGGATTAGGAACTATTCTACTAATTAATATATTATTTTGATCTTGAGTTGAATCATTTTGATTTGAAGTGAAAAGCGCTTCAAGTCCACTCCCCATTTTTGCTTTGTTATTTTTCATTTATTTCCAATGCTAGGTTCATATAATCTTTAGCACCAATACAATCAACATCATACATAATTACAGGTCGTCCATTATCTGGTGCCTCAGCAAGCTTAACATTTCTATTAATCTTTGTTTTAAATAATTTATCTTTAAAATGTGTTTTTAACAAATTGTCAACCTTCTTAGCCAGTTTTAATCTCTTGGAATGCATAGTTATCAGAATGCCCATTATTTTAAGCTTAGAATTAAAATTACTTTGAACAATTTTAATTGTATCATTAAGGCTATTAAGCCCTTCAAGTGCAAAAAATTCACTCTGCAATGGTATAATAACATTATTGGATGCAACTAAAGCATTAAGCGTTAGTAGACCTAATGAGGGCGGACAATCAATTATTATATATTCATATTTTTTATTAATCTTCTTGATTACATCAAGCAATTGATTTTGTCTGTTTTTTAGATTCACTAACTCAATCTCTGATCCAACCAGGTTTTTTTCAGATTTTATAAAATTCAAAAAATCAAGCTGAGTCTCTCCAATAGCATTATTTATTGAAATTTTATTTGATAGAACATCATAAATAGAATAATCATTATTAAAACCAAAATTACTCAATCCACTGGTGGCATTAGCTTGGGGGTCAAAATCAATTAATAATGTTTTTTTTTCAATAATTGCTAAGCTAGTTGCTAAGTTGATTGCTGTTGTTGTTTTACCAACACCGCCTTTTTGATTAATGATTGAAATAATTTTGCCCATATGAATGAAAAATTTAATTTTTATAATTTGTTAATACAAAGTTTTTAACTATTCTCTTACTAATCTTAAAATTTTTTATGAAAACTATGCTTATTACTGGCTTTAAAGGGGAAATTGGATCCCAAATGCTTAAAGAGCTAGTTAAAAAAAATTCTAACAATCAAATCATTGCACTTGATATAGCAGAAAAGAATCAAAATCATACATTTAAAAATGTCGAATTTATTCAAGACTCTATCACAAATATAGATCTTTTACAATCGATATTTGAAAAACATGATATTGATGAAATTTACCATTTCGTTGCCCTTTTAAGTCAGTCATCGAAAAAAAATCCTGAACTAGCACAGAAAATCAACGTTGATAGCACTATTGCTATTATTGACTTAGCATACGATTTGGGATTAAAGAAAAAAAAATTTACTAAGTTTTTCTTTCCTAGTTCTATAGCAGTCTATGGTCCAAGAAAAATTGCTTTAGCATCTGAAAAAGATATCATTAAACCAAAAAGTCTTTATGGTCTCAATAAAATAAGTATCGAACAGTACGGTACTAAAAAACATGAACAAAGTATCCTCAACTGTTCTGGAGTAGATTTTAGGTCATTGAGGTTCCCAGGTATTTTAAGTCCTTACAATATTCCTACTGGAGGAACTACTGATTATCTTCCTCAAATGTTGCATTCTGCTAAAAACGGCTTGAACTATGTTTGCCAAGTTGATAAAAAAACTACTCTACCTTTTATAACAATTGATAATGCAATCCGTGCAATTACTCAAATTATGTCCGCTAAATCAATTAAATCAAAGCTACGTTCCTTCAATGTGCAAGATTTTTCTATCTCCGCATATAATTTTGAACTTATCTTAAGAGAGATGTTTTCTGAATTTCAGATTCAATACAAAAGTAATCAAGATATGCAAAATATTGCTGACTCTTGGCCAGAAAGTTTGAACTGTGAATTAGCAATATCTTTCGGATTTTCTCCGGATAGAGAAATAAAAAAAATAATTAACAATTTAATTAATTTAATTGATGTCTGATTTAAAGAATAAAATTGAAAATCAACTTTCAGCTATGCATGAGAGCGGAACTTACAAAAATGAAAGAATAATTGGTTCATCGCAAGAAACATCGATTTTTGTCAACAATAATGATGTATTGAATTTTTGTGCTAATAATTACTTAGGACTAGCTAATGACATAAGAATTAAAAATGCAGCAATTCAAGCAATTAATGAGTGGGGTTATGGATTAGCTTCAGTAAGATTTATTTGCGGCACTCAAGAAATACATAAACTTTTGGAAAAGAGAGTGTCAAATTTTTTAAAAAAAGAGGATGCCATTCTTTACTCTTCGTGTTTTGATGCAAACGGAGGAATTTTTGAAACTATTTTAGATGAAAATGATGCTATTTTTTCCGATGAGTTAAATCATGCATCAATTATTGATGGGATTAGACTTTGTAGAGCTCAAAAAAACAGATATAAACATGTTGATATGGAACATCTAGAAAGCCTTTTAAAAAAATCAACAAGTAAAACAAAGCTAATAGTAACAGATGGTGTTTTTAGTATGGATGGTAACATTGCTCCACTCAAAGAAATTACAGAATTAAGCAAAAGATATGATGCCCTGGTGATGGTTGATGATTGTCACGCAACAGGAGTTATTGGAGCAAATGGAATGGGCTCTGGATCTTATCATGGAGTACATGATAGTATTGATATTATTTCCTCAACATTTGGTAAAGCACTTGGCGGAGCTTCAGGAGGATTCATAGCATCTTCCCATAAAATAATTGAATTATTAAGACAAAAATCTAGACCATATTTATTTTCAAATAGTATGGCACCTCCTTTAGTGTCAGCTTCAATTGAAGCATTGAATATAATAAATAGTGATAGCTTTATTTTTGAAAGATTAAATGAGAATACAAGCTACTTTAGACAAAGAATTATTGATGCTGGTTTTGAAATTCGAGGTGATGACCATCCAATTGTTCCAATTATGATTTATGATGCCAAAAAAGCAATGGAATTATCCAAAAAACTTCTTGAAAAAAATATTTATGTTATTGCTTTTTCATTTCCAGTAGTTCCAAAAGAAAAGGCAAGAATCCGGGTTCAATTATCTTCAGCTCATACAAAAAACCAAATTGATTTAGCGATAGATAGCTTTAAAGAATGTGCTCAAGAATTAAATATTATTTAAAAAGTTAGTAAATTTTTTCTTTATATTGTTAAATTCACCTCACAATTATGAATAGCACTATTAAATCTAGATTTTTACTGATATTATTTGTTTTTGGATTAGCGATTTATTCACTAGTTCCATCAATAAAAGTTTTAAACCTTACTGATGATAAAATTTCTCAAATGTCATCAGAAGAGTTGAATAATTTATCTTCCAAAGCTCTGAAACTTGGTCTCGACCTGAAGGGTGGTATTCACATTGTTCTAGAAGTAGATTTACCACAGTTAACTTCAAATCTTGCAAGAAATAAGGATTCAAAATTTGAAACATTTATTACTGAGCTTGATAAAAATTATTCTATTCAAGATATAGATTTCTTTGAGTTATTTGAAGAGCAAGTTCAAAAAAGTGATTTAAAATTACAAAGATATTTTTCCGCTTTAGGTCGTACTAATGATGAGATTATTAGTCAATTATCAATAGAATCTACAGATGCACTTAATCGAATAGTTCAGATAATTCAAAATAGAATCGATCAATTTGGAGTTTCAGAACCAAGTATTCAGAAACAAGGAAATAGTCGAGTTGTTATTGAATTAGCTGGAATTGATAATGCTGAAAGAGCAAGAGATTTACTTCAAAGTACAGCTCTATTAGAACTCATGATTGTCAAAGATGTTGAAAATACTAATTCTCTTATTAAGCAAATTGATTTAACTCTGGATGCGATTAATTCAACTTCTTCTGATGATAATATTGATAACTTATTTTCTGGAAATAATAATTTATCCTCAATATTGTCTACTATAGGATCTAACTTAGCAATTCAAGTATCAAATGTTGAGAAGCTTAATAATATTCTAAATGAAGAAGATGTTAAGCAGATACTTAGAGCTACAAACAGTACTCTTCTTTTAAGTAATAGTTCTATTATCCTTTCAGATGACTTAGAAGGTGAAGAATATTTTCTAGTTTATCACTTATATAATAATGCAGAATTATCAGGTGGAGTAATTGAAGATGCTCAAATGCGCCTAAGTCAATCTGGCGTTACAGCTGGTCAGGCAACTGTTCATATTGATATGAATGGTGATGGATCTAGAGAATGGGCTAGAATTACAGGCGCAAATATTAACAAAAGAATTGCGATTGTATTAGATAAAAAGGTTCATATGGCCCCGGTAATTAGAAGTCAGATTTATGGTGGACAGACCGTCATTGAAGGAATGAGCTCAATTCAAGAAGCTGAAGATATTGCTATTGTTTTAAGAGCTGGAGCTTTACCTGTTCCTGTTTCCATCGCTGAAGAAAGGACTGTCGGCGCTTCCTTAGGAGCTGATTCAGTTAGACAAGGAAGACTTTCAATAACTTTTGGACTTTTGATAGTAGTTATTTTTATAGTTGCTTATTATAGATTATCAGGTATAATTGCGAGTTTTGCTGTCCTTGGAACCTTAACTCTTTTACTTGGAGTGCTTGCTACTCTTGGAGCTACATTAACATTGCCAGGTATTGCTGGACTTATCTTAACTGTTGGAATGTCTATTGATGCTAATGTAATTATTTTTGAAAGAATTAAAGAAGAATTGAGAATTGGAAAATCAGTAAAATCTGCTATTGATTCTGGCTATGCCAAAGCTTTATCTACAATTGTTGATGCTAACATCACAACAGGAATTGCTGCAGCAATTTTATACCAATATGGTACTGGACCAATTAAAGGATTTGCCACAGTTCTGTTTTGGGGAATTATTGTAAGTATGTTTACATCTATAATTGTAACTAGATTCATTTATGATTTTATAATTTCAAGAAAAAATATTCGTGAATTAAGCATATGATTAACTTATTTAAAGATTCAAACTATAATTTTATGAACTACAAGCGTTTTGGGTTCATTCTCTCAGGTTTGCTAATCATTTTATCAATTTTTAATCTGTTTTCTGGTTTAAAACTTGGAATTGACTTTAAGGGCGGATCATTGATTGGCCTTCATTTTAACGAATCAATCTCAATTGAAGAAGTTCGAGATTCTTTGAAAAATCTTTCTTTTGAAGGAAACAGTTTTGATTTAAGTAATGAAGAAATTAAGTACTTTGGGAATGAAAATGATATTGTAATCAAAATTAAAAATTTTGAAAATCAACCAGACACCTTCCCACAATTAATTATCAACAACCTCTATGCAACATTTAAAAATAAAGTTTCAACTAAAGAAGAATTTGTATTATCATTAGGTAGCGTAAGTCCAAAAGTTGGAAGTGAGCTTTCCGGCCAAGCATTTTGGTCAATTATTTCTGCTCTTGCATTAATCCTTTTTTATGTTTCAATCCGTTTTGAATTTAAATTTGCGATTGCTGCAATCATTGCACTCGTTCATGATATCATAATAACTCTTGGAATTTTTGGATTTTCAAACTTCGAAATCACCTTAAGCACTATTGCTGCTTTTCTTACTATAGTTGGTTATTCTTTAAATGATACAATTGTGATTCTTGACAGAATCAGAGAAAATATGAAATCTTCTGGGACAGTCATGTTCGATTCAACTATTAATAAAAGCATTAACCAATCTTTGAGTAGAACTTTAATTACATCATTAACTACTTTGCTAGTGATTATCATTCTGTTAGTTTATGGTGGAGAGATAATTAGACCATTTGCTTTTACTTTATTAGTAGGGGTTATCATCGGAACTTATTCTAGTATTTTCATTGCAGGCTCTGCAATCTCCTCTTTTAATAATTCTTCGAAGTAATGGAAAGAAAAATCTTTTGGCCTTTTGTAGCCCTTTGTTTGATTTGGGGTTCAACTTGGTATTTTATAAAAGTTTCACTAAACGCAGGAGTGCCTCCTTTTTATGGAGTAGGATTAAGGTTCCTATTTTCTGGTTTCTTATTTCTAGCATACCTTTACTACAAAAAATTAAGTATACCATTCGATAAAAAAGCTGTTATGCTTTATGCGTCTTTTGGTATTCTTAACTTTAGTCTTTCATATGGAATAACTTATTGGGCTACTCAATATATCTATTCAAGTATCTCTTCGATAATTTGGGGCCTCTTCCCTCTTTTTACTAGTTTAATGGCTCACTTTATGATGAAAGATCAAGCCGAAGAAAGATTAACTAAAAATAAAGTTCTAGCGCTATTAGTAGGTTTTATTGGAGTAATTATTATGTCTTCTGGTGAAGAAATTGGAATCTCATCTGAATCTTTTATCCCAACGATAGTTTTGATAGCGGTGATTATTATAGCTGCCTATCCAAGCGTTTTATACAAAAAATATAATAAAATTGTTGGTCCTTATCAGATGAATGCTGTTTGCCAAGTTCTCACTGGGATATTAATGTTTAGCCTTTCGTTTATTTTAAAAGAAGATACTTCTCAAATTATTTGGAACAATGAATTGATTTATGCAACTCTCTACCTAATAATTTTAGGAGGATTTATTTCTTGGGCCATTTACTTTTGGCTTTACCAATATCTTACAGTAACACAAGTAACCTATGTTGCTATTTTTCCTCCAATTGTTGCTATAGCATTAGGTTGGATGTTTCTTGATGAAATATTAAATATCAATGAGATTTTAGGCGCAATCTTCATTCTTGGAAGCTCAATACTTATTTATAGGAAATAGATTCAAAATTATTATTAAATTGAATTAATGGGAAAAATAAAAACATTCTTAGCTACGGGTACTGTGACAATTATACCTTTAGCATTAACAGTATATGTACTTCAATTCTTCTTTAAAATTGCTATCTCCTTTGGAGGGGCAGTTTCTCAGCCATTAGAGCAATTTGTAGATGATGCAAACTTTCCTGGATTTAAACTTCTTACTTCAATTGTTGGAATAATTATAGTAATCATTTCCTTGATTATTATTGGCTTCTTCGCAAGAAATGTATTTTTTTCAAGAATTGTCAATTGGATGGAGTCTATTTTCAAGAAAATCCCATTAATAGGAATTGTTTATTCAACTACTAGACAAATTATGGAATCCATATCGGGTGGATCGAATAAAGAATCATTTAAGAAAGTCATTTATATTCAATACCCTAGAAAAGGTGTTTGGACATTGGGATTTGTTACTAGTGAATCTTCTAATAAGCAGGGTGAAAGTTTTTATCATCTTTTTATACCTACTACTCCAAACCCAACCTCTGGATTCTTTTTAATAGTTCCCAAAGAAGATGTTACTCAAAGTGATATTTCTGTTGAGGAAGGTTTCAGAATGATTGTCTCTAGCGGAATGGTTGGTAGCAATCAAAATCAAATAATAAAAGACTAGAATATAAAAAGGGAAGCAATGCTTCCCTTTTTATATTATTAATGATCAAAAGATTTAGTTAAAGTTTAACCTCTACCTCTTGCCATTGGTGCTCTAGAAACGTCTCCATCTTTATCAATAAAATAAAGATATCCTTTTTCACGACTTACGCCAGCATCTGCTACTTTAGTTGCATTACCGCCGCCTTTACCGCCACGTGACATACCTGAACGCCAAACATTACCGTCTTTTCCTAGGTAATAAAGGTATCCACTTTCTTTTGAAACACCTGTACGTGCTACTTTTTCAGCCATTTTTTACTCCTTAAAGATTGGTTAAGAATGGTTTTTTTTAAATTATTTATATTCTAATGTCATCTTTTATATAATGCAAGTTTTTTCTCGACGATGCTTCGTCTATAAAAAAATACAAAAATGCTTTAAATTTTTTATTAATTCTTTAAATTCGTCGCATGCCCCGGTAGCTCAGCAGGATAGAGCAACTGCCTTCTAAGCAGTAGGTCACACGTTCGAATCGTGTCCGGGGTACTAAAATATTGCTTTAGTTTTCAAATTGTGGAAGTTTATAAGCAGCAACTCTTTTATCATCATCAATAGCATATAAATACCATTCTCCATGCATAAAAGCTGTCGCAATGCCATCGGTATATCTAACATCTTCTAAAAATAACGTTTTATAAAAACTAAGATTTGATCTGCTAAAGAAGTGGAATTTATTTTTTTCTTTGCTTTGTTCGGAAAAGATGATATATCCTTCTTTAATACCTGTCAATGCAATTCCTTCAGCGTCGTTTTTAAAAGGGAAATTGCTAATTTCAGACAGTATCTCCTCTCCTGATTCTAAGTCTAATACGATAATTGATGAACCTTTACTTTCGCCTCTGGTATTTTCTTCTGCAACAAAAAGTCGATTAAAATAAGAATCAGCTACTATAGACTCAACTTCATAAAGACCAGTGTTTCCAAAAATACGACCTTCAGAAATTACAATTTCATTTTCATCACTTATTATGATATCCCAGAAAATGATGCGCTCTGAAGAAAGGACACCTTCATTGAAATTATCAGTCACAAAAACTCTGTGTTTATTTTTTTCAATTTGGTAACTAGTTATACCATAAGGATATTTTAAGTCAACTTCCCCAAATCGTCCAATGTAATTGAAAGAACTATCTAAAACTAGAACCTGATGATTGTCGCGCTCTGTGATAAGAATATATTTATCATCTATTATATTTACTCCATTTGGATATGCGTTTGGTCTTTCAATAAAGTGCTTCAACTCTCCCTTCATTGCACTATAACTTAAAATTTTGCCTTTTTTATCTGTAACAACGATTTGATGTTTGCGATTCAAAAATCCAATACTATCCAATTCAGTTTCAGGAATGATTTCCGAAAAAAACATTGGAGAATCTAAAGTTAAATTTGAAGATAGGTTTTTTGAAGAACAGGAGAGGAATAGAAAAAAAGAAAAAAGCAGAATTTTTTTAATCATTCAAAATATCTATCAATTCAATTTCAAAGATTAAAGTAGACGCTGGTGGAATAACATAAGTTCCAAGTTCTTTACCAGGAATGCCCTTATCACCATACGCTAAATTATATGGAATGAAAACTTCCCACTTTGATCCAACTTTCATTGTAAGAATTGCTTGTGAGAATCCTGGAATAACTTTATCAAGATTGAACTGTGAAGGTTTGTCATTTTTCAAAGACGAATCAAAAATAGTGCCATCAATTAAGCGACCAGTATAATGGACGGATACTAAAGAATTATAATCTGGTAAAGGTCCATCCCCTTCTTTTAAAACTCTATATTGAAGTCCTGATCTTTTACGTACCAGAACACCATCATTGTATTTATTTTTTTCCATAAACTCTTGACCAGCAATTTTATTCTTTCTCGCAAGTTCACGCATTTCCTCAGTAGCCACTTGGTAGGAGTCTACTTCTTTAATAGCTTGCTGTCTATTATAATCACTTAAGATAGAATTTCTTCTTCCGATATCAATTCTTGCAGGAGTTTGAGATAGAAAATCATCCATTCCTAATTTGACTTTATCAGTATTGACTTCGGGAAAATTTAAATTTTGTGCAATTCGAATCCCCAAAGAATAACTTAGAGAATCTTCAATAGTAACTAAATCTTCATTTTTGTCTTGAGAAAGAACTGGTGCATCCTGTGAAGAATTACATGATAGAATAATGAATACTAGTATTGATAATATATTTCGTTGTTTTTGCATGTTGAATTCTAAAAGCTTATTCATTAATTGTAAAGAATATTCTACCTTCCATCATTATAACCTTCATACTGATCCATCATATTGTTCAATCCATATAAATTACTTACTCTTAAAAGAATCGAACTAGGAAGAATTGCTCTAAGAAGTGCTGCTTGATTCATAATCCAAGGAATTTTTGGAGAATGGAATCCATATCGAATTGCGCGATTAATTATAACCTTTGCTACAGTATATGGAGACTTTATTCCTGGAGATAAAAGATTACCTAAAAAATTGAGTTTTGTTCCTGCAAAGAGACCTTTAACTAAAAAATTAGGGTGAATAGAAGAAAACTTTACTCCTTTTCTATTCATTTTATACGCCTCCAAACGTAAAGATTCTGTGAGTCCAGCTACCGCCCATTTTGTCGCTGCATAAACAGCTAATTTAGGAGCTCCAATCAATGAAGATGCTGACGAAATATTGATTATATGTCCAAAATTTCTTTCAAGCATCTCAGGCATAAATGCTCTAATTGTATAGATCATTGATGTAAAGTTTATTTGAATCATTTTTTCTAATTCTTCATCACTTCTATCTAACATATAACCAGTATAAACTGTACCTGCATTATTGATTAGAATATCAACAGTTCCAATAGCTTCATTCACTTTTTTAGCAGTTTGATATACTTCATTCGAATTTGATACATCACATTGAAAAGTTGAAAAATTTTTAAATCCTAATTCGTTGAGTTTGATGGAAGCTTTTTGAAGATTTTCCACGTCAATATCCCACATTATAACATGGGCACCTTTTTTTAAAAGAAGATGAGAAGTAGCAAAACCAATTCCAATTGCTGCTCCTGTTACTAATACTTTTTTATCTTTAAGATTCACTTAAGAATTTAATAATGACCATAAATCGTAGTCTAAGGAAATATTACTGAATTAAATAATTATTTAATTGTTAAAGTACTGGATTGTGATAATAAGTGCTACTGATACAGTGATTCCTATTACCAATCTAAGAAAATCACGACCAATCATTGGAAAAACTTTTTTGATACGACCCTTTTTGGTCACAAAATAAGAATTTAACGCTAGTTCTCTACCCGCTAATAAACCGACAAAAACAAATGTAGTTGACATGGGGATATTATTATAAATCTTAAAGTAAAGTAATAAAAATGCATAAACTAAATCGATGATTGTCGCACTTCTTACAAATTTAGTACTTGTCTTTTCAATGACTAAATTTTGAATCTTACCTCCCCCTGATTTAAAAACATATCCCAACATCACAACAAAGAAAAGGATAATCATTAATACAGTGTTTAAAGAAACTTGACGAGGTAAAAAAACAGCAATATTAGAAAAATCCTGCTGCAACCACATGGTCCATAAAAATCCCGTAGAAAGCCATTGGGCAATTCTCCATTTAGTATCAGAAGCTTCGGGTTTTTTACTTTCATCAATAAATCGTGAAAGCAATGACCATAAAATATATGAAACAATAGCAGCTACAACATAACCCACAATACTTTTCATTAACATTTTTTGAACAACTAATGAAGATGCAAAAGCCGATAAAACAAGAAAAGAGGTTGAAACTGGAATTCCATTTCGAGTTAGAATTATCAAACTAATTGGAGCAAGTAAATGCCAAAAATTAGGTTCAATATATGGTATACTGCTTAATCTTCCATGGCTTAGATCGCCAGAAAAATATCCATGCATCATAGTGAGCGCCAAAATGAAAGAAGCAAAAATCCATAGAAAATACCAAGGAATTATTTTATTTGAATTAATCCAAGTTCCTAGCGTTTGGAGAGAATCATTGGCGACTACGGAGTATCCCGCAAAAATGAAACCAAGAATGGTATAAATTTCAACCATTTATTGAGGTCTTATTAAAAATAATAATTTTATCATTTTTGCTCCGGAGGAGAGACTCGAACTCCCGACCTGGTGATTAACAGTCACTCGCTCTACCAACTGAGCTACTCCGGAATTTGTGTTGGAATTTTTTATTTTATTATTGAAAAAACAAGAAATATTATCCCTCAAGCTCAATAAAGATTTTTCTATTAAAATCAAATTGAGCATGATCGTGGACTTCTTTTGAGATTAAAATTTTATCTGAATCAGAAACTTTCCCAAGTATAGCATGAGTTGATTTTAATCCACCTAAATACCATCGCGTATCTGATATATAAATAATATCTCCTATTTCCCCTTTTAATTGATTAGAATACTTTTGAGGAAGACAAACAGTTTTACCCTCTAATTTCTCATCAATTTCCATCAAACTTGCATTAAAACTAATCTCAGATCCTTTATTTGGATTAACTTTTGAACCTTTAAAATATTCTTGACCATCTCTAATCGTCCAAAGAGTCAATCCTGTAATTTTTGAATAATCGATTGGTTTTTTTGATAATAAAGTAACTATGATTGCTATGGAACTACACGCCACCATATTGTAAAGAGCCTTGATATAAGAGTAGGGTCTATCTGCGATGTATTCTGTTCCATGGGCAAAAGGTGTAATTAATTCATAGGGATACATTTCTCCAAGGATTATAAAAATAGAGCCCAATACAAAAGTCATAATAGCAGCTCGTGAAGAGAATCTTTGCCAGAAGATTCCAAAGAAAATTACAGTAACCATGGGAGGAGTGACAATAGCATGAAAAGCACCATGAGCTTCATAAATAGTGCCATATTGAGAAAAAATAAATGCAGCTTGAATCCCAATAAAAGTAACAAATGCAGAAGTAAACATCGAAATTCTGAGTTTAGTTTTTTCGGATGGATTCTTAGCCAGTGGAGTGTAAACATCATTTACTGCTACAGCCGCTGACGCATTAATTTGAGAGTCAAGACTTGACATTAAGGCAGCAACAACTGATGCAACTAAAAATGCAAAAATCGGTTCTGAATTTGCTACCAAAGATCCAACAATTGTAAAAATCCCATTGGGGTTTGCACTTTCAGAAATAACATCTGGAAATCTATTGGCAATAGCTCTTCCTATCCAACCAGAATTTGAAACAGCTAGAGTACCAATAGGAAGAAATACTAAAACGTTCATCATCGTTGCCCTTCTAGCATGGACTACAGATCGAGAGGCTAGAAATCTCATAATTACTGCCTGATTCATAAATGCAAATCCGACTGATCCTACCACTCCGTCTTGCCAGAAAATTCCTACAAAATTAAAATCAGGAGGAGAATTAAAATCTGCTAGGGGCAATTTGTTGGTTATTGAAAGACTGTCCCAAAATAAATCAAACCCTCCAAGATAGCTTATACCAAGCCCAAAAATAAGAAGGCCAGCAAAAAGTAGTATGACTCCTTGCAAGAAATCAGTAAAAATAATGGCAGTTTGACCCCCAAGAGAAACATAGGTTCCAGAAATTATAGCAACTATGATAATAATAGTTTGGATTTCCCATCCTAAAATTGGTTGCAATAAATTTGCTAATGCTAATAGACCAATTCCAATATAACCGATTAAATAAAGCAACATTGTAACAGTTGATAAATTGCGTACAGTAGTATTAAATCTTCTTTCAAAGTATTCAGGAATAGAATTTACCTTCATGTAGTAAATGATTGGAATCCAGCCGAAAAGCAATAACGGCATAAAGAACCAATCATTCATATAGGTCATTGTTGAAGAAAATCCATATTCGAAACCTTTTGCTGCATATTTGGCAAAGCTATGACTACCAACTCCAGTAGCTAACATTGACATGCCAATTAACCACCAGGAAAATCTTCGTCCACCAAAGAAAAAATCTTCTGTGGATTTATTATTTCTCGCAAAAAATAATCCTGCTCCTAATACAAAAAATACATATAGGGATAAAATCCCCCAAAATAGACCAGTTGTTGGAATGACGTTCATTGAATTTTCTTACTTAAGATTGAAACGTTAATTAAATAGAACAGAAGAATTAAAAAATAATAATTTCCTTGATTTTCTAAAGCAGCTACTGTCATAAAAAGATGAATAGAGGCAACATAAATAAAACCCCAAATAAGTATGATAATCCACTTTCTGTATTTTACCCAAAAATCATCGCCATAAGCTTTAAAAACCGCATAAAGACCACCGCCAAAAATAATTAGACCAATAAAATATTGATACAAATATGGGAGCCAAGAATGAGAAAATAAATCCATTATCTTAATTTATTAAATAAAGGTTTAAGTATGCTATAAGTATCTACTAAACTTTGATGAATAACTCTAGTGTTCCCTACTACAGGCATAAAAGAAGTATCAGATTTCCATCTGGGAACAACATGAAAGTGTAAATGTTGATCAATAGAAGCACCAGATCCATATCCAGTATTGGCTCCTAAGTTAAAGCCATCACAATTTAAAATTTCTTTCAAAATTTTGACGGATTCTTTAGATAAAGAAATTATTTCATGTAATTCTTTATCCTCAAGTAAATCAATACTATTCACCTCCCTAAATGGAACTATCATTAAATGTCCATTATTATAGGGATAGCGATTCATAATAATAAAAGAAAACTCTCCGCGAAAAAGAATCAAATTTTCTTCATCATTGTTCGCATTCGGTAGATCAGTGAAAATCTTTTGAGAAGAATCTTTATTTTCAACATATTCCATTTTCCATGGAGCCCAAAGTCTTTGTTTATTTGATTCCATTATGAATAGTTCTCTAAGAATTTACGGATTCGAGGCTTAAGATAAATCTTTTCTAAATCAAAGTTATTGTAGTAAGTCACAAGAATGTGAATTTTTTGTTCAAGAGGATGATGCTTATTAAGAACAACATAATTTTTAGTTTCAAGTAAACAGTGGTCTCCTGAAAAATTGCCTTTATCATGGATTACTCTAAAATCGAATTTTTCAGATAGATCAATAAGATCTTGAAAAATCTGTTTCTGGAAAATATTTTTTTTTGATTTCAATTTATTTTATTCCTGTCAAATCACTACTACTTCTAATCTTACCACCTAAACCATCTACCATCTTAATCCCATATTTTTTCATAATTTTTGTTTCAGGAATTTCTTCCAGCTTCCTATCCCCTCCATTGGCAAAAATATTAGGTTGAATAAATTCTAAGCTTTTGCAAACACTGGAATCTCTATCAATAGATAAAAATACCTCATCAACACATTTAAGAGATGCAACTATCTCGACTCTATCATTTTCGTTCATAAATGATTTTCCTTTTTTAATTCTTGCTTGAAAATCATTATTTATAATAACTACTAATTTATCTCCGAGCTGTTTTGCAAGCTTAAGGTATTCTAGGTGACCAACATGGATGGGATCAAAATAACCGCTTACTGCTACGACAATCATGATAAGATATTAATAAGAAATATTCGAAATATCTAATTCCCAGTTTGCTCGAATAGTGATTGAATCATCAAAAGCAATAAAATATTCACCAAAACTATTTTCAAGACTGCCAAAAGAAATTTTTTGATTTTTATCTAAATCATCAAAAATAAATAGTTGATAAACTCCTTCAGGTACATCAATGGTTTCATTGTCTATTAAAGGAAAAAATAACTCCTCTTGATTGTTTTTCAGCATTATGTAGGGTAAAGATAAATTAGCCGGTTTTTTTAGTCTCAAAATTCCCAATTCACCATTTGCAGTATATTCATCTATAATTGTACTTTTTTCAGAATTTGCAACACTGGGAATGAAAATATTGACATTATCAATACTTCGATTATCCATTATCAGGTAATTTTTAAAAGAAAAATAAAGATTATTGACTTCAATTTTTCTAAAAGGGGAATAGTTCCTAATGGCTGCAACTGTATACTCTCCATTAGGCAACGATGGTATAGAAAAAGAAGAAACATTTTTTAAAACTAGATAAGGTGAAGGTAAGAATTCTTCATTAAAATTAATTTTTTTGTTCCACAATAAGATTGAAATATTATCAATGTCACCATATAAATTACCTTCAAGAGAATTTTTTGTTAAAGAAGGTTCTGAGGTTAGAGGGATAATTATGATTTCAGCTAAAGAAACATTATTTTCATCTTTAAGAGTTTTATCAATGACAAGAAAATAGCTAGATTCATCTGTATTCAAAGGTGGAATCTTTATTTCAAACCGATTCCCATAAAATTGTATATCCAGTATTTCATTTAGCGCAGGATAAATACTTACACTTTTTCGAATTGAATCTTCAGATAAAAATTCAGAAAAATTTAACTTTATAGTTTGTCCTTCAGAGATGCTTGTAAAGTTTTTAGGTTCGGTTAAAACTAATTTTGGAGCTGTAACATCTTCCGGTCCCCCAGAAGGCGGAATGACAGATGCGCAGCTAATAAAAAATAAAAAAACAAAAAGTTTAAAATTCTTCAAGGACATCATTAGCATGAGATTTTGTTTTAACGGAATGGAAAATTTTTTCTATTTCCCCAACTTCATTGATCAAAACTGATATCCTCTTAATACCCCAATATTCTCGACCATACATTTTCTTTAGGGCCCAAGCACCATAATTTTTTATCACAACACATTCAGGATCTGAAAGAATATCAAAAGGAAATTCATTTTTTTCACAAAAATTCTTTTGGGCTTTTACAGAGTCTTTGCTTATGCCAATTACATTAATTTTTTTAGACTTATAAATATCAATTTTTTCTTTGAACCCTAATCCTTCTAAAGTGCAACCTGAAGTACTTGCCTTGGGGAAAAACCAAATTAAAACTTTCTCGCCTAAAAAAGAGGATAAAGTTACTTCCTCATTGTTTTGATTGAGTAAGGAAAATTCTGGAGCTCTATTACCTTCTTTAATCATTACTTTCAAATTTATTTAGATATTCTTTAGACCAATTTAAGAAAGTATTTTCTTTAATCTGAGATTTGATTTCTTCAATTAAGTCAAAGTAGTATGAAATATTAATCAGAGTGGCAATTCTGTAGCCAAACATTTCATTAACTTTAAATAAATGTCTTAAATATGCTTTAGAGAAATTTTTTGCAAAAGAAATATTACTTTTCATATCAATAGGCTGGTGATCATTTTTGTACTTTGAATTATGAATATTTATAGTCTCATCATGAGTAAAAATTTGTCCGTTTCTTGCATTCCTAGCTGGCAAAACGCAATCAAACATATCTATGCCTCTTAAGATAGCTTTAACTAAATCTGTTGGTTTACCAACGCCCATTAAATAGCGAGGCTGATTTTTGGGCATTTCATTTCCTAAAAATTCTACAATATCGAGCATAGGTTCTTTTTTTTCTCCAACCGATAAACCTCCAATGGCTAAACCGCATTCAGCATAGGGTAGCATTTGATCCAGACACTTTCTACGTTCTTCTAAATTTATCCCACCTTGAATTATAGGAAACATTATTTGCTGATGTTCATATAGAGAATTTGAACTTTTTAAATAACTAAAAGCTTCTTTAGTCCATTGTTCAGTATAGCTCGAAGCCAACCTTAATTCTTTCAAAGAACAATTTGCAGGTGGACAGTAATCAAAGGCCATAATTATATCAGAACCTAATATTCTTTGAACCTCCATAGAAGCTATTGGAGAAAAAAAATGTTTGGAGCCATCAATATGAGATTGAAAAGCAACTCCTGCTTTTTCAATTTTATTTAAATTGGATAATGAAAAGACTTGGTAGCCCCCACTATCAGTAAGGATTGATTTATTCCAATTAATAAATTTATGAAGTCCTCCAGCTTTTTTAATAGTATCTGTACCAGGTCTCAAATAAAGATGATATGTGTTGGATAACATAATGTTTGTGTTAAGGTCATAAAGATCATTAGGAGATAAAGTTTTTACGTTTCCATGTGTACCTACTGGCATAAAAACAGGAGTTTCAATTATTGAGTGATCAGTTTGAATTTTACAAATTCTTGCTAATGATTGAGGATCTTGATGTTGAATAGAAAATTTCAACTTTACCAATCATATCCAAAAGAAATAATATATTGAGGTTTAGAATATCCTCCACTTGGATAAATATCCCATGCTGTATCAATTCTCATTAATGCCCATGGAGTAAATATTTTTGCTCCAATTCCAAAAGTTTTAATTATTGCTGATGACTTTGGATCTGTCAATCCATACTTATTTTGAATAATAAGTGAATCCGATAATTCATCATTATTGTCCCATGCAGCACCTATATCAAAGAAAAGATGTCCAAAAATATTACCAAATCGTATTGGAGCTGGAAATCCAACATCAACATAATTTACAAAAGGGAACCTAAACTCTAAGTTCATAATTGCTACATTTTTACCCACTCTTTCTCTATATAATGCACCTCTAATTGGAAAAACATATTCACTAAAATAAACATCTTCTAAGATACCAGAATTCTCAATATCAAGAATTCGATCAGCATAGTACCCATAATCATCTTGTCCCTCAGTCTGTGTATCAGAAAAAATGGTCAACTGAGAATTACCACCTAAGAAAAATTTCTGAGGTCTCTCACCTGAACTTGATCCGAACATTAATCTTGTCGCAAAACTATACTCTCTATTGATTTTAAAGTATTTACGAATATCAAATTTGTAGGTGTTAAACGAAACTGAATCATCGCCAAGCTTCGGGCTTGCTTGAAAAGTGAAATAATATCTTAGACCATCATTTGGGCCAGTATATGTATTTGATGAATTATCAAAGACATAGCTAAACATTGGTACAAGAGCATTTAATTTTTCAGTGTAATATGTTGAAGTTTGGTAAGTATAAATATCGAATTGTTTGATATTATATTCTACTCCTCGCAAAGTTGCACCATAATCAATCCTTGAAAACTTAGAAAAAGGATATTGAGCATAAAGTGCGACACCAAAATCTCTGAGCTGTCCATAATAGTCGTATAAAAGTGAGTATCCTAAGCCGAAAGTATTGGCTTGTTGGAATAAAAGTGCATAATAGTTAGTTCTTTTTTTTAAGAAAGCATAACTCAATTGAATGTCACTATTTTCAAAATTCATCACCAAGTTTGAGCCCAAGCTGATTCTTTGATCCCCCATTACATCACTCCAAGAGAAATAAGCTAGAGCTCTGGTTCCGAATAAGTTGTCGATCGAAGCAGAAGTAGCAACATAATCAATAGAAAAGTCAGTAATATATTTTTGTGAATCATAAGATTTAGAAATCCTTAACGAATCAGTTAAAGACTTCGTTTCAATTAAATCTTCCTCCGATAATTCCTTATTATATTCTCTAGCAAACACATATCTAGAATAATCCTGAGAAATATTTAGGGTTTTATTATCACTAGCAAATCTTAAATCTTCAAAGTCATCTTCATCGGAATTCTTCTTAAGATAATTTGCATTTTGAAACTCATCTAAATCAACTGGTTCAGATTTGTTCAAAAGAAACAAATCCCAGCCCCTTTTATTATAACCTGATATAACTATTTTTTCGCTAATGGGGTTATAATCAAATTGCTGGATTCCAGTTAAAACATTGGTAATAGGCTCAAATTTATTTGAATTAAGCTTATGCTGGTAAATGTTAGAAACTCCATTTTGATCTGAAGTAAAATAAATTGTGTTATTGGAAGAGAAAATAGGAAAATCTTCGTTATAATCTGTATTGGTAACTTCTACAATATCTTTAGAATGATAGTTCAATATAAATATATCATTTTGAAAAAATGGTATTTTATCGATAGTAGAAACATTTTCTAAAAAACTATTTCTATCTGAAGAAAAAATAATTTTTGAACCATCAGGAGACCAAGAAGGATTAGTATCTGAAAAAATATCATTTGTCAAATTGACTAATTTTTTTGATTTAATATTATATGTATAAAGATCGCTTCGATCTTTAAAATGACCAGCAAAAAGAATAATATCTTCTTTAGGATGCCATGAAGTAGTAAAAATACCATCGAGATTAATCGGAATTTTAGTATAATCTTTTGTCTGAATATCAACAATAATTATTGCATCTTCTTTCCCACTCTTAGAAGCAAAGACAATTTTTGATCCATCAGGAGACCACGATATCCCGGGTTGAAGCCATTTTAACTCTTCAAGGTCTGGTGTAGTATTTCCTCTGATTAATATTTCTCGTTTGGTTCCTAAAGAATTAGTAATAACTAAATCCATATATCCTGCTTTATCTGAAAAGTAAGCTATCTTACTTCCATCAGGAGAAAAAGAAGGGCTAATGTTATAAAAATTATAAGATTTGGAGCGATCTGTTATTTTGGTTCCTATACTTTCAATCTTTTCTTTAACAACAATCTCGGGCCAATACTCTTTTTTTAAATAATCATGCCAATTATCGGTCAATTGTTCAAAATCAACACCCAAAGCATTTTGAAAGCCTTTCTCAGCATTTTGAGTTCGGCGCATTTGTTGAAAAATTTCACCAATTTTTTCTCTTCCATATTTATTTGAAATATATCTCCATACAGATTGCCCACCTTTATATGCTAAAATTGAGTAATTCAGTTGTTGTATGGATGGAAGGTTATCTTCAATAGACAAATCTCTCATTACCATTTCTGAGTTAGAATCCCAATTTACTGAAAGAAATTCAGCTAATCCCTCGTTTGCCCAGAGTGGAATTTGCAACTGAATTCTGCCGCTTATTAGTCCTTGCGCGTTTCCTCCATATGCTAAATCATTAATAGCAGCATGAACTAATTCATGATGAACTACATGCTTATACTGTTCGTAGGATCCTTCAAAAGGAATAACTATTCTGTTTTTAAATAATTCTGTAACCCCACCAACTCCTTCTGACATATACGAATCCACAACATTGGTTTGCTGAAAATCATTATGAGAATTATAAACGATAATCTTGATTGGTCTATTGTTATTCCACCTTAAATGTTTACCAATTTGATTTATCGATTCTTCAGCAATTTTTGAGGTATAAATAGCTAAATCTTTATTGTTTCCATAATAGTAGATATTAAAATTTGGACTGACAATATACTCCCAGTCAAAATTTTTATACTGAACTTTATTTTGACCAAAATATTGACCAAAAATAACCGAAATAAATAAAATGCTTAGTGATAACTTTTTCATTTGATATTATTTTTAACTATTGATACTGAAAATTTATAACATATATTACAGAAAAATGTTCCAAATCGGAAAAAATCTATGAATGAAAAAATATACTTTTTTGCAGATGTACATTTTAAAGGCACCTCTTCTGATATAGAAGACAAAAAGTTTTTAAAATTTCAACAGTTCGTTAGAAAATTAATTCAAGACAACATTAGATGTTCGGTCTACGTCATGGGAGATCTTTTTGATTATTATTTTGAGAAAAAAACATTAATTGCAAATAAAAATTATAAAAGAGTGTTTATGGAATTTGATAAACTCAGAAAACATAATATTCAACCTTACTTTATCGCAGGAAATCATGATTTCTGGATTGGAAAGGAATTTAAAAAAAATTTTATAAATTGCTTTTTAGAAGATCATGTTGTCACTATAAATAACAAAAATTTCTATTTAACTCACGGCGATGGAATTCTTTCTTGGGATAGAAAATATAGGATATTAAAAAAAGTTATAAGAAGCCGAATATTCATAATTTTATATTCACTTTTGCCAGGTATTATTGCAGAGAAAATTGGTAAAACAATTTCTGAACAAAGAAAAGATTCACACAAGCTCGATGATAAGGTTCTTGAAAAAATTCAATCTGAATTAAAAAAATTTGCAGAAAGAAAATGGCAAGATGGTAATGATTGGGTAATTATGGGACATTATCATCATTTATTCCAATTTTCTAATCATAAGGGAAAAGGATTGCTAGTTCTTGGTGACTGTGATGAAATCCAGTTCAATTATGCAGTTTTTGATGGAGAAAATCTTCTAGTAGAAAAAATCTAAATTTTACCGCTTATCTTTAACATAATTGCATTCTGCATATGAAGTCTATTTTCAGCTTGCTCAAAAACAACGGAATTTTTTGAATCGATAACATCACCGGTAACTTCTCGTCCTCTTTCTGCAGGCAAACAGTGCATAAATAGATAATCTGGTTTTGCACTGGAAACTAATTGAGAGTTAACCTGGTAAGAAGAAAATGATTTTATTCTTTCATCTATCTCATCTTTTTGACCCATTGAAGCCCAGACATCTGTATATATAACGTCAGCATTCTTGACATCTTCCAATGAGTTCGAAATCTTTACATTTGAAATTCTAGAATTTTTAGCCAATTCTACTGTAGAAGTGTCGGGATAAAATCCTTCCGGAGAAATTGAAATGAATTCTATTGGTAAAATAGAAGAAAGGCGCAACCAAGAATTCACTATATTGTTACCATCTCCAATATAAACGATTTTTAGATGATCAAAATTATTTTTTTTGAGCTCCCAAATAGTAAAAATATCAGTCAGAATCTGACAAGGATGATTGTAATCTGTTAGACCATTAATTACAGGAACAGATGCATTTTTTTCAAAATCTAAAATATCATTATGGCTGAAGACTCTTGCCATAATCATATCGTTATATCTACTAAATAATTGAGCTAAATCAGAAGCAGTTTCTCTTTTGCCCAATCCAATGTCTTGTGGAGCTAAGTAAATGGCATGACCCCCCATCCAAGAAAAACCAGTTTCAAATGAAACCCTAGTTCTTGCAGAGGGCTTTGCAAAAATCATTGCTAAGCTCAAATCTTGAAATGGTTTATATTTTTCTTTATTTCTAAATTTATTTTTGACCTCGGATGCTATTTCAAAGAGTTCAAAAATCTCATTATTAGAAAAATCATCAACTTTAATGCAATGTCTTAATTTCATATTTTCTTTCATTAGCAGTTTTAATATTAAGTAGTTGCCTATATTTTACAATTGTTCTACGAGAAATATCATATCCTTTTTTATCTAACTTTTCTTTTAATTGAGAATCATTATATGGGTTAGTTTTATCTTCATTGTTAATAATATAAATTAGCTCATCTTTTAGAACCTCAATAGACACCTTTTCGCCGTTTTTTATTATCCCAATTCCAAATAAATCTTTAAATGAGATTATTCCTATTGGGCTTTCCAAATACTTGTTTTTGATTGCTCGACTTACCGTAGATATATCAATCTCTAAATTTAAAGCTATATCTTCTAACTTCATTGGTGATGGATGTTTTTGAACCCCCTTTAAGTATAAATCTTGAAGTATGAGTATTTGCTCGGTTATAATCTTTAAAATAAAAAAACGATATTGAATGCTGTCAAAGATTAATTTGGCTTTATCAATATTTTTTGAAACAAAACTAAATTCATTTTTCGAAAGTTTGTTAAGAGTTGCAGCATTCAGATATTCAGAGGAAATTTTATATTTTTGCATAATCTTATCATTCTCAACCACAACCCATTGTTGATCTTGATTTAATTGGATTAAAATATCAGGAATAATTATTTCATGATTTAAAATAGAATCTTTAAGAGGTTGTAATTCTTGAGATTTTATTAATTCAATCGCTTCAGCAAAACTTTCCGAAGTGGAATTGGTTTGAGCTTTAATATGCTTAAAGTTCTGTTTAAGAAAATCTTCATAGTGATTACAAATAATTTCAACAGATAGATAATTTTCATCTCCAATTTGGAATAATAAATACTCTTGCAAATCTAAACACCCTAAACCTCTTGGATTTAAATTTTCTTTAATGAAATTCCTGACTGACTCCACGGTAGCTTTGGAAACATTTAAATTGTCAGCCAATAATTCAATTTCAATATCTAGAAATCCCTTATGATCTAAATTAAATAAAATATCTTTAGCAATATCTTTTTTCGATTCACTAAGAATCGACTCATTTATTTGTTTAATCAAAAAATCTTCTACTTCATCTTCTTGTGCAATATTACTAAAAAAAGAATCATACTCATCCTGATTCTGAAAAAGTGAATCATAATTTTCTTTAGTAAAATTATTGAAGATTGGTATTTCCTCTAATACTGGATTTTTTTCAAGCTCCTCTTTAAAAATTGATTCAATTTCTTGATTAGAAAGCTCAAGTATATTTGATTGTAAAATTTGATTTGGAATTATTTTAAGTTTTTGACGAATTTTTGGAGAAATCTTCTTCATTAACTTAACTTAAAATTTTTTCCAAGATAAAGCCTTCTAACTTCATCATTTTTAGATAACTCTTTTGCATTTCCCGCAAAAAGTATTTTGCCATCATTAAGTAGATACGATCTATCAGTAATAGAAAGTGTTTCACGAACATTATGATCTGTAATCAAAATTCCTATGTTTTGTTTTTTCAAAGAAATAATCATCTGTTGTATATCTTCAACTGCAATCGGATCAACTCCAGCAAAAGGTTCATCCAAAAGCACAAAGTCTGGATTTAAAGCCAGAGTTCGAGCAATCTCAACTCTTCTTCTTTCACCACCAGATAAACTTCCGCCTAAATTTTTCCGAATAGAAGATATATTGAACTGGTCTAAAAGATTATCAATAGTGAGGTTCAATACTTTTTTTTCTGGATAAAATGGCTCCAACACAATTTTTAGGTTGTCCTCAACATTCAATTTTGTAAATATAGATGGTTCTTGCGCTAAATAACCAATCCCCATTCTTGATCTTTGATACATTGGCTTATATGTGATGTCTTCATCACCAAGCATAATTTTTCCGCTTGTAGGTAACACTAAACCGCTAATCATATAAAATGTTGTAGTTTTGCCTGCACCATTTGGCCCGAGGAGTCCTACCACCTCCCCCTTTGAAAGCTGAATATCAACTTTTTTTACAATATTCTTTTTACCGTAATTTTTAATCAGGTTCGAAGCTGTTAAACTCTTAATCATTTGAAATAACTCCCTTAGGATTCTTTAACACCCAATTAGACAAATCAATATCAGACTCAAAATAATTTCCATAAAGAGTATCTTTTGAAGTAATAAAAATAACATCTGAATCAGAAATAATTTTATTAGAAAAATTATTCCATTCCATTGTTTGACAGAAAAGAAACTTTTCTTTGCTTCCACGAACTTGGATATTCCCGAATGCTTTTATAATATTTTTTTCTTGATCAACCAATGCTGAATCACAGCTAGTTATTGATGAGAGAACATTACTATCAAATAAACTTATCTCAATATTTCCTCTTAATCTCATGAACCTTTCATTGTCATTATTTATTAATACATCTGATTTTACTAATGATGAAATCTCACCCTTATCCGTTATAACAACCTCAACAGAAGAAGATTCTTGGAGATTTATGGGGTCACTCGATTGGTTTACTTCACTAATTTCAGAGCAACTGATAAAAAATAATGCGATAATAATTAGTTTCATTTTAATTCATCAATTAGAGAATTTAAATGATTTTCAAAATCTCCCTTTGATTGAATAATAAGATCAATAACTTCTCTAACTGCACCTTCACCCCCCTGTTTTTGCGTAACATAAATTGAGGCGCTTTTAACATAATCAGGTGCATTAGGCACTGAAATAGGGCATCCAACTTTCTCTAGAATTGGTAAATCAATTATATCATCACCAATAAAACAAATCTCATTATCGTTTACATTGTATTTTTCTTTTAATTCATTGTATGCATCTATTTTTCGAATAACGCCGTTATATAATTCGTCGATTTGAAGTTGGTCAGCTCTAAGCTGAGTAGAGTAAGCTTCTCTTCCAGTAATCCAAGCAGTAATTATGTTAAGATTAAGCATTCTTAACATCACAAAACCTACACCATCTAAAGCATGAAAGATTTTTGATTCTCTACCATCTGAATCAATAATAAATTTTCCATCGGTAAGGATTCCGTCTACATCGCAAATTAACATTTTAATATTTTTTAATTTATCTAGCATCAAGATATGCCTTTCTGAAAAGCAGTGCTGATTTTAAAAGATTTTCAAGTTTGTTTAAAGGCCATTGTGAGCTCGAATCACTTAAGGCTTGTGTTATATTATCGTGAACTTCTACAAATAATCCATCGCAACCTGAAGCGATAGCTGCATTAACTAAAGTAGGAATAAATTCTCTTTCTCCGCCAGTAGTACTATCCATTAAGCCAGGAGCCTGAATACTATGGCTACCATCAAAAATGACTGGATATCCAAATGACTGCATTAAAGGAATAGATTTCATATCTACAACCAACGAATCTAATCCAAAAGAAGATCCTCTTTCTGTAATTAAAATATTTTTATTTCCAGTACTTTCAATTTTCTCAATGATGTTGGAAATTTTTTTTGGAGATAAAAACTGTCCTTTTTTGACGTTAATAATTTTTCCGGTTTTACCTGCAGCGATTAGCAAATCTGTTTGTCTGCACAAAAAAGCAGGGATTTGTAATATATCAACATAATCAGATATTTTCTCAGCTTGCTCAGGGGTATGGATATCAGTTAAAATTGGTAAACTATATTCTTTCTTAATTTTTTTAAAAATTTCTATTGCACTTAACAGATCTACCCCTCTATAGGAATTAATTGATGTGCGATTAGCTTTATCGAAAGATGTCTTAAATATATAAGGGATATTGATTTTTTCAGTGATAGCTTGTATCTGTCTAGCCATCAACAAAGAGTGATCTCTACTTTCGATAACGCAAGGACCACCAATAAAGGGTAAAGAATCCTCTCCAAAAACAATAGAATTATATTTTACTTTATTCATTATTACTTTACTGATAATATATTAAATCTTCTTCAACATCAATACTTCTATACTTAAAGTCAGAAACAATGATTTTTATGGGTATTCCATTATCCAATGCCCTTAATTGCTCTAATTTTAATTTTTTTTCATTTTCAGTCATAGAAAGCTGAATAAATTTTTCAAAGATTTCTTTTTTAAAAGCATAGATTCCTACATGTCTTAACAAATTCATTTTATCAACTGTTTCTCTGAAAAATTTAATCGCATAGTTCTCATCATCTATTAAGACTTTAACTACATTGGGATCACGAAAATCTTTAGCATCAATTATTGTAGATGCCAAAGAAGACATTCCTACTTGAGAATCTTCAAGTGATTCAATCAGTCGATCTATTAATTCTGGATCGATTTTAGGTTCATCTCCTTGAATATTTACTATAATATCATAATCAATTTTCTGAACTGCCTCACCAACTCGATCTGTACCAGATTGATGAGAAATATTTGTTAAGATCACATCAGATGGATTAAAAAGTGAAGCAATCTCATTTGAATCAGTTGCAACGATTAACTTGTCAATTTTTTTTGAAAGTTGAGCTTGAGAAAATACATGCTCAATTATACTTTTACCTTCAATTTGATAAAGCAGTTTTCTGGGAAATCTAGTAGAACCTATCCTAGCTGGTATAACGCCAACAATCACTTTTTTTCTTTTTTGACTACTTGCGGAACTGCAATATATCCATCAAGTGATTTTGGAAATATTTTTTGAAGAGATTCTATTTTTAGAGGATCCAAAGGCTTATCTTCTGTTAAATGAGTATTATGTCCATGGACATTGAACATAGGCTCAATTCCTTCTGTATCAATTTCGTTCAATAAATCCATATATTGAACTATTTCATTTAGCTCCTTGGTATATTTTTTTAGCTCATCTTCCGATAGATTTAATTTTGAAAGTTGAGCAATTTTTTGAATTTCTTTTTTTGATAATTTTGCTTTTGACATTTTTAAAATTATAGAATAGCTATAAATAAATCAAAAATTTATTCATACCTCATAGAATCAATTGGATTTAATCTAGAAGCTTTTAACGCTGGATAAAGCCCAAAAATAATTCCCATTAAAGCACATATTCCTAAGCTGTAAAAAATCCAATTGAATGGAATTGTTGGGTCTTGCTGCAAGAAATAGGCTACAATATTCCCGAATGAGACTCCCAATATAATTCCTACTATTCCTCCAATAATTGAAATCAGTGATGCTTCAATTAAAAATTGTAAAAATATATCGCTTTTTCTGGCACCTAAAGCTTTTCTTACGCCAATTTCTTTAATTCTTTCAGTCAAAGAGACTAACATAATATTAGCAATACCAATCCCAGCTACTAAAAGAGAAATTCCTGCCACTAAACCTATAAACATTTTTAAATAAGATGTAAAATCGCCAAATGTTTCTTGCAACTGATCATTAGTAGCAAGATAAAAATTATTTTCAGCTCCGGGAGGGATTTTTCGAATAGATCTAAAGACTCCTATAGCTTCATCTGAGGCTTCATCAAGAGTTTCCATTGATTCTGATTCTAAAATCAACTGTAAATCTGCTCTTCTCCAACTGCGTCCACCAAAATATTTGAGGTAAGTAGATATAGGAATTCCAATAGTAGAGTCCATACTTTGTCCTAAGACTTTCCCCTTTGGGCTTAAAACGCAAATGACTTCAAACGGAATATTATCTATTTTGATGGTTTGACCAACAGGATTAGAGAATGGAAAAAGTTCTTCTTTTACATCATAACCAATCATTGCAACACGAGATGAGTTGTCAAGATCAATTTGACGAATACTTCTTCCATCGATAATGTTATATTTATATAGCGAAAGGATATCTCCATCACTCCCCCAAAGACTGCTTAGTCTATTTTTTAACTCTTCGCCTTCATATGAAATAGTTCGATCGCTGGGCTCTTCAGCAACTACAGCTGACATATTAGTTGTCAAAGTCAGTGAGCGCTTTAATTGTTCATATTCTGTCCATGTAATTCTAGGTTTATTTCTTGCCCCACTATGCCTAGCTCCAAAGGATATTTCAGTTGGGTTATCTCTTGTGATATAAAAAACATTGGTCTTCATTTCACTAACTAGACCATCTGTAGCTTTTTGAAAAGTTGCCAACACAGTCATAATTGCGATAATTGAAGAGACGCCGACTGTGATGCCTAATAATGTTAGCGCTGTACGAAGTTTTGTTTGGCTAAAATAGTAGAGTACTCCACCAATTGCATCAGATAAATAATTAAATACTCTATTCATGTCTCAAAGCATCTATAGGATTAAGATTAGCTGCATTTCTGGCAGGAATCATTCCTGCGGTAATTCCAATAAATACACATACTAAAAAAGTATAAAAAATCAACAGCAAATCAAACGAGACTGGGAGAAATGTAGCAAGTACTAACGTTAATAATTTGACAAGAATGATTCCAGCTAGACCTCCAATAATTGAAATTGTTACGGCTTCACTCAAAAATTGCACTAGAATATTTCTACTTGTTGCACCCATAGCTTTTCTTAAACCAATTTCTTTAGTTCGCTCTTTAACTGAAACAAACATAACATTCATTATTCCAATAGCGGAAACAATTAAAGAAATTCCTGTTACTAAAAATCCTACTCCAGCAATAGCAATTTTCAGGCTATCAAATTGCTCTTTGTATGCATCTGCAGAATTGACTGCAAAATTATTTTCTTCGTCTGGTTTAAGTTTTCGGGCAACTCTCATAATCATTTCTGCTTCTTCTTTAGCTATAGCCATCTGTTCAGGCTTGGTTTTAAGAACTAGTTCATCGAAACCCCATCTCGTTAAGATTCTTTTAAAAGTTGTTGAAGGCATAATTACAAGATTATCTAATGTACCACCAGGAACCATTCCCATGCCTTGTTTTTTCAACTCTCCGATAACTTCGAAAGAAACTCCGCCTAGTCTAATGGTCTTACCAATTGGATCCTGACCATCAAAAAAGCCATCTCTAACCGTTGCACCAACAATAATTACTCGACGTTGTAAATCCCATTCATTTTGAGAGAAAAATCTACCATTTTCTATTTTTGTTCCACTCAACATGTCCTGATAACTAGGATACACTCCATTAATTTGTAACCAAGATGCAGTATTTCCATATGAACCACGTATCCAAGTTGTTTTTCTCAAGCTCACATCATCAATGTATTCACTATATTGAGTAATATATTGCAGATTATCTTCTTCAATTCTAGGGCGATTTCTATATTTCCACCAATCAAAATTAAATGACCAAGGCCATGTTGATACATATAATTTGTCATTTCCATAATATGCCATCGATTTTTCAAATTCTTTATCTATACTGGAAACTCCAGCTGTAATGATACTCACTGTAAAAATCCCAATAGTAAGCCCCAGTGAAGTAAGAAAAACTCTAGTAGGATTTGACTTTATTGCCCTTAGACCAATTGCAATATTTTGAAAAATGTTACTCATCTTTAGAAATTTTTCCATCAAAGATTTCGACTTTTCTTTTCGCTCTTTTGGCTACTGAATCTTCGTGAGTAACAACAATAATTGTATTGCCAGCTTGATGGAGTTCATCAAAAAATTTTAAGATTTCCAATCCGCTCTTTGAGTCTAAATTACCTGTTGGTTCATCAGCTAAAATGATAGAAGGACTATTAACGAGAGCCCTTGCAATTGCAACTCTCTGTCTTTGACCGCCAGAAAGTTCATTCGGTTTGTGATCTAATCGATTCCCTAAACCTACTGAATTAAGAGCATTTTTAGCTTTTGAAATTCTTTCAGACTTTGATAAAGAAGAATAAATTAAAGGTACCTCGACATTTTGAACAGCATTTAGCTTTGGTAATAAGTTAAAAGTTTGAAATACAAAACCAATTTTCTGATTTCTAATTTTTGCTAAATCTGAATCTGTCATTTTATCAATTTCAATATTATCTAATTTATATGTCCCCTTAGAAGGTACATCTAGACAACCAATAATATTCATTAAAGTTGATTTTCCAGAACCTGATGGACCCATAATAGAAATAAAATCATTTTCGAAAATTTTTAGAGAAACATTATCTAAAGCTTTAACAACGTTATCTCCTAATTGATAAATCTTAGAAATTGATTCAATGGAAATAATTTCTTTTTTACTCACGATTTCTTCTATTGAAATTTTGACTTTCTTTTAGTTGTACTTTGGCTCCATCATATAATTCTCTACTGATAGCAACAAAACTTCCAGAAACCACCTGCTCTCCTTCTTCTAGACCTTCAATGACTTCATAATCTCTTTCGCCAACAATACCAACTTTAACATTTCTTTGTTCAACAACATTATTACCATAAACAAAAACAACAGTGCTTTTGGGTTGATTGGAACCGCCTCTCATCATTGAGAAATTAGGTCTCTGGCCACTAGAAGCAGTTTCAACTTTCACTCGAGATTTTTTCTCTTTCGATGGCTTGGGTCTTGGAGTTGTTAAAGATTGAATTGGGATACTTAAAGCTCCCTCTCTTTCCTCAGTAATAATCTCAACAGTAGCACTCATTCCCGGTCTCATCCCATCCACTACTTCTAGCATTTGAATCTTGACTTCAAAATTGGTTACTTGCTGTTGAGAACCTCCACTAGAAGTAGTGGATGCATAAGCAACTTCCTTTACAATCCCCTTAAATTTTTTATCTTTAAAAGCATCGACTTCAACAATAGCAGAATCATTGATTTCAATTTCAGCAATGTCATTTTCATTGACATTTACATTCACTTCCATTTGATTTAAATCTGCAAGCTTGATCAGCACTCTTGGATTAAACATCCCACCCTGAGCTAAATCTCCAATTTCTCCTTCAACAAAAGTAATTGTTCCATCCTGTGGCGCAATTAAACGTAATTTTGAAAGAGAGTCTTCATCCATAATGAGCCTAGATTTTGCATTATTGAATGCGCTCAATGCAGATGCATAAGAAGAATTGGTTGCTTCCATTTCCTGATCAGATATCAGTCCTTGTTCGTAAAGTTTATTTTGTCTCTTTTGTTGGGAAGCTCTTTGATCTAATTGCACTTTCGCTGCATCTAAACTGGCTCTAGAGGCTTCGGTTTGAGCTCTTTGTTGCTCCTCATCTAGAGACATTAAGAAGTCTCCCTTTCTAACTTTATCACCTTCCTTAACTGCAATATCGGTAATATATGTAGTATTATTTGCACTGAGCTTTACCTCGGTTTCAGGTTGCAAGATTCCGTCAGCAACAACTTTACTTGAAAGATTTTTTCTTTCTACAGAAATTGTAGTTACTTCTATTAATTCTTCTTTATTTCTTGAAGAAAAGAAAAGAACAACAATGATAAGAAGTATTGCTGCTAATCCTATTTGAATTTTCCTATTTTTAAACATATAGATCTCCTTACTGATATTTTTTGTCTAGAGTACCCAATAATCTATCTAAGTTAGCCACTTGAATTGCGGCATCATACTTAGTAGTAATAAGCGATGAACTGGCCTGAATCAATGCCAATTGAGCATCAAGAAATTCTAGGATACTAGCAGACCCTAATTCGTATTTATTTTGTGCTAGCTTCAAATCCTCTTCAGCAGATTTTAAAACTTCTTCTTGAATTGGTATAATTTCTTGAAAATTGTTTAATGTATTAATTAGTTGGTACAGATCAACTTTTGAATCTTTTAAAGCTGATCCATACCTGGATTCTGATTGATTCAAGCGAATTTTTGATATTTGAACATTATTGCTATTTCTAGAACCTGTAAAAATTGGGATGCTAAAGGTTAAATTAGCATTTTTGATATAATTATCATTAAAAAATTCTGATGAAATCGAGGCATCTGAAACTGCATTCATTCCAATGCTTAGCCTTACTGAAGGCAAAAGACCTGCCCATGATTGTTGAACATTAATTTTAGAAGATACTATTTGACGATCTAAAATATTCAAATCAGGATTGTTGGAAATCATCAATGCTAAGGCCTCTTGATAACTAGGCACCACAAAGAAAATGTCTACTTTTTTAGGTAGCTGTATTGAAATGTTTGAATCAATCAAACCCATACTATTTAGAAGCCTATTAAATGAATTATCTTTATTTAGCTTTCTTGAAAGCAGGTTAGATTTTGCAGTTCCGAAACGAACGGATGCTTTTAAAAAATCTGTTTTACTAACAGCTCCAAGATTATATTGTTCTTCAACTAATTCTAATTGTTTTTCAGATAGAGAAAAATCTTTATTAGCTATTTCTAGCAATTCTGAATCCTTTAAAAATTGATAATAGCTGGAATAAACATTAAATATAATATTTGCTCTAGTTCCTCTTTCCTGAAGCTTGGAAATCAAAAGATTATTTCTACCACCTCTAACATCTTGAAGATTACTACCAAAATTAAAAATATTTTGAGACAAGCTGATTCCTGCAGAATATTGTTCAACAATGTTGCTAGAATTACCATAAGTAGTTTCTCTAAAACTATTTGTAGCACTCACAGAAGGTAGAATCGCAGATAGGGATGAAAATTGATTTAACTTTGCAATTTTAACATCTTGTTCTGCAACTCTGATAGAAGATTTGTTATCTAGGGCGATTCTTACGCATTCATCAATTGATAATGATTGAGCAACAATAGTACTGAGAACAATAGCTAATAAACTTAAAAACTTAATTATTTTTCTCATAGGGCGTTAATATACATATATATTTTATTCTTTCAACATGATAATTCGATAATAAAAACTAAAAAAAGTAAAATTAAAAATTATTATTTTTTTTAATTTGACTTAAAAATTCAATCCCTGCAGAATATGAATTTTTGATGTCTCCATTTAGAATTGCCTCTTCAACCATTGATTTTATTTTTCCTACCTTTTTACCAGGTTTTAATGAAAAAAGTTTCATGATTTCTTCTCCGCTAACAGGGGATTGAAAATTTCTCAATTTATCAGTTTCTATAACTTCAGAGATTCTGTCTTCAACGTGCTTAAAATTATTCATATACTTTACCATATTATTAATATTTTTTGTTGTAACATCAGCTCTACAAAGCTTCATCAAGTCCTCTATTTCATTTCCTGCTTCAACAATTAGTCTGCGAATCGCGGAATCAGTTACTTCTTTACCAGCTAAAGCAATAGGACGAAGATGAAGAGCAGTTAATTTTGTTATGTAATCACATGTTTTGTTGGATATCTTCATCCTTTTACAAATTTCTTTTAACATTCTTGATCCAACATCATCATGGCCATGGAATGTATATCCTTTTTGTTTGTGGATTCTTCTCGTTTTTGGCTTTCCAATATCATGAACTAAAGCAGCTAATCTTAAATCTATCTTCGATGTTGATTCAACTATATTATCTACAACATCTAATGTATGATAAAAAATATCTTTATGATGATATTCAGGATTTTGATCAAGTCCCTTCATTACGTCTATTTCAGGAAAAATAATTTCTAATAACCCGACCTCTTGAAGAAATATAAATCCAATTGAAGGTTTAGAAGTGCTGAGAATTTTAAAAAGTTCATTAGTAATTCTCTCTTGAGAAACAATCTCTATTCTATTTCGATTCTTTTTAATTGCTTCTATCGATTTGGGATCGATTTGCAATTGAAGTTTCGCTGCAAAATAAGCAGCTCGAATCATTCTTAGCGGATCATCAATGAAAGTTTGATTGGGATCTGCCAACGGGGTTCTTAAAACTTGATCTTTTAAGTCTTTAAGACCATTAAAGGGATCAATGAGTGATCCAAAATTATTTTCATTCAAAGCAATCGCCATAGCATTTACAGTAAAATCTCTTCTGATTAAATCTTCTTCAATCCTTGTTAAAATAATTTTTGGCTTTCTTGAAGACTGATCATATTCTTCCTTTCTTGAAGAAGCCACTTCAATTTCAAACTTCTTGTAGGGAATTTTTGCAGTTTTAAAATTTTCAAAAGGAACAATGGTTTTAACGCCTAATTTTTCTGCTAATTTTCTTGCAAAATCAATTCCATCTCCTTCAACCATAATATCGACATCATAGGAAGAATTGCTAGGGTCTATAATTAGATCTCTAACACATCCACCAACTAAATATGCAGGGATATTTATAGAATTGGACAATTCAGCAATAGTTCTTGAAATGGTTTCAAGCTTTTGATTTTTCTTTAAAATATCAATAATCTTTGTCATTGTTTAAATTAAAAGATATCTTCTAAATATGTTAAAAAAACTACAAAGTCTTTTTTATTATTTGATTTTCATCTCCTTTGTCTTTGGACAATTTAAAACTGTCAATGTTGAATTCGATGATCGCCTTTTGAGAAACGATGAAAAAAATCAGTTACTCTTTTTGAAATCTAACATTAAAAATTTTTATGAAATCTCATCGTGGAATAATGATTATTCAGACTTAGAGCTTCTAATTGATATCCAAATCATTTTTGAAGGAAGTTCAATTGCTGGAAGCGATCAAACATTTGGAATTCAATCTCTTTTTACGAACAATAATGACATTCACTTTTTTGATAAAGGGGCTCAATTTTCATTGTCACAAACTAATAATCTGTCTTTAGAAGATATAAATTCAGATCCCCTTTCAGTTTTATTGAGCTATTATGGTAATCTCATACTTGGAGCTGAACTTGATTCTTGGGAGCCTCTTGGAGGATCAACTCATTACGAAAAAGCACGATTAATTGCAGTAAAGGCTCTAGGGTCAAATTTCCCTAGAGGATGGGAACAAAGATTGCAGAATGTGAACCTTTTAGCAGAAAATAATGGGCTAAGAAAACTTCGATACTCGTCTTATGCATTATATGAATATTTTAACTTAGGAGAAATTGATCAATGTGTTGTCATTCTAGAAAATATAATTTTGCATCTGAAAGAAATAGCATTGAATTATAATCAAGAAAACTATACTAATTCATTTATGAATTTTCATGGAATCAAAATTGGTGAAATTATGAGAAAGCTTGGACAAAAAGAGTTATTAACTCAGCTGAGTTACTATGATCCAGCTAGAAGAATCGCTTATGAAAATTTTCTTAATGATATTTGAGAAAATTTTCTTTTAAAAAAGAAGTAATAATCAATGGCAATACTCCCTTGATATAAACTCACCTTTCCATTATCAAGACTCTTCTTTCTATTGAGGATAATTTTGGGAAAATTGAACAATACAAAACATAATGAAAGTATAATAGCTAAAAATCTCGACCAATCCAACCTAACCATTGAGTAAACTAAAGCCAAAATATCTAAAATAAATCGCTTGAAAATCATTGTTCCATAATGAAACGTTTCAGAATTTTTTAAAAATAGAATCCAGGAATTGCGGTGATTTAAGAAATTAGATTTGATGCTACCTTTCTTAATAGTCATTTTACCATGATGATAAATTACCGATGAAGGATCAACCCAAATTTCGAACCCTTTTTTTTGTAATCTCCAGCAAAAATCTATCTCTTCCATGTATGCAAAATAATCTTCGTCAAAGCCATTGAGTTCTTCGAATAAATTTTTGTAAGTCATTAAAGCCGCACCAGATGCCCAAAAAATTTTTACGGGAGCATCATACTGTTTTACATCTTTCTCAATAGAATTAAATATTCTTCCACGACAAAATGGAAATCCATAACTATCAAGAAATCCTCCTGAAGCACCAGCATAATCGAAAATGTTTTTATTTTTAATATTTCGAATTTTGGGTTGAATAGCGCCAACAAATGAGTGGTTTTCTAAAAATAAAATTAATTTTTCAATCCATCCTTTCGAATGAATTGTATCGTTGTTTAGAAATAGCAAGAACTCTCCTGAAGCATTCAAAGCACCAATATTGCATGCCTTACTAAAACCATAATTTTTTGCGTTATTTATTATCGTTGTCTTTTTAAAGTCATTGGCTAGAGTTCTCACTGAATCATTAATAGGTCCATTATTCACTACTATGATTTCGTAATCATCAATTGAGGTGTTCTCTTGAATTGAATTAATGCAAGCATAGAGAAGCTCTTTACTATTCATATGAGGAATGATAATTGATAATTTCAAGATTGACTCAATTCAACTAATTCATCTAGCAAATTTTGAGCCTCTAAATCTTGGGGGTTGCGTTTAAGCCATCCTTCTAATAGCAGAATACCGTCATCATACCTTTCTAATTCTTTATAAGACAAGTAAAGCAAATAAACTACTTCGGGGGTATTCTCTTGCCATTCTAGCCAATCTTCTTTAGTCAATTTTGTTTTCTTAATCCCACTCTTCTTAATAATATTTTCTGCGATTTCAAAATTTCGATAAATAGTCTCAAATAGAACCGAAGCAGAAGAATAATCTTGGTAAAGCTGAATATATGTACGTCCATATAATAGATAATCCTCAATGCTAAGATCTTTGTTTTGAATTAATTGATCAAGATGGTATTTCGATTGTTCAACATTTCCGAGCGCATTATAAAGTTGGGAAATTTGATATTGCAATTCCTTTGAAAAAATTGGAATAACATTGCTCGGAATTTTATTATCCATATCTAAAAGAATTTGCTCAGCCTGATCATTTTCTCCATCTAAATAGTGTGCAATGGAAAGACGCACATAGCCAGTTCTATAATTTTGAACTAGTCTGCCAAGCTGCGGATCAATATAAACTTCAGAATTGGCCAAATTCCTAAACAAATACCCTGATTGTTTCGTTTTTGATATATTATTATAAAAATTATCCCTAGTATGAAAATTTTTAGTCCATTTTAATCCTGCAATACTATTCAAATAATGGTCTTTCATTTTCTTTTTATTAAGAACTTCTTTATCGTTATTCATTAATCGGTAAGCCAAGCCTTCCATTTGTAAATAATTATCAAGATTGAGTAAACTTGTAGGTGAAACAGTCACAGCAAAATATATAGGTCTACTCCAATCATTATCATTTATTATCCTTAATACCATCAAGTCTTGAACTCTTAAAGCAGCATTCAAATAAGTTGGAGGTAATTCCCACTCTATCCTCCCTGATAGATTATTCTCGTCTTTAGGCGCCTTTAACTCCATCAATTTTTTTTCCCATCTAATGAAATCAATATTTTGAATTTCAGCATCAGACATTTTTATAAATTGCTTTTGAGAATTTTCTCTCTTCAATTGCTCGATATACCAAGGAGTATTAAGTAGACTAAGATTAACAATTGTAACATCTGTTCTAATTTTTTCAACAAACTGTAAGTACCATAATGGAAAAGTATCGTTATCTCCGTTTGTAAATAAAATAGCGTTCTCATCACATGTCTGTAAAATATTATATGCCATGTCCCATGCAATATAATTACCTCTACGATTATGGTCTTCAAAGTTAGCAAGCAACATTCTCATTGGAATAAGTAACAATAAAAGAAATAGAAAAATATTTCTAAAGATTGAAATTTCATTTTTAGAAATAAAAAACTTCTTAATTAATTCTATGAAAGATGCTATTCCAACACTTATCCAGATAGCAAAAGTCATGAAGCTTGCTACATAAGAATAATCTCTTTCACGAGCCTGTGGATTTTCTTGATTTAAATAAATTGTAATTGCTATTCCAGTCATCAAGAACAAAATCATTACTGCAGAAGCATCTAATTTATTTTTCCTGAAATGAGAATATATTCCAAACAATCCAAACATTAAGCCTAAGGGTAGACCAAATTGAATCCAATCTACCCCATCTTCATTTGAATTTGCTCCCATAGAAGTAACTAAAGGATCTGTTGAATCACCTTTACCCGCAAACTGCCATAATAAGTACCTTATATACATTTTTTTTATTTGATAATTCCAAAAAAATTGCAATTGATCGGGAAAATTGTAAAAAGCATATTGAATTTTTTGTTCAAAAGAAAATTTTTGACCATTCAGGGGGGCACCTGAAACTTCAATCGAAGAAGGAATATTATCAAACTTTCTTGGAAGAATATTCATCTCACCATATTGATCTCTATTTAAATAAGAAATTAAACTACTTATTGTTTCCGGGTTGTTTTCATCAATTGCAGGATTTTGTGAAGATCTAATAACAATAGTGGTATAAGAAGAATATCCTAAAAGAATTAAAAAAATCCCCAAAAATAAAGTCGCCCATAAAATATTTTTTTTATCTAAGAAGTAATAAAATAAAATACTCAAAGAAAATAATAAGATAATCATACCAGCGTATCCAGCAGATGCAACTAAAAATGGCACCCCCTTCACAACAAAATTTTGAAAGAAAAAGAAAATAACTAATGAAAAGAAAACAATACTTAATATTTGTTTCAAGTTTGAATTTTGATTTTTTGAAAAATAAATAATCATTAGGATAAACGGAATTGTAAGCAAATTAAGCAGATGGAGACCAGATGCTAATCCCAATAAATAAATTATAAGAATTATATAACGATACTGATTATTACTTTGTCCAGATCGCGTTAACAATAAAGAGAGATAGACAACTAATGCAGTAAACAATCCACTTAAGGCATAGACTTCGGTTTCAACTGAATTAAACCAATGGCTATGAGAGAACGCAAAAGTAAGTGATGCAATAAATGAGGATCCAAATTTCTCTATAATATTTTTACATCCAATTCGGTCTAATATTTGATTATTAATTAAAAATAAAATAGATATTGTCAAAGAACTGGAAATAACTGATAGGAGATTGACGCGAAAAGCTATATCCTTAGAAATGGGGATAAGTGAGAAAATCTTCCCTAATAGCAAAAAAAGTGGACTACCAGGAGGATGAGGTATCCCCATAATATGGGAAGTAGCAATGAACTCACCAGTATCCCAAAAAGATACTGTTGGTGCCATTGTTATAAAATATATAACAAAAGAAATGACAAAAAGAATTGATGCAAAAACTATTTCAGAATTATTCTTCAGCTGATGAATCATTATTTTCATTCAGATTTTCTTTAGATTTTTCAGACTTTTCAACCTCAATATAATTCATTTTTAACTCTGAAAGTACTTTAGATAAGTAATCCTTTTCCTCTGAACTCAAGCTAGCCTCCATACGATTTTTTATCATATCAAGCATATCAATCTGGATTGTAGCTGAAGTCAAATCAACTGAAGATTCTTTGGTCATAGGATTTTGAATTTTTCCTAAAGCAATCCAAATTCCATAAACTGTTTGAGATATCAAAGAGTCAAAAAGCTGTTTCTCTGTATATTGTTTCGATTCCATTTTCCTTAATTAACTGTTATTTTTAAAAATAAATTTAAATAATCTTTTTCAAATTTTTTCTTAATCAAATTATTATCAGGGGATAAAAGTTTACTATCATTATCAATAATTTGAAAAGCAAATTTTCTTGCCTCTCTAATAATTGGCCCATCAGTAACTAAATCTGCAATTCTATACTTGATAAATCCGCTTTGTTTCTCACCAAAAAATTCTCCCGGACCTCTAATTTTTAGATCTTCATCTGCAATAAGAAATCCATTTCTGGTTTTAGTAAGAATATCTAGTCGATTATTGGATTTATCTGAAAAGCTATCAGAGCACAAAATACAATGACTCTCTTTTTTCCCTCTTCCAACTCTCCCTCTAAGTTGATGAAGTTGACTTAAGCCAAATCGTTCTGCATTGTTAATTAGCATAATTGTAGCATTAGGGTTATCAATCCCTACTTCAACAACAGTTGTAGAAACTAAAATGTCAATTTTGCCGTCCAAAAAATCTAGCATCGTTTGATTTTTATCTTCATTATTAATTTTTCCATGGAGCAATCCAACGTTGTAATTAGAAAAAAATTGCTTTTTTAGTTTTTCATAGGACTCAGTTGCTGCTTTTAAATCAGACTTTTCAGTTTCTTCAATTAAAGGATAAACAATAATTGCTTGCTCTCCTTTTTTGATTTTTCCTTTAATAAAATCATATGTTACGGGCAGGTCTGTAGTTTGAATTTTCGTAGTAAAAATATCTGGCCTATTTTTTGGAAGTTCATCAATTAAAGAAATGTCCATATCTCCATTATAAGTAATAGCTAAGGTTCTTGGGATTGGAGTAGCAGTCATTGATAAAAGATTAGGTATTTTAGACTTTTTAATTAATTTTTCTCTTTGATTAACTCCAAATCGATGTTGCTCGTCAATAATTGTTAGACCTAGATTTTTGAAAGTAACATTTTTTTGAAACAAGGCATGCGTTCCTACGATTATACTGCTTTCGCCGCTAGCAATTTTTTTTAAAATTTCTTTTTTAGTTTGACCCTTTTGAGAACCTAGAATTATTGAGCAGTTTATTTTTAATGATGAAAAATATTTTTCAAAGTTTCTAAAAATTTGATTGGCAAGCAAATCCGTTGGAGCCATAATTGCAACCTGATAATCATTCTCAACCACTAGAGCTGAAATTAAACATGCAACTATAGTCTTTCCCGAACCAACATCTCCTTGAATCATTCTGTTCATTGGATGACTTGTACAAAGATCTTCAATAATTTCATTAATTGAATTTCTTTGAGCGCTTGTTAACTCAAAGGTTAATGAATTTGTTATTTTGTTCAGAATTGTCAATTTTTTCTCTAATGGTAAGCATGTTGAGTTCTGAATTTGTTTTTTTCTGGTAGCAAATAATAATTGTATAAAAAAATGTTCATCAAATTTTAGTCGAGTAATTGCTGAATTAAGATGATCCAAATTCTTAGTAAAATGAATATTGCGCAAAGCAAAGTCTAAGCTACAAAGCCCAAGGCTATCTCTATATTCCTGCGTTAAAAAATCATCAATTTGTTCGACATCTTTTATACAGTTGGCAATAATTTTTCTAAGATTTCGACTATCTAATCCAACTTTCTTTAGGTCCTCAGTGAGTGGATAGATTGGAATAATCAATCCTGTATTAACTGTAATTTCATTTGCATTAAGCTTGTCATATTCTGGATGAACTATCTGAAATTTATTCTGATAACTTGTAACCTTTCCATGGATAGCCAATAAATCGTTTTCTTTTAATGATTGTCCAATGTATTCTGCAGCATTAAACCACATTAAAGTCATGCTTCCAGTATGGTCTGCAAAATTTGCAATGACATAACTCTTTTTAAACCTTTTAACATATCTAATAGATTTAATGCGACCTATTACATTCACTTCATGATCAAGGGTAAGTGAGTCAATAGTGTGAGTAATAGTTCGATCAACATGTCTTCTTGGAAAGTAATATAAAAGGTCTTCGACTGTTTGAATATTGAGCAATTCAAGTGCTTTTGCTCTTTTAGGACCAACGCCTTTTAAAAATTGGATTGGTATTTTAACTTTTTCTGAAGGAAGAACTTCCATCAAAAAAAGTTATTTCCATTCTTTTCTGTAAGAGTAAGTTACAGTTTCAGAAGAATTTGGTTTGATTTCTAGAGGGAAATAAATGGTGTTTGCGTCCTCTTTAATATACATTGAAGATGATTCTTTTACTACCCAATCACCAAAGATTTTCTCCTCTAATTTCACTTTTATAGATTGTCCAGAAGAGTTAATAACTTGAAGAGAAATAGTTGATTCTTCACTATTGTTTTGTCTGTCATAGTTGAGTATTCGCCTTTTACCATTGATATCAAATGACTTACCAGCACTAATAATTGATAAAGAACCTTTGTGAGATGCTTGAAAAATATTTTTGCTTAACATATTTATGCTCCCATCTTGGCTCTTTTCAAATAAATTAATAGTTCCGGATGGTAAGGGTATATTAAGATTATTTTCATCAGAATTCTGAAATAGAATTTCAACATTCAATGGTTCATCTTTTTGATCTCTTTCGTTATTTCTAAAAATATATCTTTTATCATAATTAATTACCCTTTTTGCTAAAAGTGGATATAAGTTAGTTTCTAAAGATTTTAGATTTATATCATTCCCAAGAGTAAATGAATAATAGTCTCCAATTTTAACAGCATCTTCAATTTTGGTGGCGATTCTTGATAGAGTATTGGAAATATTGGACTGTGAATTAAAAGGAATAGTCCCTTCAATTACTGATAAATCAACATTAAACAAGTTCATATTAGAATTATTAGTAATCTCTGCATTAATAGTTAATTCTGCTTTTGTTGCACTAGAATCTTGAGATGAATCTATTATAAGATTGTATATAGCATTCCAAGAAAAATCGGAAGAAATATAATGCACCTCCGCATTAGTGTTTTGATCAAAATCGGATTGAATCACCCACTCAATTTCGGGTGAAAATTTATCAGAGACTTCGCTAGATTTAAGACTAATGTATTCTAGGTTATTTTTATAAAAAATTGAAAGGCCTTTTGATGTTTTAAGAACGATTTCTTTATCATTATAATCCAATAATAAGCCTTGAATAGATGATCCACTTTGAGGTTTTAATTCAATAGAAGCTCCAATATTTTTTTTCATAAATTGATGGATTCCAAACCTATTGTGACTAATGTTTTGGGACAAAATTGTTGCCCCCTGCAGATCTAAAAACAATGAATTGTCTATAACATTCTGTGATAAATTTGAAAATGTAATTGGATTTAAACCAGCCCTCAAAGATAAGGATAAAGGTTCTTTAATTACTGAAAAGCTATCTTTATAGATTACAATTTTCTTTCTCAAATCCTGCTCTTGAGAAATAAGCAGAGAACTTAGGACTAGGATAAGTAAATATTTTTTCATTTTAACATCTCAATATTAGAAATAATTTTTTTTCTTTCAATCATTAATTCAGAAACTTTATTTTTTTCATTCTGAACAATATTTTCAGGTGCTTTTTCCAAAAAAGAACTATTGGATAGTTTTTGATTAATATTATCAATAAAACTTTCTACTTGAAGTAGTCTCTTCGATAATTTCTTGATCTCTTCATCTTTATTTATGAGTTCATCTAGTGACAAATAAATTTCACATTCTTTTAAAATTCCGATTGCAGAGTTCTGTGGTTTTTCTAAATTTTTTTGAATAGTTAATTCATTGCATCTACTTAGATTGGAGATTAAATCTCTATTATTTTCAATCTGTAAAAGAATGGAGTCATTCTTAACATTAATCAAAATTTCTGCTTTCTTCGATGAAGCTAGATTTGATTCAGCCTTTAAATTGCGAATAGTAGATATAACTTCTTTAAATAAATCTACTTCCGATGAATCATAGTGATTAAAATTAACTTCCCTAGGCCAAGATTCAACAATAATATCTTTTTCTTCTCTAGTTTTAAAAAATTGCCATATCTCTTCAGTTAAAAATGGGGCTATTGGGTGAAGTAATTTTAAAATATTTCTTAAAACCTTTTTGGCAACAAATAAAGTATTTTGCTTTTCGATTTCAGAGCCATGAGTAAATTTGTATTTAGCAATTTCAATATACCAATCACAAAATTCATTCCAGGAGAAGTTATAAATTGTTTTAATTGCTTCATTAAACTGATATTTATCAAAAAAATCATTAGACTTTTTTATTGTATTATCTAACTCAGAAAGAATCCAATGATCAAATTTATCGAAATTATCTGAATTAATATTATCAGAAGAATTTAAATCATTATTCAAAAGAATGAACCTTGAGGCATTCCAAATTTTGGTCATAAAATTTCTTCCTATTTCAATTCCCTTTTCTGAGAAGTAAACATCTGATCCCTGAGGAGCCATTAGCATGATAGAAAATCTGGTTGCATCTGTACCATACTTTTCAAACAAGGTGATTGGATCTGGGGAATTGCCAAGGGATTTACTCAATTTTCGGCCTTTTTCATCGCGAAGTATGCTTGTGAAATAAACATCAGTAAAAGGCTTTTCATTCATAAACTCAAAACCAGCAATAATCATTCTGGCAACCCAAAAGAAAATAATATCAGGTCCTGTTACCAAAGTATTTGTAGGATAATAAATTGTCGAATCATTTTCTGGCCATCCATGTACAGCAAACGGCCATAGCCATGAACTGAACCAAGTATCTAAAACATCGGAATCCTGCTCCCAATTATCAATATCATCTGGCGCTGAAGAAGAAACAAACCAGTTTTTAGGATTGGTGCGATCGGCATTTTTTTTGTACCAAACCGGGATCTGATGCCCCCAATAAAGCTGTCTACTAATACACCAGTCTTGAATGTTGGACATCCAATGATTATAAGTTTTGACCCAATGATTTGGATAAAAATTGATTTCATTTTTTTTAACTGCTTCGATTGCTGGCTTAGCTAAATCTTCCATTTTTAAAAACCATTGTTCTGATAAATAGTATTCAATTGGAACATTCCCTCGTTCTGAATAACCAACTTTGTGAAGATAATTCTCTACTTTAATTAGATGATTTATTTCTTTTAAATCGTTTACTATTTGCCTTCTAGCCTTTTCTCTGGACATTCCTCTATACTTTTCAGGCGCTTTATCACTGATGGAACTATCTGCATTCATTATATTAATCGTTTCAAGATTATGTTTAATTCCTACTTCATAATCATTTAAATCATGTGCAGGAGTAATTTTTACACAACCAGTTCCAAATTCAGGATCTACCATTTCATCAGCAATAATGGGAATACTTCTTCCAACCAGTGGTAGTTTTGCTGTTTTACCTATAAGATCCTTATACCTTCTGTCATTAGGATTCACTGCTATAGCAGTATCCCCTAACATGGTTTCTGGCCTAGTTGTCGCAATCTCTATACACTTATCGGAGTTATCAATAGCATATTTGATGAACCAGAGATGCCCATTTACCTCTTTAAATATCACCTCTTCATCACTTAAGGCAGTCTGCGATTTGGGACACCAGTTTACCAGCTTACTACCCTTATAAATCAATCCTTTATTATATAATTGAACAAAAGATTCTAAAACAGCTTTGGAATAATTTTTATCCATAGTAAAGCTGGTTTTATCCCAATCACATGAACATCCAAGTTTTTGAAGTTGATTAATTATAGTACCACCGTATTCTTCTTTCCATTGCCAAGCATGCTTTAAAAATTCTTCTCTAGATAAATCTTGCTTATGAATTCCTTGATCTTCAAGCATCTTAGTAACTTTTGATTCAGTAGCAATAGATGCATGATCAGTACCCGGTATCCAACATGCATTTTTGCCCTCCATTCTCGCTTTTCTAATCAGTATATCTTGAATAGTATTATTCAATACATGGCCCATGTGAAGCTTGCCAGTAACATTTGGTGGGGGGATAACAATAGTGTAATGATCTTGAGATCTATTGCTTGAAAAATAATTATTTTTCAACCAATGTTTATACCATTTAGACTCAATATCAGCTGGCTTATGATTTTTATCTAGTTGTTTCATTTAAATATTTTTTTAATCTATCTATTAATTCATTCGCTTCTTGATTAGTAGGAGCCTCAGCAAATATTCTTATAATGGGCTCGGTATTGGATTTCCTAATATGTATCCATTTATTTTGCCAAACAAATTTTATACCATCTAGCTTAATAATTTCGTCACAATCGAATACAGTTTCAAGTTCATCGAAACTAATATTATCTCTTATATTAATTTGATCCTTAAGAAAAATGTAGCTAGGAATTGATGAAATAATTTCATCCAAAGATTGATTAGCGGAAGCCAGCAACGATAAGACCATAGCTATGGCAACCAAAGAATCTCTACCTAAGTGTACTCGCTTAGCAATAACTCCTCCATTCCCTTCGCCCCCAATTTCAATTTCTAATTCTTTCATTTTGGATACTACATGTGCTTCGCCAATTTTAGTTCTTATCGATTTTTCTCCAAAACTATCAATCATCATTGATGTTGAAAGATTTGTAACTATAGGGGTTTTCTTATAATTCAAATAGTTTTTATAAGCTAAAACTAAAGTGTATTCTTCTCCAATAGCGCGACCACTATTTGACACAATGGATAGTCTATCTCCATCAGGATCTGTAGCAAACCCAATATCTGCATTCGTCTCAAGTACTTTTTCTTCTAAGTGTTTAAGATTTTTTGCTAATGGTTCTGGAATGCGCTTAAATTCTCCATCTCCTTTACAATTGATTTTTATCACTTCACAACCCAATTTTTTACAAAGCTGAGGTAGAATTTTTGATCCTGCGCCATTAACCGTATCAATAACAACTTTAAATTTTTTTGACTGGATAGCATGAAGGTTAACATAATCTAATTTTAGAACTGTATTAATGTGCTCTAAATCTGCTGATTTGTATTCTTGAACTTTGCCAGATTTAACTAAATCTATTGAAGTGTAATCCTGGTCTGATAATAAAAATAAATTCTCACACTGCTGGGGAGATAAAAAAGTTCCATCTGGTTGTAAAAATTTAATGCCATTGTATTCAGAGGGATTATGGCTCGCAGTAATGATAATTCCACCATCATATTTTTTATTCTCAGCGATAATTTGAACGGTTGGAGTGGTAGCAAGACCACAATTATCAACATTTACTCCACGTTTTACTAGTGAATCAATCGCCCAATTAACCATATCATCCCCCGAAGGTCTTCCATCTTTTCCAATCACACAATTTTTTATTTTTTGAGAAAAAACGAATGCAGAAATATATTTATCTATAATTTCAGGAGAAAAATCATTTTCAGCTATTCCTCTAATACCAGAAGCACTTCTAATTAACATAGTCAAAGATTAGAGCTTTTTTTTGAGAATTGAAAGTTGAGAAGAGATTTATTGACTGCTATATTTAGCCAGACGAACTGCTCTGCGAATGGTTTGTTTTTTAGCAATCCTTTTAGTCACACTTGGCTTTTCGTAAAAAGCTTTTCTTTTTACATCTTTTAAAACACCTGATCTTTCCCATTTCTTCTTAAAACGTCTTAGGGCTTTTTCAAGTGATTCATTATCTTTTATATTTACTTGTATCATCGTGCGCAAACTTAGTGAAAAAAACTTAAAATGCAAATTAATCTGATTATAATATTTTTGATAAAAAAATAAACTCTTCCACTGAAAGATCTTCAGGTCTTTTTGTGAAATCAAATTCTTGAGAATTCTTCTCATTTAATAATGTAGATAAAGAATTTCGTAACATTTTTCTTCTTTGATTAAATGCTAATCGCGCTATTTGACTATATTTTTTTAAATCTAAATTTAAAGGAACTTCCTTTTGCTTAATCTCGATAAATGAAGAATTCACTTTTGGTCTTGGATGAAAAACGTTTGGAGAGATATTAAAACATCTTTTTATTTTGAAATGTAAATTAGTCATTACAGTTATTCTGCTATATGTTTTCGTTTTAGGTTTTGCGATTAATCTATCGGCATATTCTTTTTGAACCATTAAATATGAATTCTTCCAATGAGCTTTATGATCAATAAGCCAAAAAATAATTGGAGATGTAATATTATATGGGATATTACCAATAACAACTAGTTGCCCTTTGGATGAAAATTCATCCGGATTGGTAGATAAAATATCCTGATTAAGAATCTTAATGTCATTGAAAAGTTTGTTCTCTTTAAGTGAAGAGAATAATCCTGGGTCAATTTCAACCAATGTGAGATTTTTAGTTTTTTGGATAATCTTCTCTGTTAATGCGCCTTGACCAGGGCCAATTTCAAGGACTACGTCATTTTTGCTTAAAGAACAGGTATTGCAGATTTTTTCTAATAGATTTTGGTCAACTAAAAAATTTTGTCCCCATTTTTTCTTTGCATAAATCATGGAAGATTGAAAAAGATTTTGGCATTTCTTGTAGTATGTTTTTCAATTTCATCCAAAGTTACTCCATGAAGTTCCGCAGCTTTTTCGGCAATGATTTTGAGATATTTAGGTTCATTCTTTTCTCCTCTAAATGGATGAGGAGCTAAAAATGGACAATCTGTTTCTAAAACAAATTGATCTAAGGTTAATGACATTAAAGAATCGTGATTAGTAGCATTTTTAAATGTAATATTTCCTGAAAAAGAAATTAATATCCCTAAGTCGATTAATTTTTTTGCAAAAGTTAAATTACTAGAAAAACAATGCGCTAAAGCTTTATGAAAGGAGTTATTTTTTAAAATCTCATATATTTCGCTATCCGCATCTCGATTATGAAATACAATTGGTAATCTTAAATCATAAGCTAATTCCATTTGATCTATCATGACTTTATTTTGAATTTTTTTTGGTGATAAATTTCTGAAATGATCAATACCTATTTCACCAATCGCAACGACTTTTTTTGAAGATTTTGCCAGTTGAGATAGTTCTTGAAGATAATTTAATGGAACATCGTTGGAATCATGTGGATGAACACCTACTGTCGCATAGATGTTATCATAATTTTCAGCTATTTTAATACATTCTTCAGAACTTTTTAAATCGGTTCCAATACAAATCATTTGCAAAACTCTATTATTTTTTGCCTGCGATATGACATTCTCTATCCTTTCCTTCATAGAATCATAATAAAGATGTGTATGTGTATCGATTAGCATCAGTCAACAATTCTTGGGAAAACGACGACTTGCTCACGTATTAATGTATCTGGCTGTAAACTACCCCACTCTAAACCCAAATCTTCAGAAGATAAAATCTGGAGAATTTCATTACATTTTTTGGGCATAACTGGCTCAAGAATTTTGGTGGAAACTCTAATTGCTTCTATGCTATGATATAATGTATCTCCAGCAAGTTCTAAATCGGACTTAGCTTGCTTCCATGGCGCATTTTCTTCTAAAAAAATATTAATAGATTGAATAAAATCGGATACTTCTTTTAAAAGAGTGTGGATTTCAAAATTTTCTATTCTTTTTTCTAAAAGTATATTTAAATACTTTTCTTTTAAAACACTATCCTTGTTGACAAATTTTGGAATTCTGGAATCATAGAATTTAGAAATTAATTTAGTCACTCTACTCACTAAATTTCCTAAATCATTGGCTAAATCAGAGTTATATCTCTTGATAAATAATTCTTCTGAAAAATTGGCATCCTGGCCCAAAACCATTTCTCGCATTAAAAAATAACGTACTGAATCTGGTCCGTATTTATCTATTAAGGAAAGCGGATTTATTACGTTCCCTAGAGACTTACTCATTTTTTCTTGATCAGTTAACCACCAACCATGGGCAAAAATTGAACGTGGAAGGGGCAATCCTAATGACATAAGCATTGTAGGCCAGTATACCGCATGAGTTGTTAATATATCTTTTCCAATTAAATGAAAATCAGCTGGCCAATATTGGTTAAAAAAATCCTCTTCTTTTGAAAATTTTATTGCAGATATATAATTAATTAAAGCATCAAACCAAACATATGTCACATATTCTGTATCAAATGGAATTTCAATCCCCCAATTTAATCTTGACTTAGGTCTCGAAATGCAAAGATCATTAAGCTCTTGGTTTTCTAAAAACCCCAACACTTCGTTTTTTCTGGTTACGGGTAAAATTTTTAAGTCATCACTTTTAATAGCTTTAATCAATTTTTGTTGATATTTACTCATTTTAAAGAAGTAATTCTTTTCTTTAATTTTTTTAACTTCTCTAAAATTTCCACTTTCAAACTCTTTTTCAGTAATAAATCTTTCTTCAGAAACAGAGTATAAACCTTCGTATTCATCGAAGTATATATCACCACTTTCATAAACTTTTTTCAGAAAAAGCTGAACAACTTCTTTGTGTCGACTTTCAGTAGTTCTTATAAAATCAGTATATTGAATTCCTAATTTTTCCCAAAGCTTGATAAACTCTGGAGCCATCTTATCGCAATGTTCTTGGGGTGAAATTTTCTTTAAATCTGCTGATTGCTGAACTTTAAGACCATGCTCATCTAACCCTGTTAAAAAAAATGAATTGTTTCCTATTAGTTTATTATAGCGATGCACAACATCCGCTAAGACTGTGGTATAGGCATGACCTATGTGAGGTTTATCATTAACGTAATAAATCGGGGTGGTTATATAAAAATCTTTCATTTTAAGTCAATTTGTTAAGCTGAATTATTAAATTCAATACGACTATTTTAACTGATAAATTTGAATTTAATTCTTCTTTAAATTTTTCTAAATGTTTAATTATTTCTAAATATTGATTTTTGGAAAATATCTTATTCAATTTTAGTTCTAACTTTTGAAAATTATCAAAGCTCAACTTATTATCTAAATATTTTGATTTTTCCAGGTAAACAAACCAAGAAATGATCAAGTTAATTTCATAAATAATTTTTCCTATTTCTAAATCATTGCGAGAAGTCATTTTGACATAAAATTCTGTTAGATATGGTTCGTTATATTGAAATAATTGGTAAAATGAATCGATTAATTCCATGTAATCTTGACTACTCAAACTTTCTAATAATGAGATATTATTTTGATTGTTTTGAGCTAATAGTGAAACTTCTTCTGTGGAAAAAGAAGAATGTTTTAATTGAATGAAAGAATCTCTTAAATGAGATGATGGAACTTTAACCTGAATACACCTTGACACAATTGTGGCAGGCACTTGTTGAATATTGTTACAAATCAAAATGAAAGTGGTTTTCGCAGGTGGTTCTTCCAAAATTTTTAATAAAGCATTGGCCGATTCTTTAGATCCTGATGATAATAATTCAGCATTATAAATAAAAACTACTTTTCTAGATTCTGATTTAAAATAAATTTGCTGCTTCAGATTTCTAATAGATTCCAAAGGAAAACTATTACTTAATTCATTCTGAATAGGCTGATTTAATAGTTTGGCATTAACAAGCTGTTTCCAAAGATTAAAATTTTCTTCATTATTTATTTTACCACTAAAAAGCTTTTTATAGAATTCTGAAGATAGGGGCAATAGAAAAAAAATATTTGGATGATTGATAAAATTAAATCTATCGATTCCAGATAACTTTTCTGCAAAATCTAGCGCTAAAAGGTTTTTGCCAGTTCCCTCTGATCCATATAAAAGATAGGCTGACGCAATTTTTTTTGATTGAATCGTTTCCTGAAAAAAATCAGTTATTTTGGGTTGGAATTCTTCAATTTTTATCATTGAGCCATGTGATTGGATTAAGTTTCTTATTTTGCCCCCATACTTCAAAATGAAAATTTTTATTTAAACTAACATATCCAATTATTTCTCCAGCGGAGACTGAACTATTTTCATTAACATTTAAATTTTGAAGATGAGTATACACTGTATAAAAATCATTGTTATGATCAATAATCACTGTAGTTCCATACCCAGATATAAAAGTTATCACTGTAACAACTCCATCGAAAACGGCTTTCACTCCCTCAGATGGCCCAGTTTCAATATCAACTCCTGGATTATCAATTGTGGTCTTTAATTGAGGATTCCATTGAGGACCAAATCCTTTAACAACTCTACCATCAACTGGCCATGAAAGTTTTCCTTTATTTTTGAGAAAACTTCCCTCTATTTTTTGATATTGCACTAACTGTTGCTCTTCATATTGTTTCTTTTCTGCAATAATCTTTAATCTCAAGTTTTCAAGTTCGTTTATTTGCTTCTTCTGATTCCTAATTCTATTTTGTATCTCTTGCTTATTCTTTTCAATGTTTCTTAAAATTTTTCTCTGTTTTTCTCTGAGATTAGCAAGATTTTGAATTTCTTTTTCTCGATCGATTTTATCAGCTTTAGTCTTTGAAAGTGTTGAAGAAATTTCATTTTCTTTAGTGAAATTATATTGCTGTGTGATTGTGAGTTGATTCAAATTTTCTTTATTTATTTCTGATAGAACTGAAAAATACTTGATACGATAAAACATTTGATTAATTGAATTTGCAGAAAATAGATAATCATTCAGGGTGCGATCATTTTTATAAAGATGAATAGATTGTTTTGCATAATCATTTTTTATTTTTTCTATTTTCAAATTATTTCGCTGAACAGCTTGATTCAAGTTAGTAAGTTGCTTTTCATAAAGAATAATTTTTTTATCATATGCTTTGATTAATGAAACAGAATTATTAATTGATTTTTGCAGAGAAACTAAACGATCTTCTTCTTTGACAGATTTA